>Ga0134125_10005752_pt1 | contig 14067 bp, 14 predicted proteins | sample KB31751_FD_96464 | JGI IMG/M metagenome (GOLD analysis project Ga0134125, IMG submission 96464) | Terrestrial soil microbial communities with excess Nitrogen fertilizer from Kellogg Biological Station, Michigan, USA - KB3-175-1 | ecosystem: Environmental > Terrestrial > Soil > Unclassified ... | reverse complement strand
TGATGCGCGGAAAACCACTGGTAGTGGCGGGGCGTCTGAACGGATTGATGGCCTTCCTGACGCGCTTTGCGCCGCGGCAGATGGCTGCCTCCATGGCTCGACGCATGCAGGAAGCTTAACGTTCTACAGCCTCTCGCCCGTGCGAGGGTCGAGAGCCACTCTTACGGCGATAGGCAAGCGTTTCGCGACACATGATGGCCGCGCCGAATCCGGCCTCTCCGGCCCGCGCTGGCGGTGATATGCTATCCGCCGTGCAGTGGCTGCGAGATGCCCTTCGAAATGACGAGTCCGATGTGACGCTGGATATTGCGGCGCTCGAGCTAGCCTCGATCGAATTCCCGGGCCTGGATTTCGAGGCCTCCTTGTTTCGTCTCGATCACCTTGCCGAACAACTTCAATCGCAGTTACGGCCCCGCGCGAGCGGCATCGATTTCATCCGGGCGATGAACGAGCTTCTATTCGAAGTTCTGCAGTTCCGGGGGAACGAAAGCGACTACTACGATCCCCGAAACAGTTGCCTGAATGCCGTGCTATCGCGCCGGCTGGGCATTCCGATTTCGCTCTCGATTGTCTACATGGAAGTGGCGCGGAGAGTCTCACGCGCTGTGTCCGGAATCGGTTTGCCCGGCCATTTCATCGTTCTTTATCAGGACGAGGATTCGCGGTACTGGGTCGATCCGTTTAATCGCGGCCGGATTCTTTCTTACGACGATTGCTGTGCGCTTGCGAAAGAAACGGCGGGTGTCGACGTTCGGGACGTTCCCGGCGTTTTAGCGCCCGTGACAAAGCGTCAAATTCTGGTCAGGATGCTTTCTAATTTGAAGGCAATTTATTTGAGCGGAAGCGCCCTCGACAAAGCTCGCCAGATCATCGATCTGCTGATCGACGCGCGCCCCGATTATCCGGAAGAGTACCGGCATCGAGGCCTCATTCATTTACAGCAGTTGAACCATCGCGCAGCCAAGGCTGATCTCGAGCGGTTCCTGAAATTGGAGCCGAACGCCCCGGAACGCCCGCAGGTCGAACAGCAGCTTCTTCTCATCGAAAGGTGGAAGGCTGGTTTGAATTAGCGGGCTGCCTAGTATTTCCTCGCGAGTACCAAAGTCTGCCGCCGACCTATAATTTAGGGATGAACCGCAGTCACTGGATTGCCGCGCGGCAAGATGATCTAATTCGTACACAGATTCACTATGCCCGCAGGGGCACAATCACGGGCGAAATGGAATACGTGGCCGCCCGTGAGAATCTTACCCCCGAACAGATCCGCGATGAAGTGGCTCGCGGACGGATGATTATTCCAGCCAATATCAATCACAACGCGCTGGAGCCCATGTGCATTGGTATTGCGTCCAAGTGCAAAATCAACGCGAACATTGGTAATTCCTCAACCACGTCAAACATCGACGAAGAACTCGCGAAGCTGCAGTATTCCGTCAAGTATGGCGCCGACACCGTCATGGATCTGTCGACCGGCGGCGATATCCCGGAAATCCGGAAGGCAATCATCAACGCGTCGCCCGTGCCGATCGGGACGGTGCCCATCTATGAGGCGCTGAACCGCGTGCGCAGGGTGCAGGATCTGAACATCCGCGTGATGCTCGAAGTGATCGAAGAACAGGCCGAGCAAGGCGTGGATTACATGACGATCCACGCCGGTGTGCTCGTGCAGTACATCCCGCTGACAACCAGGCGGGTGACGGGCATCGTCAGCCGTGGCGGAGCCGTTCTTGCCGAGTGGATGACCAAGAATCACAAACAGAATTTCCTCTACGAACATTTCGACGAGATCTGCAAGATTTTCCAGAAGTACGATGTGAGTTTTTCGCTGGGCGATGGCCTCCGTCCCGGCAGCCTTGCGGATGCAAGCGACGCGGCGCAGTTCGCCGAGTTGAAGACGTTGGGGGAATTGACCAAGAAGGCGTGGGAGTACGACGTTCAGGTCATGATCGAGGGCCCGGGCCACATTCCGATGGACCAGATCGAGATGCAAGTCACCAAAGAGCGCGAAATGTGCCACGAAGCCCCGTTTTACACGCTCGGCCCTCTGGTGACGGATGTGGCGCCGGGATACGACCACATCACATCGGCCATCGGCGCGGCAATGATCGGCTGGCATGGCGCTTCGATGCTGTGCTATGTCACTCCGAAGGAACACCTCGGGCTTCCGAATCGCGAAGACGTAAAGCAGGGAATTATCGCGTACAAGATTGCGGCGCATGCCGCCGATGTGGCGCGGCATCGTCCGGGCGCCCGCGATCGCGATGATGCGCTTTCCCATGCGCGCTTTTCTTTCGATTGGAACCGGCAGTTCGATCTCTCGCTCGATCCTGAAACCGCACGTGCTTACCACGACGAGACTCTTCCGGAAGAGGGGTTCAAAGAGGCGGCTTTCTGCTCCATGTGCGGGCCGAAGTTCTGTTCAATGAATCACTCCGCCAAAACTCAGGAATTTACGGAAGAGGATGCGGCTGCCATTCTTGCTGAACAGGCGCAGCCGGTACTGGTGAAGCTGCCGTAAATGGTCACGCTTCGGGCAGACGACCGGGTTCTGATTTTGGCGATTCCCCCCGTCCCGGATCTGGCCGCAATGGCCCGTACCCTGACGACAGGCAGTGTCGTGGCGCTTGGAACACCTGAAGAGGTGGATAACGCACGGCGCGGCATGGCCGACTTCGATAATGTCATGTTTCTGGAGGCGAGTCCGGAGCGGATTCCCTGGCGCGACCAGTTTTTCACAAAAGTAGTGGTTCCGCCGCATTTGCAACGGCTCCTGCCCGAAATCTCGAACGAAATTCACCGTCTGCTAGCGCCGGGAGGAACGATTGTGAGTTCCGGCATGGATGTGTGATTCAGCCTGCAGAAGGGCTGGTCCGGCCGACCCGCGGCCGCTGTTCTCGCCAATCGCTCCTCTTCATTAGCCGCGGCCCCGCTTCGATTAACCGTGGAAGCAGGTCGAAAACGGCGGCTGACGTCCAGTTGCTTCCGTTCCGCGTGCGCATGCCTTTGCGGTTCAGCTCATCGGCGATCTGACTGAATGCGCGGTCACGAACGATTTCTTCAAGAATCAGTAGTAGGACTTGCACTTCGCCGGCGTTTTCTTCGAGGTGAAGACAATCGCCCGATATTTTGAATCCGTAAGGAACCTCGTCTCCGACGGCTCCGGCCGGTTCGCCGGCAACGGAGGCCGCTTCTCGTTCCCATTCGACCGCCGCAACTTTCCAGCCACTATTCAGACGGCCCACAAAATAGTCGAGGGTGGTTGGCCCGGTAAGTACATCTCGAATTCGTTCACTCAAGTCTTTCCCTCCCGGCTATGGCGCAAACAGCACGCTGTTAGCCAGCGAAAGAGCGTTATTTGAAAGCGCTTTCGGCTGAAACCGAGGCGGTGATGTGTCCATTTTCGGAACTGCATGTCCGGCAGCGGGACCGACTGCTATAGCTCCCCAAGTTATCGAACGTCCGCCATCCTACGGAGCGTAAGTATGCCGCCGCTCAGTACTTACACGGATCCGATCCGGGCTCTTGAAAGCTTTAGAAAAGCGGCGTATCATTCCTTGGGCGGTATATTGCGTCGCGCATCTGACGCCGGAGTAACAACGAATAACTACGGGACGTCGGTCGAGGTTTCGCAAACGAGTAGGAAAGGAGCGATCAAGCAAGTATGAACGTCATAGTGAACCTGATCATTTGTGGTCTATTGATCCTGGTCTTATTGGCCTCGTTTCTCTATAGAAAGTTTATAGACGATCACGATGACCACAACATCCACCTTGGAGCGAATGCGATTGACTTGCGCGTGATCGATACGCAAGTGCAGCACACCAAGCGAATCGAGGCTCTCAGCTCGCTGATTAAGTATCTGACGATAGTGGTGATCCTCTATCTGATAGCGATTGCCGGTATGGCCAGTTACTCAGCGTGGACGGCTGCGAACATGTAAGCGGAGACGGTGAAGTTTGACAAACGCCAAAACTTGTTAGCTGTTCATTGCCTGTTCGAAGTTCCACGCCAGACGAAACATGGTGCTTTCGTCAAAGTGCTTGGCAAATAGCTGCAGGCCGACAGGGAGGCCTTCGGGCGACAGCCCGCATGGCACGCTCATGCACGGAACACCGCTGAGATCGCCGGTAATGGTGTAGATGTCGGATAGGTACATTGACATCGGGTCCGCGATTTTTTCCCCGAGTTTGAAGGCAGGAAAGGGCGAAACGGGCGCTACGATTGCATCCACCCGCTCAAAGGCGTTCGCAAAATCCTGTGCGATCAGGGATCGCACTTTTTGTGCCTTGAGATAATAGGCATCGTAGTAACCGGCGCTCAGGACATAAGTGCCGAGCATAATACGGCGCTTCACTTCAGCGCCGAAACCGGCGCCGCGCGTATTTCGATACATGTCGGAGAGCGTATCTGAATCTCCACGAATGGTGTAACGGACGCCGTCATAGCGCGCCAGGTTTGAGCTGGCCTCAGCCGTGCAGATGATGTAGTAGCAGGCGACGGCGTACTTCGTGTGGGGCAGGCTGATTTCGCTAACCTGGCAGCCTAGGTCTTCAAGCTTTTTTGTGGCTGCGAGGATGATTCGCTTCGTGTCCGCGCTCAAACCCGAGAAATATTCTCTCGGAAGCCCGACCCGGAGGCCCTTGACGTCCTGCTTCATCAATAATCCGTAGTCGTCGACAGTGGCAAACGCGGACGTGGAGTCGAGTTCGTCGCGGCCGGCCATCGCCTTCAGCACGATGGCGGCGTCTTCAACATTTCGCCCGAAAGGACCGACGTGATCGAGCGAGCTCGCAAAGGCCGCCAGGCCATTACGAGAGACGCGCCCGTAAGTCGGAGTCACACCAACTACGCCACAGAAGCTGGCCGGTTGACGGATCGATCCGCCGGTGTCGGAGCCTAGCGAGACAACACAAGTGCCCTGCGCGACGGCGGCGGCCGACCCGCCGCTCGATCCGCCCGGCACGCGGTCGAGCGCCACGGGATTGCGGACCGGGCCGAATGCCGAATTCTCGTTCGACGAACCCATGGCGAATTCATCGCAATTCAGCTTGCCGATGACGAGAGCGCCCTCTTCTTCAAGGCGGATTACCGCTGTGGCGTCGTAAGGCGGAATGTAGTGTTCCAGAATACGCGATCCGCAAGTGGTGCGAAGCCCCTTGGTGACAATCACGTCTTTCACGCCCAGCGGCACGCCCGCGAGCTCGCCCACGTGCTCGCCTTTCGCGATCTGCCGATCCACGCGGTTCGCCGTGTTCAGGGCGCGCTCGGAACTGAATGTCAGATACGCGTTGGTTTTGGGATTCTCCCGCTCCGCAAACTCGAGCGCGGCAGTGGCGACATCCACCGCTGAGAATTCCTTTTTGCGCAGACCTTCGCGAATGCGCCCCACGGTCAGGGTGGGGACGGGAGGCACATTACTCATCGTTCGATCACTTTCGGCACTTTGTAGTAGCCTGCTCCCGAAGCGGCCGCGTTCTCGAGTGCTTTCTGATTGCTCAGGGGCGCGCGCGGCCGGTCCTCGCGTAGCGTAGCGGTCTCGTCGGCTTCGTAGAGAACCTGCGCCATGGGAGCGACCTGCTCGGTATTGACTTTGCTTAGTTCCTCGATGTAGGTCAGGATTTGGCCCAGGTCATGGGACATGTGAACAACTTCTTCTTCGGTGAGCCGCAAATTCGCCAAATCGGCGACGTAGCGGACCTCCTCTGTGGTCAACTTCAAGCGGATGCCTTCCTGCGTGAGATCTGAAACACCTTCTTCAACACGGGGTCTTGAATTCGATCGGCTTCGTCGTTAAAGGGCGCCGTAAATAGCGGCTCGCAAGCGCTGCTTGTGGGCCCGGTAGCTTTTTGCGGCTCACGGCGCGGCACGCCGATTCGAACTTCGACGCCCGCCAGCGCAAGGTCCGGAGTGAACAGGCGGACACGATCGAGAATCTGCTTTTCGAGCGTGCGAAGCTGCCGCTGCCAGATAGCATCCTCCACCTCGATCACGAGAATGGTGCGCACGACCCGTAGGCGCGAGGTATGCGCCGCAATTGCTTTGCCCACAGCGGCGGGCCACACGGCGGAGAGCACCTGATCGTCGGTGAGAAGCGATCGTGATTGTTTGGCGTTACGAAAAACTCTGGCGGCGCGTTCCATGGCAAGATCGGTAAGCTGAAGCTTTCCGGGGAGGAGATTGCAGTTTAACATGCTGGAGGAGGACACTCCGAAGCTTGCCCAAAAACCGTATACCCCCCGTTTCCGCTTTGCCTGACACCGAGCCGCCCTGCGTGTAAGCAGGCGCGGTTTTCAACACCATGCAATCCGTCCGGCTCCATAAAGTGGCGGCGCATCGTGTGGCAAGTAAGCTGAATTGTATGTTGATTCTGGCCTCCACCTCGCCGCGCCGCCATGAACTGCTGCGGGCGGCCGGCATCGACCATGTTGTTCGGCCGGCGCACGTGGCGGAACTCCGCCAGAATGGAGAAGCTCCGGAAGATTTCGTGCAGCGCTTGGCGCAGGAAAAGGCGTGCGCCCTGCCGCTCTCCCCGGGCGATACGATTCTTGGCGCCGACACGATAGTCTGTCTAGAAGGGGCGGTATTGGGAAAGCCGGTCGACACGGTCGACGCGGTTCGAATGCTGAGGGGCTTAGCCGGGAGGGATCATCGCGTGCTAACTGGAATCTGCTTGCGCCGGGGCGAACGAACACTCACCGATTTTGCGGAGACCCGCGTGTGGTTTGACACTCTGAGCGAAAGCGAGATCGCGGAATACGTCCGTTCGGGCGAGCCAATGGACAAGGCCGGCGCCTACGCGATTCAGGGCTACGCTTCGCGATTCATTACGAGGATCGACGGCTGTTATCAAAATGTCGTCGGATTGCCGGTCTCCCTTGTCTATCGTTATCTGAAAACGCTATGAAGCAGTCCCTTTGGGTGCTGGTTCTCTTCGCCGTCGGTACGGGATTCTCGGCTCAGGCGGCTACAAGTAATTGGAAAGATCAGGGTGTTATTTTTCTTGAACATACTCTGAATGCCCGCATGCAGCCGGTTCCCGTCTCCGCAGTACGGATTACGGGAGGCCTCTGGGCGGCGCGCCGCCGCGTCACCGTCGATCACGCGCTTCCGATTTTGTTGGAGTTCTTGCAAGAACACGGGGCGATCGACAATTTCATCAAAGCGGCTGCGACGAAACCAGGGGCGCATCGTGGGCGGCCGGGCAGCGATGCCGGCGTGTACATGTGGATGGAAGCGGCGGCCTGGGCGATTGGATCGCCCGATACTTCAGCCGCGGACAAACAAAAGCTGCAGGCGTCGATGAATTTGCTGATTGCGGACATCGCAGCCGCTCAGGATGCAAGTGGATATCTCGATACCTACTTTGCAGGCGACCGGGCTCACCTCCGCTTCACGGATCCGCTGCATTCCCGAGAAGACTACTGTCTGGCCCATCTGCTTCAGGCGGGGATTGCCTATTACCGTGCCACGGGACGCCGGAATCTTCTCGACATCGGGATCAAATTCGCGGATGACCTGGTCTTGAACTTCGGTCCGGCCAGTCAGCCCTACGTGACCGGTTATCCGGTATTGGAGATGGCTCTGGTCGAGTTGTACCGAACAACCGGCGAAACCAAATATCTCGATTTTGCGCGCTATCTTCTGGGTGGCGGCGGCCGCGACCGTCTGCACTTAAAAGACGCCGACGTTCGCGCCACCTTTAGCGGTAGACCATTTCCGAGCCGCACCGAATTCGAAGGCAACGTGTTGCGAGCCCTGAACGCCGCGGCAGGCGCGACAGACTATTTCGCCGAATCGGGTGATCCGGCGTATAAGCGGAGCATCGACTTGCTGTGGACCGATCTGACGACCCGCAGAATGACGATCACCGGCGGAGTGGGCACCCGAGGCAATTCCGACACCTTCGAATCGCCCTACGAATTCCCGACCGGCGGCGCGTTCGCAGACCCGTGCGCGTCGATGGCGAACGTGCTGTGGAGTTTCCGTCTGCTCGCGCTGACGGGCGATGCGCGCTTTGGCGATGTGCTCGAACGCGCCCTGTATAACGGTGTCAATGCAGGCATGTCGCTCAGCGGCGATCTTCTTTGTTACCGCCCGTCCACCGCCGCTGGTGAAGAAAAGATGCGGAATGCCTTCTTCGAATCCGACTGCTGCCCGCCTGATATCACGTCGCTACTTGAAGCTCTCCCTGGATATTTCTACTCCATCGGACGCGATGGTCTTTACGTCAATTTGTACAACAATTCAGAACTCGACTGGCATTTGGACGACGGCGCCCCTCTCAAGGTGGTGCAGACCACCGATTATCCCTGGAGCGGAGAGATCAAACTGGCCGTCTATCCCGCCAAGGCGTCACAATTCACGATCCGGCTGCGCTGGCCATCCTGGGCTTCTACCGCCGATGTGCTGATCAATGGAAACAGTGTCAGTGGCGATGATTTCAAACGCGGTGAATATATTCCGCTCAACCGGATGTGGGCGCCGGGTGACGTTATCACGTTAAACCTGCCGGTGCAGACCGTAGCCATAAGAGCGAATCCGTTGGCGGCGGGTCTTTATGGCAGAGTTGCATGGGAGCGAGGGCCACTTGTGTATGCCTACGAGCAGATCGATCAGGGGAGCAATCCGTTGCCGGATATTTTCTTGAAGCCGACGGCGACCGGCACGGCCGACTTCCGTAAAGAAATGCTTGGCGGAATTACCGTGCTCAAAGTGCCGGGGTTTGTCGCGGCGAAGCCGCTGGTGGGAGATCCGCTGTACGAACCTTGGGTTGCCCGCGAGGACCGGGGGCGGAAGCCAATCAACGTAACGCTGATCCCGTACTTCGCAGTGGGAAATCGTGAGCCGGATGCCATCGACGTTTGGGCGCCGGCAACGAGCGCGCCGGAAACTCTTCCGATTGGAGCGACCGAGCCCGCTAGTGTTCGCCAGTTGGGAGAACGACGCTAAATTTCGATGTGCCGCGACCCCCTTTGCGCGTGTACAATCGAAGGGATTCCCGTGCGAGAATGCTTATAACAGCATGACAATTTCTAGAATTCGCCCTTTGTTTTGGGCATCTGTGCTGATTTTACTCGCGGTAACCGGCGTAATGAACGCACAAACCTCCAATCAGGGCGTAAATGCGTCCTCCGAACAACCCGCTTCCGCCGTGAAGCAACCCTTGACGTCTGCCGCTGGCGCCGCGGTGGACACGACCAGTTACAAGGTCGGGCCGCAGGATATTCTGAAAATTTTTGTATGGCGCGAGCCCGATTTTTCCGGGATGTACACAGTGCATTCAGATGGAAAGATTACGCTGCCGCTCGTAGGAGACCTCCAGGCCGGGGGGTTGACCGCCGAGAAAATTCAGGAAGATGTGGCGGAAGCGCTCGGAAAACTAATCGTAAAGCCAAATGTCACGGTGACTGTTCAACAGGTTCTGAGTAAGAAATACTACATGGACGGTCTGATCGGACGCCCGGGCGAATATCCTCTGACAGCCCAGATCACGGTGTTAGAGGCGATAAGCATAGCCGGCGGGCTACAGGATTTCGCAAATAAAAAGAAGATTTATGTTCTCCGCGGCGACGACCGCATCGGCTTCAATTATAAAGATGTCATCAAGGGCAAGAACCTTGCGCAGAACATTTATTTGAAGTCGGGCGATCACGTCGTTGTGCCCTAGCGCAATCCGGCGACATGCTTGACCGAGCGGCCGTTCCCCGGCGAACTTTCGATTTTGAAGATTACGTCGACGTTTTCCGGCGTAATATCGGCTGGCTGATTGGGCCGGCCTTCCTCGGGCTTGTGCTGTCCACGGCGGTGGCGTATGTAATGCCGGACGCCTATGTCTCGCATGCGCTCATCCGTATCGTGCCGCAGCAGGTGCCCGAAAACCTGGTGCAAACCGCCGTCAATCAGCAACTTGCGGACCGCATCAACGCCATGGCGGAAACCATTAAAAGCCGTAACTCACTGCAAAACGTGATCACGACCTACGGACTTTACAAGAACGACCTGAAACGCGAGCCGATGGACGATGTGATCGCTGCGATGCGCCGGGACATCAAGATCATGCCGACGGCCGGCGTAACGAATGTAAATGGCCATAACCTGCCGGCTTTCCAGATCTCGTACTCCTATAGCGACAGGTACTTGGCGCAGCGTGTTTGCACCGACCTCGTGGGGCGTTTTCTGAGCGAAAATGCCAAAACGCGGATTGAATCGGCGATCGCGACAAACGATTTTCTGAATGACGAGTTCCAGAAAGCCAAGGCCAGTCTGGAAGGCATCGAAACGCAACTAACGGAATTTCGCGTAAAAAACGCCGGCCATCTGCCGGAAGAGATGCAGATGAACCTGGCGCAAATGAATGCTCTCGATAACAGGCTGACTGGACTGAACGAATCGCTGAGCCGCGTGTCACAAGAAAAAATGATGCTGGATTCACAGCTTCAGATTGCGAAGGACCGCCTGGCTTCGATCCGTCAGGCGACGCCCGACGCCGTGGTGCGCGATTCCCGTGTGGATGAACTCAACCGTCAGATCGCGTCGCTCACGACGATGCTGGCGTCTCTGCATGACCGGTACACCGAAACCTATCCCGACGTAGTGAACGCCAAAGCGCAATTGTCCCAAGCGACCCGGGAGCGCGACCAAGTGCTCCAACAGAGCAAGGCGCACAAACCGGAGACACATGCCGATTCGCAGCCTGCCTCGAAGGAACGGCTGGATGCGGAGGCGCGCATGCAGCAGATCCTCACGGCTATTCGGGCCACCGATCTGCAAGCCGCGGAATACGCGAAGGAAATCGCGTCTGTGAACGCCTCCATCAAGCAGTATCAATCGAGAGTCGAATCACTGCCGGTCGGCGAGCGGCAATATAACGACTTGATTCGCGATCGCGACCTCGCTAAACAGCGGTATGAAGCGCTGGAGATGAAACGAGGCACGTCGGCCATTTCCATGGAAATGGAGAACCGCAAGCAAGGGGAAATGCTGGAAGTGCTCGATCAGGCATCTTTGCCGGACGCCCCCTCGGCCCCCAATCGCCAACTCCTCATTCCGCTCGGCGTCTTTGCCGGGCTCTTCACGGGATTGATTCTGGTAGCCATTCGGGAGGTGAAGGATACGTCGCTCAAGAGTCTGAAGGACGCCCGGCTATATACGCAATTATCGGTTCTGGGGAGCGTGCCTCTTCTGGAGAACGACCTTGTCGTGCAGCGCCGGCGGCAGATCGTTTGGATCGGATGGGCGGCGGGAGTCGTCGTGGGCCTGGCCGTCATGGTGGGTTCCGTCGCGCATTACTACTTGAGCAAGGTTTAAAGTATGAGCCGTGTCCACGAAGCGCTCCGCAAAGCTGCGCAGCAAAGTTCCGAGGCCTCCTCGCCATTGGAGGAGAGGGTTTCTCTCGAAAGCCCGTTCGCGGCGATGGTCGCGGATCGTCCCGCGGATTCCATGGAGGACATCATTGCCGGCGTGGCACTGGTTCCGTTTGCGCCCGCCAGCGAAGCGCTGCTTGTCAATCCGCATCAACCGCACGAAGCCCCCGGCGAGGAGTTCCGAACGCTGCGGACGCGGTTGAATCATTTGCAAACCGTGCAGCCGTTACGCGCGCTGGTCGTGACGAGCGCATCGCCCGCGGAAGGGAAATCGTTCACGGCGGCAAATCTCGCGCTCACGCAAGCGCAGCTTGTGGGGAAGCGGATCGTGCTCGCCGATTTCGACTTTCGCCGCCCTACTATCGATAAGCTGTTCCGGATCCCGTCCTCTCCCGGCATTACCGACTATCTGCGCGGGCAGGTGCCTCTCGGGCAGGCGATCCGCCGGGTGGAAGGGACTAATCTGTATATCATGACGGCCGGTCAATCCGTGCCGAACCCGCTGGAGCTACTGAATCTAAAGGAATGCCGATCGCTGATGCTTTCACTGCGGGATGCCTTCGACTGGGCGATCATCGATAGCCCGCCGCTGTTATTTGCCGCCGATGGCAATCTCCTGTCGACTATGTGCGATGGGACTGTGCTGGTTGTGAGGATCGGCTCCACGACAATCGATACCGTGACCCGCGCTTTGCAGTCGCTCTGTGAAAACAACGTGCTTGGCATTGTGGTCAATGGCGCCCGGCGCGGAGAACTTTACAGCAAGTACACCTACTATCACGACTACTATTCGCCGCGGGCACAGACCCAGGAAGACAGCGCCTAAAAACTTGCGCGGCAGGCGACGGGTTCCTCGCAGTTCGCTGTGTATCCTGAAGTCTTTGGAAGGGGAGACCTCTTGCATCAATTACGCTGGAACGCGCCCTTACATCAGTGGGTAGTGGTTTCTACTCACCGCCAGGAGCGGCCGCAGATGCCGGCAAACTGGTGCCCTTTCTGCCCAGGATCGGGCCGCGTTCCTCAAAATTATGATGTACTGCTGTACCCGAACGACTTTCCCGCCTTTTCTTTCGATACGGAACCCTTTCAACCGCAACACGACGATCCGTTCGCGACGACCGGGGCCCGGGGAACCTGCGATGTGGTTCTGTACTCGCCGAACCACACGCTTCCTCCCTCTCAACTGACGGTCGAGAACTGGCGGAAAATCGTGGATCTGTGGACTCACCGGACGGCCGAGCTCGCCGCAAACAGCGATGTGGCGTTTGTGGCCCCTTTTGAGAACTCGGGCGAAGCCATCGGGGTCACTATGCCCCATCCGCATGGCCAGATTTACGCGATGCCCTTTATTCCGCCGAATATTCAAACAGAGCTCGAATCGTGCCTGGCGCATGCTGCGCGGCATGAGGGGGCCTGCCTGTTCTGTCATTTGTTAGCCGAAGAACTGCGCCGGAACGAACGCATTGTGGCGCAAAACGATTCGTTTGTGGCATTTGTTCCTTTTGCAGCCCGCTTCCCGGAAGAGGTGGTGATTTACCCGCGCCGGCACGTCGCCGGTCTTCCGGAGCTTGGCGGCAACGAGCGAGCGGATCTTGCCGGAATCATCAGCGTGATGCGCCGCAAATACGACAATCTGTACGGGTTTCTCCTGCCGCTGATGATGCTGATCAAGCAAGGCCCGCTCCAATCGAGCGGATCAATCTATCACTTCCACGTGCAATTCCTTCCTTTGCAGCGCAGCGCAGCTAAGTTGAAATATCTGGCGTCGATCGAGAGCGGTTTCGGTACATTTCTGGCCGACACGCGGCCGGAAGAGAAAGCCGAGGAACTCCGCAAGGCTGAGCCGGTCTCCTGACCAGCTTTTCGGAACTACCCTCGGGCCAGGCGTGCCCGGCGCCTATACATGAACCGCTTTTAATTTTTCAACTCTTCGCGAATTTCCGCGGCGGCTCGGCGAGCATCGGCAACGGCCCCCGTGGGGAAGCTGATGGCGCCTACCTTTGGATGCCCGCCGCCGCCATACCGCTCGCAGATGCTCGCCAGGTTATGCCGCAAAGGCTCGCGTACCCAGGGATTTGAGCCGACTGACACCTTGGTCCGGAAGCTTGAGGTAGAGACAGAAACGGTATACGCGGAATCGGGGAACAGGTAGTAAGGGATGAATTTGTTGTAGCCTTCAATGCCGTAATCAACAAGATCGAAGTAAATGACGCCCTTATCACACGATCCGGTTTTGCGGATAAGATCGATGTTTTTCAGATGAGCCGACCGCAGGTGGTTGTACTCGGCTTCAATTTCGGGGTCTGCCGCGATCACTCTAAGCGGCTGATGCTGCATGGCGCGAATAATCTTTTCGACGAGCGCGTGTCCTTGTACGCCTTCGATGACCAGGGTCAGTTTCATGGCCGGCTCATGCAGCGCCACCGCCGCTTCGGCGCTTTCGTAAAGGGCGCCGTCAACGATGTCGGCCCACTTGACGAGATCGTCCAGATCCGGAGCGCGATAGGCAAATCGCGTTTCGGCGATATGGGCGATAAATTTCGTGCAGGAGTGAAAGCTCGGATCGAACATTTTCCGGCCGCTCTTGTCATGGCGGAAGTGCTCAGCATCTTCGGCGCTTAGAAAAGCGCTCTGGTGATGGTCGAACCACCACGTCAGATTCGGATGCGTCGAATACTTGAAATCGACGATAACATTGATGTCG
>Ga0134125_10005751_pt1 | contig 14069 bp, 17 predicted proteins | sample KB31751_FD_96464 | JGI IMG/M metagenome (GOLD analysis project Ga0134125, IMG submission 96464) | Terrestrial soil microbial communities with excess Nitrogen fertilizer from Kellogg Biological Station, Michigan, USA - KB3-175-1 | ecosystem: Environmental > Terrestrial > Soil > Unclassified ... | reverse complement strand
TGCCGACGACGCTCGTCGCCCAGGTCGACTCGGCCTACGGCGGCAAGACCGGGATCGACCTCCCCGCCGCCAAGAACTACGTCGGCGCCTACCACCAGCCCGCCGGCGTGCTGGTCGACCCCGCGGTGCTCGCGACGCTGCCCGAGGCCGAGCTCGCGGCCGGCTGGGTGGAGGTCCTGAAGACGGCCCTGATCGCCGGCGGCGAGCTGTGGGAGCGGGTCGGCGCGGGCGCGGAGGCCGACGGCGAGGTGATCTTCGCCTGCGCCCGCACGAAGCTCCGCACGGTCGCCGCCGACGAGCGCGACGGGGGTCGCCGGCAGGTGCTGAACCTCGGCCACACCGTCGGGCACGCGATCGAGACGGCGACCGGCTACTCCCGCTACCGCCACGGCGAGGCCGTCGGGCTCGGCCTGCTCGCGGCGCTGCGCCTCTCGGGCCTCCCCGAGCTGCGCGACCGCGTCGCCGAGCTGTTGGCGGCGCGCGGCCTGCCCGTGAGCCTCGACGGCGCCTCGGTCGAGGAGGTGCTCGAGGCGCTCGGCCGCGACAAGAAGCGGACCGGCGCGGAGGTGCCGTTCGTGCTCGTGCAGGAGCCCGGGGACGTGACCCCGGGCCACGCCGTGCCGGCGTCCGACTTGCGCGCCGCCGTGCAGGAGCTCGCGTCGTGACCGGGCGACGCTTCAGGATCGAGGTCATGAACGGGGTGAACCTCGATCAGCTCGGCAACCGCGATCCGGCGCTGTACGGGACCATGACGCTCCCGGAGCTGGACGGCCTGGCGCGGGAGGAGGGCGAGGCCCTCGGGCTCGACGTGAGATGCTTTCAGTCCAACCACGAAGGGGACTTCGTCGAGCACCTGCACGGGCTGCGGGGAACGGCCGACGGCCTGCTGCTGAACCCCGGCGCCTGGACGCACTACGCGTGGGCGCTGCGCGACGCCCTGGAGATCGCCGCCGTGCCGGCCGTCGAGGTGCACCTGTCGGACCCCCTCGCGCGCGAGCCGTGGCGGCATCACTCGGTCGTCTCCGAGCTCTGCTTCGCGTCCGTCCGGGGCCGCGGGCCCGACGGCTACCGCGAGGCGCTCGCGATGCTGCGCGAGCGCTTGGAGGGGGCCGCGTGAGCCCGCCCGCGGACGCTCCGACGATGGGCTCGCGGCTGGCCCGGCTGCAGGCGCGGATCGCCGCCGAGCGGCTCGATGCGCTGTTGCTCGACACCTCCGTGGACCTGCGCTACGCGACCGGCTACACGGGCAGCAACGGGCTCGCGGTCGTCCCCGCCGCGGGAGGCGGGGGGGAGGCGGCCGTGCGCGACGGCCGCCCGCAGTTCCTGACCGACTTCCGCTACGTCGCCCAGGCGGCTGCCGAGGTCGCCCCTGACTTCGAGCGCTCGACGGTCGCGGGCGAGCTGCGCGACTCGCTCCCGGGGCTGCTCGCCGGCGAGGTGGGGCGGCTCGGCTTCGATCCCGCGAAGGTCACCGTCAAGGGCCACGAACGGCTGCTCGAGCTGCTCCCCGAGGGCTGGGAGCTGATCGACGCGAACGGCTTGCTCGACGGGCTGCGCGTGATCAAGGAGCCTGGGGAGATCGAACGGATCGCGGCCGCCTGCGAGCTCGCCGACGAGGCGCTCCGGGAGGTGCTCGAGGGCGGGCTCGTGGGTCGCACCGAGCGCGAGGTCGCCTTCGAGCTCGAGACGGCGATGCGCCGGCGCGGAGCCGAAGCGCCGAGCTTCGGCTCGATCGTCGCCTCGGGGTCGCACGGGGCGCTGCCCCACGCCCAGCCGCGGGACGTCGAGATCCCCCGCGACGTGCTCGTGACGATCGACTGGGGGGCCGTCCACGACGGCTACTGCTCGGACTGCACGCGCACCTACGCGACCGGCGAGGGGATCGGCGAGGAGGCGCGCGAGATCTACGAGCTCGTGCTGCGCGCGCAGCTGGCGGGCCTTGAGGCCGTCCAGGCCGGGCCCTCTGGCCGCGAGGTCGACGCCGCCGCGCGCGATCTGATCGAGGCGGCCGGGCACGGCGAGCACTTCGGCCACGGTCTCGGCCACGGGGTCGGCCTCGAGGTCCACGAGGCGCCGCGGCTGTCGCGGACCGCGCCCGAGACGCCGCTGGCCGCGGGCAACGTCGTGACGGTCGAGCCCGGCGTCTACCTGCCGGACGTGCTCGGCGTGCGGATCGAGGACCTCGTCGTGGTCCGCGACGGCGGGCGCGACGTGCTGACCGGGCTTTCGAAGGACCTCACGGTCGTCGGCTGAGGACGGCCGCGCAGGCCGAGCCGCGGGCGGTCCTCGGGTCCGGCGCGGCGGCGGGCGAGCGGGTCGGCGGCGCCCCGGCCGAGCTCGCGGCGCAGGCGGACCGCGAGCGCGAGCAGCAGGCCCAGCGACCAGACTGTGAAGACTGCGGCCTGGGCGTCGGGGGACAGGCGCGCGGGAAGCCACTGGAACTGCGCCCACACCGCGACCGTCACGGCGAGCGAGAGCAGCGGGGGACGAGCTCGGGCGGTCCTCGCCTCCCAGACCGTCAGGGCGAGGATCGCGGGCAGGAAGTAGTAGGCCGTGTCCCACGTGTCGAGGACGCAGCGGGCGAGCATCGTGACCGCCAGCGCCAGCAGCGCGGTCGCGGCTCCGAGCCGCCGGCGGCGCGCCGCGAGCCACAGCCTCGCGGCGATCGCGGCGCCTGCGGCGAGCACGAGCGGGTGGCTGACCTGTCCGGTCCAGGCCGGGGCGACGCGGTAGCCGGGCTTCGCTTCCCCGTAGAGGCCGTGGACGAGCGCGCCGTGGCGGCCGAGGAACCAGAAGACCTGCCAGGGCTGGAAGATCGCCGAGGACGAGGACGCGACCGTGCCCGCCCCGTGCAGGTAGCCGCCGCCGGCGCCGATCAGCAGCGGCGCCTCCACCAGCGCGGCGGCGCCGAGCGCGGCCGCGGCGGCGGCGACGCGCCGCTCGCGGGGGAGTGCGAGCAGGACCGGCGCGGCGGCGAGCACCGCCCACTGCTTGTTGGCGATCGCGAGGCCCAGCAGGGCTCCGGCGGCGAGCCCGCGGCGCGCGCTCACGCGCGGCGCGGCGGCGAGCAGCACGGCCGCCACGCACGCGCTCGCGCCGAGCAGCTCCTCGGGGTGGCCGACTTCGAGCGCCCGCAGCGTGACCGGGTTCGCGGCGAGCAGGACGAGCACGACGGCCCTCGCGCCGAGCGGGCGTCCCGCCGCGCGCATCCCGGAGAGGACCCAGACCGCGAGCAGCGCCGAGGCGAGCAGGCAGGGGATCGCGAGGAACCTGTAGACGACCGGTTCGCCGGCCCCCCACAGCCCGGGGAGCAGCGCGAACGGGGCGCGCTCGATCAGCGAGCCGCCGTAGAGGGGCGCGAGCGAGAGGAAGTCATGGAGGTGGCCGGCGAGCAGCGCTTCGACCGCCGGGCGGACCTCGGTTTCGTAGTCGTTCCAGCCCGGCCCGTAGAGCCCCAGCCAGGCGAGCGTCGCGCAGCCGGCGGCCGCCGCCAGTGCGCAGGGAGCGTTCTCGCGAAGCACTCGCCGCATGACTTCGCATCGGCCCCCCGAAGCCTCGACTTGAGCACCGCTCAGCGGTTATGGTCGGTCTACTACTGTCAAGTTTCGCGTGTCGCCGCCGGGCGGCGGCGCCGCCCGAGGAGGCCCCACGCAGATGCCCTCGCTACTGGACCTGACGAGTCAGGGCGACGTCGGCACGATCGCTGACGAGTCCAAGCTCTCGACCGTCAAGCTGATGGACCCGCAACAGCTGTATGAGCTGTGGGAGCGCCAGAACTGGTCCTCGCACACGATCGACCTCTCGCAGGACCGCCTGGACTGGGAGCGGATGAGCGACGACCTGCGCGGGAAACTGGCCTGGAACCTGTCGTCGTTCTTCATCGGGGAGGAGCGCGTGACGACGCAGTTCTCGGGCCTCGTGATGGCGTACGAGAGCCAGAGCGAGGAGGCGTTCCTGACGACCCAGCAGGTCGACGAGGCGCGCCACGCGCAGCACTTCAACCGCTTCTACGAGCAGGTCCTGGGCATCGACGGGACCTTCGAGGACCGCCTCCAGAAGGCCCGCGGGGACCTCAACCCCGCCTTCGTCGAGATGTTCGACGGCGTGCTCGTCGAGTGGGGCGCGCGGCTCGTCGCCGACCCCTCCGACATCGAGGCGAAGGTCGACTTCGTGACCCTCTACCACATGATCATCGAGGGGACCCTGGCGCTGACCGGCCAGTGGTTCCTGACCGACTACATGGAGCGCAACGGGATCCTGCCCGGCTGGGTCGAGGGCTTCAAGCTGATCTCCCAGGACGAGCACCGGCACGTCGCCTACGGGACCTGGTTCCTGCGCGAGAAGGCCAAGGACCCGGCGCTGAGGGAGCGCATCGCGCGGCGCCTGGCCGAGCTGATCCCGCTCGCGGCCTCGGTGCTCGTGCCGCTCGGGGCCGACCCCGCGGACTACGCGATCCTCGACACCTACACGACCGAGGAGACCAACACGTTCGCTTTCAACGCGCTCAGCCGGCGGCTGAAGGTGATCGGGGTCGACCCGGCGAGCCTCGCGGCCGCCGCCTGAGGCGAAGACAGAAACGCTGATAGAAACACGCCTTGCAGACGGGTGTCTGCGCGCCGTATAACGCGGCCGTGCCCGGCGTTGGCCGGTAAGGCGCGATGCCCGGAACGTCGGTGCCCCTGGCGTGACGGGCGGGCCACGGACGGACCCACGGTGAGTAGGTCTGCTCCCGGTGTGCGCCGGGCACGCATCCCTCAGGGCGCGGCCGCCTTCCCCTCTGCGGCGGTCGCGCCCGGATGGGGAGCGGGGGCGGTGTGTGTGCCCGACGGCACAGTCGTCGCGTCGGGCCAGGGGCGAGAATGCCCGCATGAGCGATCAACAGAACACGGGCAGGGCCTTCGCCGCCGCGCTGGCCGCGAAGGACGCGGACCGTATGACCGAGCTGCTTGACGGGGAGATCGACTTCCGCGCGCTGACCCCGCGGCGCGCGTGGGAGGCGAGCGACCCCGGACAGGTGCTCGAGACGCTGTTCGGCAACTGGTTCGAAGAGAGCGACGAGATCGTCGAGCTCGTGCAGGTCGAGACCGACACCGTCGCCGACCGCGAGCGGGTCGGCTACCGCCTGCGCATCCGCAACCCCGAAGGGAGCTTCCTCGTCGAGCAACAGGCATACCTGTCCGCGCCGCAGGGGCGGATCGAGTGGATGCGGATCGTCTGCTCGGGCTACCGACCCGCCGAGTAGGCCGCCGACCTCCTACTGGAAGTCGGTGACGGTGTAGACCTCGGTCCGGTGCAGGACGAGCGGGTCGGGCGACTCGCTCGGGTTGGCGAGGAGGTGGTGGACGGTGTAGGTGTCGCGACCGAGCTGGATGATCGCGGCCACCGTCCGGCCGTTGCCGATGTCGAGCTCGCCGACCGTCAGCTGGCAGTCGCGCCCGCTGCGCCTGCACAGCATGCCTTCGATCCGGCGCTCGCTGGAGACCACGCCGGTGCACGCCTCGGCCTGGTCGCGAAGCTCCCGGTAGCTGAGCTCGGCCGTCGTTTCGTCCGCCTCCTGGGGCGGGATGAAGAAGGCCGCCATCAGCGCCGCCGGCCGCGTGTGCGGGGCGCCTCGGAGGGGTCGCGCTGCGGGAAGCGCCGGCGCTCCTCGGGCGTCATCTGGCGGATCACGAGTTTCCCCTTGGCAACCTGCTCACGGATGTCCTGCAGCTTCTGTTCGTGCTGCTCCTGCTGGCGCAGCTGGTAGGAACTCGGCACGTGCTCTCCTGGTGCTCACGCGTTCAGAGCAGACCCGTGCCCCGGCGCTGGTTGGGCTGACGATCGCGCGAAGAAAGGGACTTTCTCGGCCGCAGGTGCGAGGACCTGCGCGGGTTTTGCGTCGTCTCGCCGTAAGTTTGAATCGATACAAGCTTATCGCAGTCTTCGACCCTCTCGGGGATAGTGGGCGAGCTCTAACAAGCGACGGGGGTGCCTTCTGTTACCGTCGGAGGCGGCGGTCGAAACCTTCGGCCGCGGGGTTAGCTCGCTTGAGTCCCGCCTTGAGCGGTTCGGGTCAGCCAGAGCCTCCGAACCGCAGGCGCCAGCGAGCGCCGTCAGGAGCAGTAATAGATGTCCAAGCAGTCCTTCGCCGATCTCGGCGTCTCCGGCGCCGTGTGCGGCGCCCTGTCCCGCCGTGGGATCACGGCCCCGTTCCCCGTCCAGCGCCTCGTCCTCGAGGACGTGCTCGACGGTAGGGACGTTCTCGTCAAGGCCCCGACCGGCTCGGGCAAGACGCTCGCCTTCGGCATCCCGCTCGCGGAGCGGCTGCAGGCCGGGCCTGAGCCGACCGGGCTGGTCCTCGCGCCGACCCGCGAGCTCGCGGCGCAGATCGTCACCGAGCTCACCGAGCTCCTGTCCGCGAAGAACCTGCGGGTCGCCGCGGTGTACGGCGGGGTCGGCATCACCGCGCAGGCCGCGAAGGCCAAGCGCGCGCACATCATCGTCGCCACCCCGGGGCGCCTGGAGGATCTGCTGGCGCGCGGGACGTTCTCGCTCGAGCGGATCAGGATGCTCGTGCTCGACGAGGCCGATCGCATGCTCGACATGGGATTCAGGCCCGCGATCGCGCGTATCGTCGGTGCCTGCCCGAAGAAGCGCCAGACGCTGTTCTTCTCCGCGACCCTCGACGGCGTCGCGGGAGACCTCGCGGCCCGCTACACCTCGGAGGCGATCGTCCACCAAGAGGACGGCCCCGCGCGCACCGAGAAGCCGCTCGTCGAGCACCGGTTCGTCGCGGTGCGCGACGAGGAGCGCCTGGAGATGCTCGTCGAGGAGCTCGGTCGCGAGCGCGACCGCGCGATCGTGTTCGTCCGCACCAAGCGCGGGGCGGACCGCCTCGTCAAGCGCCTCGACGCTCGCGGCCTGCAGTCCGTCGCGATCCACGGCAACAAGTCCCAGGGCCAGCGCGACAAGGCCCTGGCGCGCTTCCAGGCGGGCCACGTCGACACGCTGGTCGCGACCGACGTGGCGGCGCGAGGGATCGACATCGAGGGCGTCTCGCACGTGATCAACTTCGACCCGCCGGCCGACCATCAGACCTACATCCATCGCGTCGGGCGCACCGGCCGCGCCGGCAACAGCGGCGTCGGGGTGACCCTCGTCGGCTCCGGCGAGCGTCACGAGATGCGCCAGCTCGCCCGGCGGCTCGGCCTCGCGCACGGGCTGGGCGGCGACGAACGCCGCAGCGAGCCGACGGCCGCGAGAGCGCCGCGGCGGCGGCGCCCGCGCGCGGCGGCCCGATGAGCGCCTCGCCCACGGACGCCGCAGCGCTCGGCGGCGTCCCCGGGGCCGGCTCGGGGGAGGCTCGCGCTCTGCGCGATCAGCTCGCTTCCTACGCGCGGCCCCACACGGGACGCGCGGTCCTGTCCCTGGCGACGTCCGTGGTGCCCTACCTCGCTCTCTCGGCCGGGACCTACCTGCTGCTCTCCTACTCGCCGCTCGCGCTGCTGCTGGGGGTGGGGGCGGCCGTCTTCCTGGTCCGCTCGTTCATCGTCTTCCACGACTGCTCGCACGGCTCGTTCCTGGCCTCGCGGCGCGCCAACCTCTGGCTGGGCCGCTCGATCGGGCTGCTGCTGTACTCGCCGTTCCACCGCTGGCGCCACGACCACGCGGTGCACCACGCGACCGCGGGGAACCTCGACCGCCGCGGCACGGGAGACCTGCACACGCTGACCGTCGCCGAGTACAACGAGCTGACTCCCCGGGGCCGGCTCGCCTACCGGCTGATGCGCAACCCGCTGGTCATGTTCGGGATCGGGCCGATCGTCGCGATGATCATCGGCCCGCGTCTCGTCTCGAGCGGGGCGCGCCCGCAGATGCGCCGCAGCGTGCTCGCGACCGACCTCGCGCTCGCCGTGATCGTCGGCGCGCTCGTGTGGCTGCTCGGATGGCGCGACTACCTGCTGGTGCTCGGCCTGCCCGCCCTGCTGGCGGGCTCGATCGGGATCTGGCTGTTCTACGTGCAGCACCAGTTCGAGGACGCCTACTGGAACGACGGGGAGGACTGGAGCTTCGCCGAGGCGGCGCTGCGGGGCAGCTCGTTCCTGAAGCTCCCGGCGGTGCTCCGCTTCTGCACGGGCAGCATCGGCTACCACCACGTCCACCACCTCAACGCCCAGGTCCCGAACTACAACCTCAGGCGCGCCCACGAGCACACGCCGGCGCTGCACGACGTCCCCACCCTGACGCTGCTCGACGGCGCCCGGGCGACGAAACTGAAGCTCTACGACGAGCGGCGCAAGCGCATGGTCGGGTTCCGGCAGGCGCGAGAGGGCGACGCGATCGCGCATTGACGGCTGAGGCGGTGCATGTAGATCACATGCTATAATGCGATCAGCATGTCGTCGATGATCCAGATCCGCAACGTTCCCGACGCGCTGCATCGTGAGCTGAAGGTCAGGGCGGCCCAGACGGGCATGACCCTCTCGGACTACCTGCTCGCCGAGCTTCGGACTCTGGCCGTGCGACCGACGATGCGGGAGTGGCTGGCGCGCAGCGAAGGTTGGGGGCCGGTCGAGGTCGGCGAGCCGCCGGCCGGCGCAATCGCCGCCGAGCGCGAACGCGCCGCCGTGTGATCGTCGCTGACGCGAGCGCGGTCGTCGAGGTGCTTCTCGCGCTGCCACGCGCCGGCGAGGTGCGCGCGACCCTCGCCGAGCACTCCGAGCTGCATGTGCCAGAGCATTTCGGTGTCGAGGTGCTCTCCGCGTTGCGGCGCTACGCGGTCCGTGGCGAGCTCACCGAGCTGCGAGCTGCGGAGGCCCTCACCGCGCTTCGCGATCTGCGCACGATCAGCTACCCGGTGATCGAGCTCGTCGCCGAGATCTGGGATCTGCGCGACGCGCTGACCGCGTATGACGCGGCCTACCTGGCTCTCGCGCGTCGCCTCGACGCCGGGTTGGTCACGCTCGACGGAGCCCTGGCGGCGGCTGCGGCCAGAGAGAGCCGCCTCGCGTAGGGGAGCGGGATCCGATCCTCCTATCATCCTCTGGCCCGACTCTCGGCCATGGGGGCGTGAGCGCGTGCGCCGCCCGCCAACCGCTTCGATCACGCTCGAAAAGGACTGATTCGCCCTGATAAGCACCAACCAATTCAAAAACGGCAACCACATCGAGGTCGACGGGACGATCTACAAGATCCTCGAGTTCCAGCACGTCAAGCCCGGCAAGGGCGGGGCGTTCGTGCGCACGAAACTGCGCCGCGCCTCCGACGGGAACGTGATCGACAAGACGTTCCGGGCGGGTGAGAAGTTCCGCGAGGTGCGCACCGAGGCGCGCAAGATGCAGTTCCTCTACGCCGACGGGACCGACGCGCACTTCATGGACTCCGAGTCCTTCGAGCAGCTGGCGATCGCCGAGAGCACGCTTGCCGATCCGCTGCGCTGGCTGAAGCCGAGCAGCGAGGTGGACCTGCTGTTCATCGACGGCGAGCCCTCCGACGTCCAGCTACCGAGCACGGTCGAGCTCGAGGTCTCCCAGGCCGACCCCGGGCTGCGCGGCGACTCGGTCTCCGGCGGGGGCACGAAGCCCGCGACGCTCGAGACCGGGGCGGTCATCCAGGTCCCGCTGTTCGTCGAGGCGGGGGAGACGATTCGCGTGGACACCCGCTCCGGCGAGTACGTCGCCCGGGCTTAGATGCGGCGCTCCGAGCAGCGCCGCGCGGCGGTCGTCGCCCTCTACCAGCACGACCTGACGGGCCGCGAGCTGTCCGAGACGCTGCCGCGGGACTCCTCGCTGTTCGCCCGCGCGCTGGCGCACGCCGCGGCGGACCGCGCGGAGGAACTCGACGCGGTGATCGACCGCCACGCCCACGGCTGGTCGGTGGAGCGGATCCAGCCCCTTGAGCGCTCGATCATGCGCGTCGCGCTGATCGAGATGCTGCACCCCGACGCGGCCCCCGCGGAGGAGCCGATCCCGCCCGAGGGGGCGATCGAGGAGGCCGTGGAGACCGCGAAGACGTTCTGCGGGGCGGAGGCGCCGGGGTTCGTCAACGGCGTCCTCGCGGCAGTTCTCCGCGAGGTGCGCGAGAATGCGGGCACCAGATGAGCGTCGAGCGCCTGGACGACCTGATCGCACGCCTCGGGCGTGCCGCCGAGCAGCTTCGCTCGGGCGAGCTCTCGCCCGACGCTGCCGCGACCCTCGTCGAGGACTGCGCGGCCCTCGCGACGCAGGCGGCCGCCGAGCTCGAGCAGCTGACGCGGGCCGAGGTGTCCGCGCCCGCGCCCGGCCAGGACAGCCTCCTCTAGGCTGCCGGCCGGCAGTGAGCGCCAGCTACCCGGACCATCTCCGCGAGGAGGTCGAGGGCTACCTGCGGGGGATGAGGTTCGCCGGGGAGCCGCTCACGGAGGGCCTGGAAGAGGCGATGCGCTACTCGCTGCTGGCCGGCGGGAAGCGGATCCGTCCCGTGCTCGCGCTCGCGACGGCGCGGGCCGTGGGCCTCGAGCAGAGCGAGGTGATGCCGCTGGCGGCGGCGCTCGAGCTGATCCACACCTACTCGCTGATCCACGACGACCTGCCCGCGATGGACGACGACGACCTGCGCAGGGGCCAGCCGACCTGCCACGTGAAGTTCGGCGAAGGGGTCGCGATCCTCGCCGGGGACGGCCTCTACGCCGAGGCCTTCCGGCACCTGCTGACCGAGCAGCGCTCGGCCCCCGAGCGGGTGCTCGCGGCCGCCGCCGAGCTGGCGACCGCCACGGGCGCCAGCGGCATGGTGGGCGGTCAGTACGCTGACATAAGCGACGGAACTCCGGCTGGGCCGGCCGCCCTGCGGCGGCTGCACGAGCTGAAGACCGGACGCTTGATCGGCGCCTCGGTGCTGTGCGTACTACTGTTGACGGGGACCACCGACGGTCCCGGGGCCGCCCCCTTCCGCCGCTTCGCCGCGGAGCTCGGGGTGCTCTTCCAGATCGTCGACGACATTCTCGATGTGACGGGCACCGACGATGCACTTGGAAAGCCACGAGGAAGCGATGAGCGCCACGGGAAGCGAACCTACGTGAGCGAGTTCGGGATCGAGGAGGCGCGACGGCTCGCCGCCGATTCTCACCGGACCGCCCGAGCAGCACTTCTCGAGCTCGCCGAGCGAGGCGAGGTGAAGGCGGGCGCGACCGCCGAGCTCGAGGACATCGCCGACTTCATCTACACGCGAACCTCATGACCCTGCTCTCCAAGATCAACGCCCCCGAGGACCTCCACGGCCTGTCCGAGTCCGAGCTAGAGCAGCTCGCCCAGGAGGTCCGCGAGCACATCATCGACACGGTCGGTGAGATCGGCGGGCACTTCGGCGCCAACCTCGGCACGTGCGAGCTTGCGGTCGCGCTGCACTCGCTGCTCGACTCCCCCCGCGACAAGATCCTCTGGGACGTCGGCCACCAGGCCTACCCGCACAAGGTCCTCACGGGCCGCCGCGAGCAGCTCAGCACGATCCGCCAGTACGGCGGCCTCGCGCCCTTCTGCTCGATCGCCGAGTCGCCCCACGACATCATGGGCGCGGGCCACGCCTCGACCTCGATCGGCTACGCGGTCGGCCTCAAGGAGGGCATGCGCCAGGGGGCCGGGGAGGACGGCAAGGTCGTCGCGGTGATCGGCGACGGCGCGATGACGGGCGGCGTCGCCTTCGAGGCGATCAGCCAGGCGGGCGGCATGGGCACCCCGATCGTGGTCGTGCTCAACGACAACGGCATGTCGATCGCCCCCAACGTGGGCTCGCTGTCGCGCTACTTCAACCGCGTCCGGCTGAACCCGAAGCTGTGGCACGCCCGCTCGGACATCGAGGGGGGGCTGACGAAACTCCCGATCGGGATCGGCGCGGCGTTCGAGCGGCTCGGCCCGCACCTGAAGGAGTCGATCAAGGCCTTCTGGGCGCCGGGGCTGTGGTGGGAGGAGCTCGATTGGGCCTACATGGGCGTGATCGACGGCCACGACGTCAAGGCGCTGCGCAAAGCGCTCCGCGAGGCGCTCGCGGCCGAACGCCCCGTCGTCGTGCACATCGCGACCGTCAAGGGCAAGGGCTTCGCGCCCGCCGAGGAAGGCGGCCTGGAGGGCATGGAGGAGTGGCACGCTGCCAAGCCCAAGTCGATCCTCAACGGCTCGCCGACCCGGCCCGCCTCCAACGGCTCGCCCGCGAAGACGCCCCCGCCCCAGTACACGAAGGTCTTCGGCGAAGCGCTCGTGGAGGAGTGCGAGCGCGACGAGCGGGTCGTGGGGATCACCGCCGCGATGAACTCCGGGACGGGCCTCTCGATCCTCCAGAAGGCGATGCCCGAGCGCTACTTCGACGTCGGGATCGCCGAGCAGCAGGCGGTCCTGTTCGCCTCTGGGCTCGCGCTGCAGGGCGTCAAGCCGGTCGTCGCGATCTACTCGACGTTCCTCCAGCGCGCCTACGACCAGATCGTCCACGACGTCTGCCTGCAGGAGCTGGACGTCGTGTTCGCGATGGACCGCGCCGGCCTCGTGGGCGACGACGGCCCGACCCATCACGGCGCGTTCGACATCGCCTACCTGCGCTGCCTGCCCAACATCGTCCTGATGGCGCCGCGCGACGAGGCGATGCTGAAGCGGATGCTGCGAACCGCGCTGATCCACCACGGCCCCGTCGGGCTCCGCTACCCGCGCGGCGAGGCGGTCGGTGTCGAGATCCCAGCGGACCCGGAGCCGATCGAGGTCGGGACCGGCGAGATCCTCGTCGAGGCCGACCGCGACGCCGCCGAGCCCGGCCGCAGGGTGGCGCTGATCGGATACGGCTCGGGGGTCGGCAAGGCGCTCGAGGCCGCCGAGGCGTTGCGCGCCGAGGGGATCGCGGTGACCGTCGCGGACGCTCGCTTCGCCAGGCCGATCGACGCTGGCCTGATGGCTCAGCTCGCCGCCGAGCACGACCTGCTCGTGACCGTCGAGGAGGGCGTCCTCGCGGGCGGCTTCGGCTCGGCCGTCTGGGAGACGCTGAACGAGACCGGCACCCCGATGCCGCGGATCCTGCGCGTCGGCTTGCCCGACCGCTACGTGACGCACGGCAAGCCCGCGCTCCTGCACGAGGAGGTCGGCTTCACCGGCGAGAAGATCGCCGAGCGCGTCCACCTCGCCGTCACCGGCGAGCCGCTGGCGGAGGAGTCCCGCGGGACGATCCTCGGCGCTCGCACGGCTGCGCGGCCCGCGTAGCAGGGATCGTGTCGACGGCTCTCGAGTGGCGCCGGAGCCGCGCGCGCTGCTGAACGAACCGCCTCGGTCGTAGCTCAGGGCGGGAAGGCGCTGCCGCCCGTTAAATGAGAAGACCCGCCGGGGAGAGCGGGTCTTCTCAGAGGGAGGAGGGATTCAGGAGAGATGCTGCGGGGAGCGCTGCACCTACTCGATCGCTATTCATCTTGACTGGCCGCCCGTCCAGGGTGTGTGACATCGCTCACAGTTCGTCTCATATTCCTCGCGATCGCCGCGATTGGATGGCGGCGTGTGGGGTAAAGCGTGCGGATGCGATTCAGAGAAGCACTGCGCATCGCCGCCCGCCGGTTCGGTCTCGTGGGCTATCCCGAGGCCCGTCTCGGACAGGCGGGCGTGTCGCTCGTGGTGGGCTCGGCGCTGCTCGTGCTCGGCGCCGTCAGCGCGATCCTCGCGGTCGCGGGCGCCGGGATCTGGCTCTTCGGCGTCGCGGCCGGGATCCGCGGGCTGTTCAGGGTCGGCGGCGAGCGCTCCTAGCCTGACCCCGCGCCTGCACGGCTTCGCCCGGCGCCTCTTCTGTGCAAGGGTTTCCCCGTGGGCAAGCAGCGTCTGGACACCCTGCTGGCCGAGCGCGGGCTGTTCCCCTCGCGAACGCGGGCGGCGGCGTCGGTGATGGCGGGGGAGGTTCGGGTCGGCCCGGGCGAGCGACGCGCGTCCAAGCCGGGAGAGATGGTCGACGCGGAGGAGATCGTGGCGGTCGACGCGCGCCCGGCCTTCGTGTCACGGGGCGGGGTCAAGCTCGCCAACGCGCTCGAGGAGAGCGGCGTCGCGGTCGCGGGCCGCCGGGCGCTAGACGTGGGCGCATCGACGGGAGGCTTCACGGAC
>Ga0134125_10005750_pt1 | contig 14069 bp, 10 predicted proteins | sample KB31751_FD_96464 | JGI IMG/M metagenome (GOLD analysis project Ga0134125, IMG submission 96464) | Terrestrial soil microbial communities with excess Nitrogen fertilizer from Kellogg Biological Station, Michigan, USA - KB3-175-1 | ecosystem: Environmental > Terrestrial > Soil > Unclassified ... | reverse complement strand
CGACGATAGCGCGGCGACGCTGACGCACATCGACGGCCTGCGGCTGCTGCGCAACGAGCGCAACCTCGGCTTCATCGGCAGTTGCAATGCCGGCGCGGCAGCCGCCCGCGGCGGATACCTGCTGTTTCTCAACAATGACACCCAGGTCACGCCCGGCTGGCTGGACCGCCTGCTCGACTGCTTCGCCGAAGAGCCGGACTGCGGCATTGCCGGCAGCCGGCTGGCCTATCCCGATGGACGCCTGCAGGAAGCCGGCGGCATCGTCTACGCCGACGGCAGTGCGTGGAACTACGGCCGTTTCGAGGATCGCGACGATCCGCGCTTCCTGTACCGCCGCGACGCCGACTACGTCTCCGGCGCGGCGCTGATGATCGATGCCGCACTGTTCCGTCAGGTCGGCGGTTTCGATCCACGCTACGCGCCGGCCTACTGCGAGGACATGGATCTCGCCTTCGCGGTGCGCGCTGCAGGCCGTCGTGTGGTCTACCAACCGGAAAGCCTGGTGGTGCATTGCGAAGGCATCAGCTCGGGGCTCGATCCCTTCGTGGGGGTCAAGCAATACCAGATCGCCAACCGCACCACTTTCGTCGACAAGTGGCAATCCGTCTTGCAACATCAACCGGCGCCGCGCACGCCCGTGGAAACGGCGTTGCACCACGCTGGCCGACGCCGCATCCTGATCATGGATGCACTGACCCCGGATGCCGCGCGCGACTCCGGCTCGCTGCGCCTCATCAACATCATGCGGCTGCTGCGCGAACTGGGCTGGCGGGTCAGCTTCATGGCGGACAACCGCAATGCCTCGCATGAGGAGGTTCTGCAGCTGGGCCGCGTGGGCGTGCACGTGCTGTGCAAGCCGTGGTCGTCCACGCTCGCCACCTGGCTGCGCCGCGAGGGCGCCACGCTGGACGCCGTGATGCTGTGCCGGCATTACGTCGCTGCTCCGAACCTCGATCTCGTGCGTCGATTGGCACCACGCGCCATAGTGCTGTTCGACACCGTGGACCTGCATTTCCTGCGCGAACGGCGCGCGGCCGGCCACACCAGCAACGTGATATTGGCCCGCCAAGCCGAGACCTCGCGCCAGCGCGAGCTGGCGTTGATCCGCGCCTGCGACGCCAGCCTCGTGGTCAGCCCGGTCGAGCTCGACATGCTGCGCGCGGAAATGCCGGAGGCGCGCGTGGAGCTGCTCTCCAATGTGCACGCGGTTCATGGCCGCAAGGCTGGCTTTGCTGCACGCAGCGGACTGGTGTTCGTGGGTGGCTTCGGCCACCCCCCGAACGAAGACGCGGTGCGCTGGCTGATCGGCGAGATCTACCCACGCGTCCGTGCAGCGCGACCCGACATCGCGCTGCATCTGGTCGGCGACATTCCCGTAACCATGCGCCCGCAATTCGCCAGCGCAGGCGTGCAGATCCATGGCCGCGTCGCCGACCTCGATCCCTGGATGGCCGGTTGCCGCATTGCGCTGGCGCCCTTGCGCTACGGCGCCGGCGTCAAGGGCAAGGTGAACATGGCGATGAGCCACGGCCTGCCGGTAGTCGCCACCCAGCTCGCCGCCGAAGGCATGCAGCTCGTCGATGGCCGCGACGTGCTGCTGGCCGATGATGCGGACACCTTTGCTGCTGCCGTGCTGCGCCTGCACGAGGACGAAGCACTCTGGCTCAAGCTGTCGAACGGCGGTCTGGCCAACGTACGCGAACACTTCTCCTTCGAAGCGGCGCGCGAGGCACTGCATCGCGTGTTGCCTGCAGGCCCTGCACACACACCAGACTGATAAGCGGCGCATCACCATACGTGGCCGCACGGTTTGGTTGGACCGGTTACAATATTGGACTGCATCGCTTTCCCCGCGCCCAAGTGCGCCTGGTAGAGGAACCCTCATGAAGATTCTGGTCGGCTACAAGCGCGTCGTGGACTACAACGTGCGCATCCAGGTCAAGCCCGACGGTACCGGCGTGGTGACCGATGGCGTCAAGCTCTCCGCCAATCCCTTCGACGACATCGCGCTGGAAGAAGCCCTGCGCCTGCGCGAGAAGGGCATTGCCACGGAAGTGATCGTGGTCGGCATCGGTCCGGCCGACCTCACCGCGCACCTACGCAATGGCCTGGCGATGGGCGCCAACCGCGCCATCCACGTCAGCACCGCCGACGCTGTGCAGCCACTAACCGCCGCCCGTGTGCTGCAGAAGCTGGTGGAAAAGGAACAGCCCGGTCTGGTGCTGCTGGGCAAGCAGGCCATCGACGACGATGCCAACCAGACTGGCCAGATGCTTGCCGCGCTGTGGGACCGCCCGCAGGCCACCTTCGCCAGCAAGGTGGAGATCGCCGACGGCAAGGCTACGGTGACGCGCGAAGTGGACGCCGGCCTCGAGACCATCGAGGTGGAACTACCCGCAGTCGTCACCAGCGACCTGCGTCTCAACGAGCCGCGCTTCATCAAGCTGCCCGACATCATGAAGGCCAAGAGCAAGCCCATCGACGTGGTCGAACTCGCCGCGCTGGGCGTCGACAGCGGCGACCACCTCAAGACCACCCACTACGCCGCGCCGGCCAAGCGGACCAAGGGCGTGATGGTGAAGGACGCGGCCGAGCTGGTCGCGGTGCTGAGGCAGAAAGGTTTGCTGTAACCCCCAATTCCATATCGCTCCCGTAGGAGCGGCTTCAGCCGCGATGCTTCTGGATCTAGATCAAGGCACGAGCATCGCGACTGAAGTCGCTCCTACAGATGATGCGACACGAGGATTCCATCCCATGAGCAAGATCCTGGTCATCGCCGAACACCTGGACGGCAAGCTGAATTCCTCCACCGCACGCGCCGTGAGCGCTGCGCAGGCCGTCAAACCCGAAGCCATCGACGTGCTGGTGCTGGCCGACAGCGTCGCCGCCCTAGCCGCCGAGGCCACCAGGATCGAGGGCGTGAGCCGCGTGCTCACCGTCGGGCGCGCCGAAAACGCGCATCCGCTGGCCGCCGTGCTGGCACCGCAGATCGCCAAGGCCGCCGCCGGCTACAGCCACGTGTTCGCCCCCTCCACCACCTTCGGCAAGGACGTGCTGCCGCGCGTGGCCGCCCTGCTCGGCGTAGCCCAGGTCAGCGATGTCATGAGCGTGGAAAGCGCACATACCTTCAAGCGCCCGATCTACGCCGGCAATGCCATCGTCACCGTCGAGGCCGAGCCTTCGCACACCGTGGTCGCCACCATCCGCACCGCCTCCTGGCCGGCCGCCGCCAGCGGCGCCAGCAGCGCGCCGGTCGAAGCGCTTCCGCTCGACGTGACCCTGCCGACGCACACCCGCTACGTCGACCTGCAATCGGGCAAGAGCGATCGTCCCGACCTGCAGAGCGCCGGCAAGGTGGTCTCCGGCGGTCGCGGCGTGGGTTCGAAGGAAAACTTCGACATCATTTTCAAGTTTGCCGACAAGATCGGTGCGGCGGTGGGCGCCTCGCGCGCCGCGGTGGATGCTGGCTACGTGCCCAGCGACCTGCAGGTGGGCCAGACCGGCAAAATCATCGCGCCGGAGCTGTACATGGCGATCGGCATCTCCGGCGCCATCCAGCACCTCACCGGCATCAAGGACGCCGGCACCATCGTGGCGATCAACAAGGATGGCGAGGCACCCATCTTCGAGGTGGCCGACTTTGGCCTGGTGGGAGACCTGTTCAAGCTGATTCCGGAACTGGAGCAAGCGCTCGGCTGAGCATTCCCGGTGCCTGGATAGAATGGAAACACCGCCCCTCCGATACAGGGCGGTGTTTCTTTTGGCGTATTCGTTTCCAGAACAAGCTGATCGACCGCCGACTTATCCCGAGCACCATCCGCGAAAGGCACATCGATGAGGCGATGCCTGCACTGCCAGCACACATTCAGCGCGTCGCGGCACGACACGCCCTGCCCCTCGTGCGGAGCGGTGGTGGCCGTCATCGACAACAGGCCGTGCTATGCGCCGGACCTTGCCCGTGAATCGCCAGGCTTCAAGGCCGGGCATTTCGCTGAACTGGCGGCGCTGGAGGATGGCCATTTCTGGTTCCGCGCCAGGAACGAGCTGATCGTCCACGTGCTACGCCGCTATTTTCCGCAGGCGCGAAGCATGCTGGAAATCGGTTGCGGCACCGGTTACGTGCTGCGCGGCGTGACGCACAGCCTGCCGCAATTGCGTGTGAGCGGCAGCGAGATTTTCCTGGAAGGACTGTCCTTTGCCGCGCGCCGCGCTCCCGCTGCGGATCTATTCCAGATGGATGCGCAACGGATACCATTCAGCGCCGAGTTCGACCTGATCGGCGCGTTCGACGTCATCGAACACATTGCCGACGACGAGCGTGTGTTGTGCGAGATCCATCGTGCCCTGAAACCAGGTGGCGGTGCGGTTTTCACCGTACCCCAGCACCCCGCGCTGTGGAGCGCACAGGATGACCACGCCTGCCACGTGCGCCGCTACCGTAGGCACGAGCTGGCGCACAAACTGCATACGGCCGGCTTTCGCGTCGTGTTCTCCACCTCTTTCGTCAGCCTGCTGCTGCCGCTGCTCGCCTTGTCACGCTGGCGCAAGCACGATGAGGGCAGCGGCAGCGAAATGTCGACCGCAGAGTTCAGGCTGCCGGCCGCGCTCAACGCATCGCTATATGGCGTGCTGCGATTGGAACGCGAGTTGATCAAGGCGGGTCTACGCTTTCCGGCGGGTGGCACGCGACTCATCGCGGCTGTCAGAACCAACGCATGAGCAACGGCATCCGGCAGCCCCGGACCGCATGTCCCGATCAAGCGGACTGCTACAATGCCGGCGCCCAATTACATCGGAGCCGGTGACGCCACCGTCAACGAGCAGGAAAATATGGACGTCACCTTGAACTTGTCCATCGTCGTTCCCGTCTATCGGGCCCAAGGCTCCCTGAGCGAGCTTTGCCGCCGCCTGATCGACACCTGCAGGGAATACTTCCCGTCGTTCGAAATCCTGCTGGTGGAGGATTGCGGTGGCGACGGCTCGTGGCCGCTGATCCAGCAGCTTGCCGATGTGCATCCCGAGCTGCGTGGCATCCAGCTGAGCCGCAATTTCGGACAGCACGCCGCCACGCTCTGCGGCATCGCACAGGCACGCGGCGTGTGGATCGCCACCATCGACGACGACCTGGAGCATCCGCCCGAGTCGCTGCCCACGCTGATGGCCAAGGCACGCGAGGGCTACGATCTGGTCTACGGCGTATTTCCCGAGCGCAGCCATCGCTGGTGGCGCAACATCACCTCGGACCTCGCACGACGCCTGTTCCGCGCGGCCATTCCGTCGCTCAATTACGACTACACCAGTCTGCGCCTGATCCGTGGATCGATCGCACGCGCGCTGATCGCATTCGACTCTCCGTTCCCGTTCGTGGATGGCTATCTGTCCTGGCTGACCAGTCGCTGCGCCAAGGTGGATGTGCCACATCTGGACCGCGCGCATGGCAACAGCAACTACACGATGCGCAAGCTGGCGACGCACACGCTCAACATCATGGTCACCTTCTCCGACCTGCCACTGCGCTTGGCTTCCTGGCTGGGCATACTCAGTTCGCTGATCGGTTTCGTCTGGCTGATCTCGATCGTGGTGGAGAGGCTCATCGGCCACATCACCTCCTCAGGTTATGCCTCGCTGATGGCCGGTATCGTGTTCTTCGGTGGACTGCAATTGCTCGTGTTGGGCGTGATCGGCCAGTACATCGGGCGCATCAATTTCAAGTCCTCGCGCAAGCCGCTGTTCCTGATCGCCCATGACACCGGCACGCCATGAAATTGCTAATCGTTGGATCGCGTGACTTCGCGCAAACAGTAGCCGCGCTGGTGCTGGATTGCGGGTACGAGCCGTGCGGCTACGTCGACGATTTCAACAGCGGCGACAGCATCGTTGGTACTACCACCAGCATCCTGCACAGCCATCCATCGCATGCTTTCGGCGTGGCCATCGCCATCGGTTACAACGATCTGTCGGCGCGCTGGCAGGCATGGCAAAAACTGCAGCAAGCCGGTTATGCGGCACCAGCCTTGATCCATCCGCGTGCCTATGTCGCATGCCATGCCAAAGTGGGCGAAGGCACGCTGGTGATGGCCGGCGCGATCATCGATGTACGGGCACGCCTCGGTGAGGTCGTAGTGGCATGGCCGGGCGCATGCGTGAACCATGATGCGAGCATCGGTTCCAACACCTTCCTGTCCCCCAACGTGACCGTGTGCGGACACGCGCGCGTCGGAGCTTCCTGCTTCATCGGCGCCGCGGCGGCCATCGTGGATCGCGCGCAAGTTCCAGACGGCACGTTCGTGCCCATGAGCGGCTGCTGGACCCAACGGCACGAAGAGGCCCACCGATGAGTGCCAGCCCACGCCGAGTGGCGGTGATCCAGTCCAACTATCTACCCTGGAAAGGCTATTTCGACATCATCCATGACGTTGATGAGTTCATCTTCTACGATGACGTGCAGTTCACCAGGAACGATTGGCGTACGCGCAACCGGATCAAGACCGCGCAGGGCGCGCAGTGGCTCAGTGTGCCCGCCGGAACGAGTACCAGCCAGCTGATCTGCGAGGTGACGCTAAAGGATCCGACTTGGCAGGCGAAGCACTGGCGGACCCTTTGCCAGAATTATTCCCGGGCACCGTATTTCAAAACCTATCGCGAATTCTTCGAGGATTTCTATCTCGGTGCGGCATGGTCGTCGCTGTCCGCGATGAACCAGCATCTGATCCGGCACGTCGCTACCGATCTGCTGGGCATCGCCACAACATTCAGCGATTCGCGCGATCTCGCAGCCCAGGGACAGCGACTCGACCGCCTGCTCGACTTGCTGCACAAGGCCGGCGCCACCACGTACGTGTCCGGTCCGAATGCCAAGAATTACATCGACCCTGCGCGTTTCGAGGCAACCGGTATCGGGCTGCTGTACAAGGACTACTCGGACTATCCCGAGTATCCGCAGTTATATCCGCCGTTCGAGCACACGGTGAGCATCATCGATCTGATTTTCAACGCCGGGCCGCAATCAGCGGATTACATCTGGGGCCATCGCCACACAGCGCGCTGAATCCCTGCACAAAGGCAAGCATGAGCATTCCGTTCAACCGCCCCTATCTCGTCGGCCATGAGCTGGACAACATCGCCCGGGCCCATGCCAACGGACAGCTGTCCGGCGACGGCGCGTTCACCCGCCACTGTCATGCCTGGCTGGAACAGCGTACCGGCGCGCGCAAGGCGCTGCTCACGCATTCCTGCACCGCAGCGCTGGAGATGACGGCAATCCTGCTCGACCTGCAGCCGGGCGACGAGGTGATCATGCCCTCGTTCACCTTCGTATCGACTGCCAACGCGTTCGTGCTGCGTGGCGTGGTGCCGGTGTTCGTGGATATCCGGCCGGACACGCTGAATATCGACGAGGCGCTGATCGAGCAAGCAGTCACTCCGCGCACCCGTGCCATCTGCGTAGTGCACTACGCGGGCGTGGCGTGCGAAATGGACAGCATCATGGCGATCGCCGCGCGACACGGCCTGAAGGTGATCGAGGATGCGGCGCAAGCCATCTTCTCCACCTACAAAGGACGTGCGCTGGGCAGCATTGGTGATCTGGCCGCGTTGAGTTTCCACGAGACCAAGAATGTCATTTCCGGCGAAGGTGGTGCACTGCTGGTGAACGACCCCGCGCTGATCGAGCGCGCCGAAATCGTCCGCGAGAAAGGCACCAACCGCAGCAAGTTCTTCCGCGGCCAGGTGGACAAGTACACCTGGGTCGATCTCGGCTCGTCCTACCTGCCCAGCGAACTGATCGCTGCATTCCTCGCGGCGCAACTCGAACAGGCCGACACCATCACCGCGCGACGACTGGCTATCTGGCAGCGCTACCATGCGTGGGCCGCGCCCTTGGAGGCACAGGGCCTGCTGCGACGCCCGATCGTTCCGGAAGAATGCATGCACAATGCGCACATGTATTACCTGCTGCTCGATGGACTGGCACAGCGCACCTCATTCATCGAACGCATGAAGGCCGCTGGCATCGGTACCGTGTTCCATTACATTCCGCTGCACAGCTCGCCCGCCGGCCGGCGGTATGCGCACACGCATGGCTCGCTGCAGCATACGGACAACACCAGCGAGCGCCTCGTGCGCCTGCCGCTGTGGGTGGGTCTTGAGGATCATCAGGATCACGTCATGCAAACCGCCCAGGACATCCTTGGTCGGCTTGCGGGAGCCTGATCCATGCCGCGACCCAAGCGGCATGTACAACGGTCAAAAGCTCAGCCGTTACGCTATCTGCGCCATCTGCTGGCGCTACTGATCCTGCTGGTCTGCGTGGTCGCCACGATCCGGCTGTTCGACTGGCACATGGTGATGCTGGCCCTGCGCCACATGCACCCGGGCATTCTGCTCGGCGGTGGTGTACCCGTGCTGCTGGCGATCTTTGCCCTGCGCGGCTGGCGTTGGCTGGTCGTGCTGGGCATCGCCCCGAACCGACAGCGCTACTGGCATTCGTTCTGCGCCAATGGCGCGGCGGCCGGGCTGGCATCGCTGACACCGTTCCAACTTGGAGAGATCGTCAAGATCCGCCTGATCCCGGATCACCACGGCAGTGCCTGGCGCCTCGGCGTCTCCGCGTTCTTCGTCGAACGCGTGCTGGATCTCGGCGGCATGTTCGGCGTAGGACTCTGCGGTATGACCCTGCATGCCGGATGGACGCGGCTGGGACCCGTGGCGCTCCTGCTGCCACTGCTTGGCGGGCTGGTCCTCAGTCTGCTGTCGAAGCATTCCCAGCGCCTGCCGCCACGCTTGCAGCCCTATACCGAAGCCTTGCGCCATGTGCGCCACATCGTTGCCGCGAGCCTGCTGACGATCGCGATCTGGATGCTTTACGCCTGCTTGTGGTGGGTCGCTGCACGGGCCATGAACCTGCAACTGAGCTTCAGTCAGACGACCCTACTGCTCGGTGGCGTGATGCTGGCCATCGTAGCCAGCATGACGCCCGGCGGCCTGGGCGTGTCGGAACTGGGCAGCCGCGGCATCATGCTGTGGCTGGGCGCATCCGTCACCGATGCGGACGCCACCGCCATTGCGGTGCGTCTGCTCACGCCATTGATCGTGCTTGCGGGTTTGGCCTGTCTGTGGCCGTTGCTGCGGCTGGTGCGGCCCCGCTGATCAGAGAGTTTCCCCGGCTCTGCCGGGAAAGCAGTAGAAGTTTGACGGTAAGAGGAGTCCATCAGTGGGAACTCCAACTCGTGAGTCGCCAAGCATACGAGAAAAGAATCTGCCGGGGCTGGACAGCTATTGATGCCGGATCATGTGCACATGACCCGGCGGATTCGGCCGAAATATGCGGTCCCGCAAGGTGGTGGGCACTTCGGAATTGAATTCGCCGCGACATCACCAGCCATCCGAATCGACTGCGGGCGCCGCTGCCCGCAAACAAACATCCCCGGCAGCCTGCGCTGCCGGGGATGGATTTACTGCAAGTGCCTGTAACTTACCTTGGCGCTGAATAGGCCTTCCAGGCCGCGACCAGATTGGTCGCATCCACGGAGCCAAGACCCGAGGCGAAGCTCCAGCCCGGATGCGCCGGATAGGCCTCCTGATAGATTGTGGCGTTCAGCGATTCCAGCCCAAACGAGGTGCCGGGTTCATATCCATAGCAGGTGCCTGCACCCACGGTACAGTTGGTGGCAATGCCGCCGCGCGTGATGTTGTGGAACACGCAGCCGTCGGTGTTCATCCCATGATCGGCATTGCAGTTGGCCACCTCGGCCGTGTTCTCCGCGCTGGGCGAGCCGTATTCCTGTGCCGCCAGGGCATACAGCGTCTGGGCCGCATTGCCCTGCGATTGCACCGGATGAGCGGAAATACCTGTGGCCTGATCCACCAGCGCCTGCAGCGCGGCAAACATCGGCGAAGACAGCGACGTACCCGCAGATCCACCAATGTAACCATTGGCGCAACTGTACTGCCCGCTCTGACAGACGGCAGCCCAGGTGGCTCCGCCAAAGCTGCCTCCAAACAGGGCCACGTCCGGAACATCACGTGAACTGTCACTTGCCGCACCGAATACCGACGATTGCCAAGCGGGCTTCGCATCGACCGCGGACGGGCCACCGCTGGAGCCCTCGGCAGTGAACTGCCCGAAGCGCCCCTGGATCGCGTACATGTCCTGGCAGAACTTCAGGCCCGTCGCACCACCATCCAGATCACTGGCGGCCACGTCGTTGCCGCATGACTCGTTCCACGGAATCTCCGGCACGTAACCCTTCGCCGAACCGCCCCAGCGATTTGACGTGGCATTGAAGTACGTGCTGGTGGTGCCATCCAGTGTATCGGCCGTATCGGTGCCGCCCACCGCAGTCACATACGGCGAGGTTGCCACCGCATTGGGGCTGATGGGCGTCATGATGTACGGCGAGCCGTTGTAACCGGCGTTCACGCCGGAATCGCCTGCGGACACGAACACCGAAATGCCTTCGCTCGCGGCCTGCTGCCACATGGCGTCGATGGCCGTCTTGCTCGCAGCGTCGACCTCCAGCTCATCGAAGCCGTAGCTGGCGCTGATGATTGGCGGCGGTGTCTTGCTGTTGATCAGGTTGTCCGCGGCAGTGAACACACCGCCGAACGCGTTGTTCGTCCCGGAATCGTCGCAGGTCGCCACCCAGACGTGCGCACCGGGTGCCATCGCGGTGACCCACTCGGCATCCAGCAGGGTTTCGCCATCATCCTGCGTCACACCCGAGGAAGCATCAGGATCGACGCAGTTGGTGAAGCTGCTGCTCGGTGCCGGCGGATGGATCTGTCCGAAGGTCGGACCGTAGCTGGTCAGGCCAAATTGGCGCACAAAGTCCAGCCAGTCCTGCGGCACCATGTCGTGATCCTCGACCACCGCCACATAAACACCCTTGCCGGTGATGCCTTGGTTGAGCAACGGCCCGATGTTGTACATCGTGCCCATGTCGTTCGGTGACAGGAATCGCACGCCTGGGCCGGCCGAAATCACTTGTGGCCTGGCTTCGGCACTGCTTGCCGCCGCGGTCGATACCAACTTGTAGGACTTCGTAGCGGCGTTCCACTGTGCATGCTGCTGTGTCGACACATGCTCGGGTTTCGGATGGAAGTCGTTCAGGCCGGCGACACCGACGACCACCCCCAGCAATGCATTGGGCAAGCTGATCGGACCCGAGTTGGCGATGTGCGCCTCGCCATTGACCACATAGCGCGCTTCCTGTGTGTGAAACGCGTTGCGGATCTGACCGACGTTGCCACTGAAGTCGATCTGCATCTTATTCGGATACACACCGTTGACGGTGAACCCCTCGGCCTTGAGCCAGAAGCTCACGGCATTGATGTCCTGATCGGACACGCCAAACATCTGTCCGTACTGTTCTGCTGTCAGCCACTTGTGAAAGTTGGCACTCCCGGGGGTCTGCTGATCCTTCATCAACTGGTCAAGTTTCGTGGTTTGGTCCGGACTGCGCTTGAGCACGAGCTGCATATGGTTCAGGCCTTGGGAGTCACTGAGCTTCCCGATGAACTGGGCCTGCTGCAGTATCGTCGCACGGCTGCCTGGTACGGTCGCTACCACCCGATTGTCGATGGTGTGTGTGATTCTGGGTAATTCTGTCGTGTTGAAAGCCGCCAATGCCATATTCGTGATTTCTCCGGCATGCGCGTTGCTGGACATGCACACGAACGCTGTTGCGATCGATACAACGAGAACCAAATGTTGCCTCATGCAAATCTCCCCATTGCGTTTGGTCAAATCATGAATTGTCTGCGCACACCACATGTGCGCAACCATGACGTTTGCGGGTTGAATATTTGAAATGGCGTGAACTTATCTACGTAAGCTCGCCCCCTGTTTCCACCCCTAAGTGTCTCGCGCGCCGGCTTCACCACGCCACGAGTGGCGCACGAATCCGCGCCAGCCACCTCGGACCACTGGTGACAGCCCTGATCATGTTGCACATGGACCTTGAAACCCCCTCTCCCCAAGAACTTATCACAGTCGTTTCGACGAGTGTAGATACACCGCTACATCTCGCACTACGTGCCAATCGATGGCGCCACTAGCACACACACATATATATGCATATCAAATAGCTATGTTGATTTCATCGGAATCGCAATAATTTATTGCGTAGATATGCAAGATAATACGAGCTTCAACCCGAAACGGTAACGTCAGTCTCTACTTATTGTTGGTAGCGTTTGTGGGTGTTTAATGGGCAGGTAGACCTTCAGTTGCGATTCGCTGTCCGGCCCGCGAATCCGGTGATAGTGCGTGTCGATGTATTGCCAGATCAGCGGGTGGGTGTGTGCGTAGCGCAGGTCGTCACGGCCATCCACCGCCACGTCGTCGATCAGCACCAGTGATGGAGCCGAGCGCTGCAGGCGCGCGATCTCCTGTTGCTGGAACGCGTCGTTGTGCGGGGTCAGCGGATAGATCTCCCACACCGGGGCGCGGACCCCGAGCAATGCATACACACCCGGCCAGACCGGTGCGGCCAACAGTGTGCCTCCCGCGGGCATGTGGGCCACAGCCAGAGCCTCGACGTCCTCCACCGTGGTCGCCGTGGCTGCGTCCATCCATACGGTATCGCCGCGCACATTCACCGCTTGCCAGTCGGTATGAGTGCGCATGAGGTAGCCTGGATGCAGCGGCAACACCACCCACCCCGTGGCGATCACCAGCAAGGGCAGGCCGACCCATGACACCACCATCCGGACCCATCCCCGCCAAGGACAGACGAGCAGTCCGAGCAGGCAAGGCAGGATGGCCTGTGCTAGGTGCGCGACATCGGCACGCGAGAACGCCACGTTGAGATAGGGAATCGCGGTAGCGACACAGGCGGCGAACACGGGATGCGCGATCGCCCACTCACGGCGCACCCGCCGCACAAGCATCGCCGCACCCACCAGACAGAAAGCCGGCAGCAGCACGAAGCAACCACCGATCAGCCACGGCCGGATCAGCGCTGACAGTGGTGTCTGCCCGACCGGAATGCTCCATGGCCACGGCACCGGCAACGGCAGATTGGTGCCCTTGTACTCAAACAGGATGTAATGAATGCTCTCCCAGAACATGGCCGCGAAACGGTGATCGAGAACGAGGCCGAGCAGGATCAGTGCATAGCCCAGCGCAATGCCGGCCAGCCATGCCGGAATGCAACGGCGCCAGACGGGCTGATGCTGGCCCAGCATCAGCAATGGCGAGGCCAGTACGCAGGCAAGCGCGCCGTAGAGTCCGTGATTACGCCCGAACACCGCGGCCAGTCCAATCACCACACCATGCACCAGGAAGCGTGCGGGCGATGGACGAGTCAGCACCCGCGCCAAGCTGGCGACCAGGATGATCGAGATGGCCGCGTCGTAACCCTTCCACCACGGCACCATCCACAGCAGGCACAACACCACCGCCACGGCGCATGGGCCCAAACGCATCAGCCCGCTACCGGTTGATCCGCGCAGCACGAGCCAGACGGCTGCAACGACACCCAGCGTGGAGAACAACGCCGTCGCCGCACGCACGGCGACGATACCGTGTGCATGGAACAACCACAGTAGGCCAGCGGCCCAGTAGTAGCGGCCCGGGTCATAGGCCATGAAATCGCGGATTGGCACTTCGCCATGCAACACCTGCTGCACGCCATACCAGAGGTAACCCTCGTCCCACAGATTGAAGCCGAGATGCGCTTCCAGCAGGAATCTCGCCAGGGAAGCGGCAACCGCCAACAGCAGGGCCGCGCAGACGATGCGACGATCCAGCCGCTGCGACATGTCATCGGGGGACTGCATGGATGGCGCCATCATGCCGAGACCCTAAACCGCCTGCGGCATACCCGCCGCATCATGGCGCATGCCCTTCGGTATGGGCGAGCCAACGCGGCAGGAACGGATGCCGTGCCTGCACACGCGAAGAAAACACGTTCAGGCGCTGGTCGCGCAACAGGTCCAGCGCAGCGCGCCGGCGCTCGAGCGGCCACTGGCAAACCACCAGCAGCGGCAGGCAGCCTTGCGTCCGTGTCGGGTCAGCCGACATCTGCTCGATCTGGGTCGCCATCTGGCCATAGTAGGGAAGGCTG
>Ga0134125_10005748_pt1 | contig 14070 bp, 14 predicted proteins | sample KB31751_FD_96464 | JGI IMG/M metagenome (GOLD analysis project Ga0134125, IMG submission 96464) | Terrestrial soil microbial communities with excess Nitrogen fertilizer from Kellogg Biological Station, Michigan, USA - KB3-175-1 | ecosystem: Environmental > Terrestrial > Soil > Unclassified ... | reverse complement strand
GCCTGCCAGTACCCAGCGGACCGACCCCGTTGACGCCGGCTGGCACCAAATAATCCGCGCCGACCGCGAGGAGTCAGCAGCCGGCGGTCGTCGTCCCCGATTGACCGCAACGGTGCTACCTAGGCTGGCGGAACATCCGGGAAGGGATGCGGTGCGAGGGCGAAGCGGTACGCCTGCTGGCCGTCTGTGCTGTCGAGGCGCTGCACGTCGAGCACCATGTCGTCGAGCGCCTGTGCAGCGACCGGCTCCAGGAAGACGACAGCCGCGCCGCCCTGCACGATCGTGTCCCCGGCGGCCGGTTGGGGCACCATCGACAGTTCGAGGGAGTGTTCGTCGTGCTCGGTGACACTGACGGCCTCGACGCGCAATCCGGATCCCTCGGGCATCTGTGTGGACGCCAAGAGGCTGGCGATGGTCTGGGCGCGACCTGAAGTCGCCGCTCAAAGGGCTTAGGACGCGAGGTTTTCGCATTCCACCCCATAAGCCACCATTTGCCGTGGGGTTGCGAGATGTCGACCCCACGCACAGGCTGGAAGTCGATGGCTCCCGATGATCATATCTGTCCGGATGCCACGGCGAGAGATCGCCGAATAGGGGACGACGTATCGATCCCGACTAAACCCCGGGCACGACCTGCCCCCCGTTGGTAGCGGTGCGAGTCGTACCGACGCCGCTGGCACAACTGAGAGGTGAGATGGAGAACCGACCTTTGGGTGACAGTTCTGGCAGTTGGCGGGTGCTCCTCGTCGGGCCCGGTGAGCTGCCCGATGCCACGCAGCGGGCGCTGCATGCCGCCGCGGCCCAGGTGACCCGCCTGGTGCAGCCGAGTGATACCGACATCCGCGAGGCGCTGACCGAGCAGGTCGACTCCGTGATCATATGCTCCAGGGATGATGCGGTGACGCTTCGGCTGGCGCTCGTTGTGGAGCATGTTCGTCCCGGGGTGCCTCTGATCGTCACGGTGCACGGCCGAATCGTCAGTTCCCAGTTGGAGCGCGCGGTGAGCAATATCCGCGTCACATCCATGGCCGAGATCGTGGCACCCACGCTGGCCGGGCCCAGCCTTGATGATCGCCTGCTGTGGGTGAGGCGCACGCCGGAGGGATTTTCCGGTGTGCGGGCAGACCACGCGAAACTACAGTTGGTGACGATCGAGGCGCCAGGCCGCCATCGCTGGCAGCAACTGCTGGCGGGCCTCGGCTCGCTTGTTCGGCCCTTCGAGCCCAGCGCCCAGATCCTGATTGCTGGCCTGTTCGGTTTTCTGTTCATACTGGTGCTCGAGACCGTGGGGACGATCTTGCTCCTTGACCGGTCCCTCATCGATGGCTTCTACGCGGCAACCAAGACCATCGTCACCGTCGGACCGGACCAGGCCGTTGAGCAGGGCCCCGGCTGGTTCAAGGTCTTCTCGGCGGTAAACATGCTCCTGGCCGTTGCCTTCACTGCGCTGTTCACCGCCGGAGTCGTCGAGCGCCTCCTGGACCGCCGGCTCACCACACTCTTCGGCTCCCGGAGGGTTCCCCGCAAGGGCCACGTCGTGGTCGTAGGTCTCGGCCAGGTTGGGTTACGCCTGTGTCTGCTGTTGCGCGAGCTTGGCGTACCCACGGTGGCGGTCGAAAGCGACCCGGACCGCTACAACGTCGCACGGGCGAAAAACTACGGCCTCCCCGTGGTGATCGGCCGGGGCGGCAGCCACTTTCTGCTCAGGCGGCTTTCACTACACCGGGCGCGAGCGCTGGCGGCGGTGACCAGCCACGAGATTGAGAACATCTCGGTTGCGGTGGCCGCGCTGGGCATGCAGGACAGTCTCCGCACGATCCTGCGGGCCGGGCGTGGGGAAGTGGTGAATGAGACGCGTTCGCTGTTCCGCATCGGCGTGGTGCGAGACGTCTACCGGATCGGGGGCACCTTGCTCGCCGCTGCGGCGTTGGGCTCGAACGCGGTGGGGGCCTTCCTCCGCGAGCAGACGGTGTACCTGATCATGCCCGATGGACGGATCGAGCCCTTCCGGGCCGATGCGCAGACCGCTTCAGCTGCATCGGCTGCGCTAGAGGCTCGAAACTGAGACGGCGCGTCTGTCTCACCGAGTAGCACCTGCTGGGACAACGTATCCGCGCTGGCCTCCACGGCTGCCCAGCTCATCGAGATACTCCCGGACGTCCAGCCGCCCGGCCCTGACCAGCTCTCCAGCGGTGCGCCGGGGCCGTCCGTGTCTTGCCCACAGCGCTGAAGTGGGTGCAGTCCGTACATGGGACAGCCACGCTCTCGCCCCCGCGTGCGCCATTGGAGTGGTTAGGGTGGCCCTGTCTCGCAGGTAAGCCTAACCTTAGGTAGCGAATGTCAATGGCACCTCCCTGATTGGCGGCGCCCATCCGGGCTCCGGCTCGAAGGAGTCCGCCGGCACTCCCCCTCGGTCCGGCGGCGCCGCGCCGCAGCGGGACGTCCCCAGTCCGCTGCGGCGCGGCAACTTTGCTGAACCCGGCGAAGTGGAATACGCGCTGCCACCACCTGCTCGTGACCGGCATGGGGGAGTACACCCGAGTGGAGTCGTCGGGATACTCCCTTACGGCATGGACCAGCTGACCGAGCGGCACATTTCGCTGCTGATCTCCTCGCGCGTTAACGCAGGGGTCTGTTACAAGTTGGCAAGAACCTCCCGGACCTCAACGGTGCGGAAGGTGATACCTGGCGGTGCACCGGGAGGGGCCTCGCCGATGTGGAACCGGCTGGCCAGCTTTTCCGCATCGTCTTGAGAATCAAAGACGGCTACAGAGATGCCGCGGCCGCCCTGTGGGGCGAGCCAATATGCGGCGCGAGCGCCGGCCTCGTGTGCCATCGGGGGTGCGTTTTCTTGCAGGTGTTTGCGAGCGTGCTCTAACGAGAAGCCATCCTCGACGTCGACTTCGATGAACAGTGCGTGCATGATGCCTCCAACCGAAATTGTGATCAGGTAACAGCTGGTTCGAAGCTGGCGAGCATTGCTTCCAGCGCACGTTGGTCGGGCCCGACGAACGGGTCGGCTTGCGGCGCCGCGGTGAGCATCTCGAGGAACTGTGATGTGAGCCCGACGGCGGGAGGTAGATGCGTGCTGAGAATCGCTGCGGGGTCCATCGCGCGTATCGGCTCGATGGTTTGGAGATAGCGCGCAACGTCCGTGGTGTGCACCCAGGGGCTGTCAACTGTGGCCCAGAGCAGTTGCCCGGAGCGGAGCTGGTCTGTCGGAACCTCTGCGACGTCGCTGCACCCGGCGAGTTCAGCGCTTGGCATGGGCGCGCCGAAGCAGTCGGAGCTGAAGCAGGTTTGTGAGCGGTCGTCGTAGAGGCCGATTGTTGCGGGGTTGTCGAATAACGGCGGTCTGAACGCCGTGAGGGTCCGGTCGCCTACCTGCAGTGATTGGCCGGGATTGAGCAAGTGGAGCCGATCAAGTGGCACTGGCCGCTCCGTCGACAGGATGCCGGCGCCAAGAAACGTAGTGACCAGCCGCGCGTGAGGTGCCGCATCGAGCAGGTCGAACAGCGCTCCGGTGTGATCTCGATCAGGATGGGTCAACCAGATCCATCGCACGTCAGCTGGATTGACGACCGATCCCAGCGTATCCATGAAGCCCCGACCCGGCAGGCTTAGGCCGGTGTCGACGACGACGGGCTCGGCAGCGTGCAGGACGAACGCGTTCACCGGCAGGAAACCAATGCCGGGCACCTCGAGGTGGTCGTTTAAGACGCTGATGTCGCCGGCGAGCCGGTGAATGTGCATGGGTCCTCCTAGAGTCGCGTCGGCACGTCGAGACCGCAGCTCACTTTCGTCTGCCACGCCGACCCCGACATCGATAGCGGGATGCTTGCAAAATCTTTTATCCCCGGATGCGTGGCGCGCGCGATACCATCGAAGTTGTGGCTGCAGAGAGTATCGGCGGCATCCACGTCGGCGTAACGAGCAAGCGTCTACACCGCTCGAATAGCGTAGTACGCTCGCGACAGGTGAGCAGTCATTTACTCAGCGCCAACGGTATGTATAGCACGGTTGCCCCCCAAATGACGCCGCTCTGTATTTTCCTGCAGCGCCGGTACTGCTTTTTCCGCGCCTATTGTCGAAATAGTAGACTGGCGATTTGATCGAACCGCACAGCCTGAACGCGGTAGGAGGTCCGCATGCCGGAGTTCACTGCCCTGCCTCACGTGCCGGGACTGGGACAACCGGGCACGGGGCTGCGAGCAGCAGATGTTCTACCGCCCAGGGCATCCGTGAGCCGATGACAGATCGGGCACTTCGCCTCAAGGCGGCTACTGTGCGTAGCTACAGCGAGGTCGCGTCCGTCTACCTGGTGAATCCTGGCAAGATCTGCAACATTGCCGTAGGCACCAGCGATAGGGACGGGTAGAGCCCCGTGATGCTGTTGGACCCCCGACCCGGCAGCGTCACGGGGCTTCTTCCATGTGGCTGCTCGCGGCCCCGTCGGCTGCCGCGATCGCGCGGATCGCCATGGATGTCTGGCGCATGCTCCTCGTGGGCAGCCGAGGCGGCCGACTGGAGGAGTAATGGCAGAGCGGACGCGGCAGATCCGCGGAGTGACGGTGCCAACCCTGCTCTATGGCACAGCCTGGAAGGAACAGCGAACAGCACACGTCGTTGAGCAGGCGCTCAGTATGGGGTTCCGCGGGGTGGACACGGCCAACCAGCGTCGGCATTACCTCGAAGCCGAGGTCGGACGTGCACTGCGGGCTGAGTTGGAGCGAGGAACGCTGCGCCGCGAAGACGTCTTCGTGCAAACCAAATTCACCTTCCGCGCGTACCAGGATCACCGATTGCCCTATGCTCCGACCGCGCCCGTCGCGCGTCAGGTGGAACAATCCTTCGAGAGTTCGCTGTCACACCTCGGTGTGGACGTAGTGGATTCTTATCTTCTGCACGCTCCCTCTCAGCCGCAGAGACTGTCCACGGCTGATATCGAAGCCTGGCGGGCCATGGAAACCCTTCACGAGGCGGGCCGGGCGCGCATCATAGGAGTGAGCAACTTCGTACCCGATCAGCTGGTAGCTCTGCTTCGCACCGTGCGGGTGCGGCCGACATTCGTGCAGAACCGTTGCTATGCATCGCAGGGATGGGACGCGAGCGTGCGGGCCATCTGTTCTCGTGAAGGGATGACCTATCAGGGATTCTCACTGCTCACTGCCAACGAAGGAGTTCTTCGCGGCGCGCTCGTTCACGGCATCGCCCGCCGCCACCAGCAGTCCCCGGCGCAGGTGATCCTTCGCTTTGCACTTCAGCTGGGAATGATCGTCCTCACCGGCACGACCAACCCCCAGCACATGGCCGATGATCTCGCTGCGTACGAGTTCACGCTGACGTCTGCCGACATGAACGCGCTCGAGCACGCCGAAACCTAGTAAGAGCGACGTTTAGCGGGTATGTACTGGGCATGGGCCACTCGCTGAGCCCCGAGTCGCGCCTTGGTTGCTGCACTCGGTCCGGGTGGTGATGTCATGTTCGTTGTCATCGGGGAGGCGCTTGTCGACCTGGTCGGCCAGCGTGGAGGTCGTACGTTCGTCGCCCATCCGGGCGGTAGCCCGGCTAATGTCGCGCTCGGTCTGGCACGGCTGGGTGTTCCGGTGACGCTCATGACTCGCCTCGGGCATGACGGGCTGGGCGAGATGATCTTTGAGCATCTGCGGGCCGGCGGCGTCCGGGTCAACGGAGGTCCCCCCGCCTTGTCGACCAGCCTGGCCATTGCGACGCTCGCCGCGGGTATCGCGTCGTACGACTTCCGGATCGATTGGGACATGCCCGCTCTCGCGCCGCTGCCGATCGAGGCTCGCTGCCTGCACACCGGTTCGCTGGCGACGGCTCTGCCGCCCGGCAACGCCAGCGTCATCGATCTGGTCGAGCGAGAGCGCACGAGGGGTCGGGTGACGATCTCCTACGACCCGAATGTACGGCCGGCTCTGCTGGGTGACGCGGCGCAGGCGCGGACGGAGATCGAGCATCTGGTTGCCCTTTCCGACGTAGTCAAGGTCAGCGACGAAGACCTTCGGTGGCTCTATCCCGATCAGCCCGATGAGCTCGTGGCACAGCACTGGCTGGGGTCAGGACCGGCACTGGTGGTGGTGACCCGCGGTGGGATGGGCGTCTACGCCGTCTGCGCCGGCGTCGAGTTGTACCGACCTGCCGTGCCGATCGACCTGGTGGACACCGTCGGCGCAGGTGATTCCTTCACCTCCGGGCTGCTCGAGGCGCTGCACCGGGCCGACCTGATCGGCGGATCGCGGCGCGCGGCTGTAGCGGCGATCGACGAGTCGACCCTGGCCAGCGTCGTGGACGCGGCGGCCATGACCGCGGCGATCACTTGTTCCCGGCCGGGTGCCGACCCGCCGACACGACCCGAGATCGACGCGCTGATCGCGGCCCGGGACTGCTCCAACGACGCGTCGGGTGCTGGGCGTGGCCACTTGCCCACCGTCTGATCCTGGCACGTCCGGCCGCGAAGGGAGCCGCGATGAGCACAATCGAGCAGCCGGCGGGCTCGAACCGGGCGACCGCTCAGCCGTTCGTCTACAAGCACATGATCGTGCTGTTCGCTGTCGTGGTCTGCTGCTTCACCGCATGGGGAATCGCCGCAGACATGACCGCTCCCATGGTGGCGGCCTTCAAGCGGATCTTCACCATGAGCACGTTCCAGGCGTCGCTGGTGCAGTTTGCCTACTACGGGGCCTATTTCGCGCTCGCCCTGCCGGCGGCGTTCATCAATCAGCGGTTCGGCTACAAGACCGGGGTGTTGACCGGACTCGGCCTGGCGTCGCTGGGTGCCTTGTCCTTCTACCCGGCCAGCAAGATCATGACCTACTCCGTGTTCCTGGTGGCGCTGTTTGCGCTCGCCGCCGGGTTATCGATCCTGGAGACGTCGGCAAATCCTTTTGTCATCTCGATGGGCCCGGAAGCCAACAGCACCCGGCGGCTGAACCTGGCGCAGGCGTTCAACCCGGTCGGCACCAATATCGGAGTCTTACTCGCCACCGTCCTCGTCCTACCCAAGCTGAATTCGCCGATCGACCGTGGCTCGGTGACCCCCGAGCAGTTGCGTATTATCCAGGCTGAGGAGCTGAAGGCGGTCATGGTGCCCTACATCGGGCTGGCCGTCCTGCTGCTGGTGATCTGGGTGGCCATTGCGGTCCAGAAGGCTCCGGCGATCCGGGAGGAATTTCCGCCGGCAAGCCCTAGCGCAGGGCCGCGCGGCGAGATCATCGGGCGGCTCTGGAGAAACCGAACCTATCGGTTCGGCGTCATCGCGCAGTTCTTCAACATCGCCGCCCAGGTGTGCACCTGGACGTTCATGATCCAGTATACCGAGCAGGCCCTGCACGGGAGCCTGGAGCTGGGCGGTTTCGTACTGCAGATCAGCCTGCTGGTTTTTCTCGGCTCCCGATTCCTGATGACCTGGTTGATGGGGTATTTCCGGGCCACCGCGCTCATGGCGATACTCGGCGGCCTGGCGGTGTTGCTGTGCATCTATGCCATGTCCAGCCCGGACCTCGGCGGCGTCATCGCGGTAGCGGCACTGTCGTTCTGCCTGTCGCTGATGTTCCCCACCATCTACGGCGTCGCGTTGCAGGGGCTGGGGCCGGCAACCAAGTTCGGTGCGGCCGGTCTGGTCATGGCGATCGTCGGCGGCGCGCTGATGCCGCTGATCCAAGGGAGGGTCATCGACGCGACGAGCCCGGCATTCTCCTTCATCGTGCCGGCCGCCTGTTACGCGGTGGTGATGGCCTACGCGCTCTACGACCTCGGGGCGACACAACCGGTCGCACGCGGCGCGCCGGAGCCGGTGCCTGCCCATACCTGACCAGGAGAACCGACCGTGACTCGCAAACGCCGCTCAGGCCTGACGGCCCTGGCCGCCGGCCTCGCGCTGCTGCTCGCCGGCTGTGGCGGGCCGGCCTCAACGGCTACCAGCGCCCCCACCCGGAACCTCGAGGTGCTGTCGTGGTGGACGTCTGGGTCAGAGCGTGCCGCGCTGAACGTACTGCTGGACGACTTCCGAACCGCCCATCCGGGCGTAGACGTGCGCAACGTGGCGGTCGCCGGCGGCGGAGGCAGCAACGCACACGTCGTGCTGGCCAACCGCCTGCTCGGTGGTGATCCACCGGATGTGTGGCAGACCCACCCGGGCGCCTCCATCAAGCAGTACATCGACGCGGGACAAATCGCCGACGTGAGCTCGATCTACCAACGCGACAACCTGTCCTCCGCCATTCGCCCAGACCTGCGCCGAGCCGTCTCCGAGGACGGGAAGCAGTACGGCGTCTCCACCGGAGCGCACCGGATCAACGTGCTGTGGTTCAACAAAAGGCTGCTGGACAAGGCAACGATTACGGCGCCGGTCGCCGGCTACACAACCGATGCGTTCCTCGCCGACCTGGCCAAGCTGAAGGCGGCGGGGGTGGTCCCGCTGTGCCTGGGCGCGAAGGATCCGTTTGCTCGCGCCGAGCTGTTCGAGAACACGCTGCTGGGTGTCATCGGTGGCGACGGATGGGCCAGCCTGACATCCGACCGGCTGGACTGGAACGGCCCGCAGGTCCGCCAGGCCTTGGGTCGGTTCGGCACGATGCTGGAATACGCCGATCCGGAAGCCGGCGCGCTGACCTGGGACCAGGCGACCAGAAAACTCGCCGCCGGCGGTTGTGCCTTCGAGAGCATCAACGACTCGGCGTACGGTGAACTCGTCGTGGACGGTGCCAAGGAAGGGACCGACTTCGATCACGTGCCGTATCCCGGCACCGGCACCCTATTCCTGACGGTTGTCGACACCTTCGTCATGGCGAAGAACGCGAACGACCCGCAGAACGCCCAAGCATTCCTGGCCACGATCGGAGCGGCTCCCACCCAGCTGGCATTCAACCGGCAGAAGGGTTCCACACCATTACGGACAGACGTGGACGTGTCGTCGTTGTCGCCTTACCAGCAGTCCGCGGCGAAAGCCTTCGCGCAAGACCCAGTCCTGCTGTCGATCACACACGGTGAAGCCACCAGCCCACAGTTCCAGCAGGGTTTCTACGACGCGATCGCGGCATTTGCCCAGAGCAAAGACATCAACGTCTTCAACCAGGCCCTACGCGACGCCGTGAACCAGGTGCCGGCACCACCGCACTGAGCCTTTTTCGGGGCTCTTGTCCGCCGCGTACCGCTGTGGGTGTACACCAGTTCCTTTGGACGGGGCAGGACACTACGTGCCGCATCAGCGAGCCTTGGTAATCACCGCGGCGCACCTATGTCTTCCAGGGGCATGCCGGTTCCTGGGATGGGTCGGGGCAAGCAGGTATTCGTCGGCGCAACGACCTGCTGGCCGCCACCTAGGATCATCCCTGCGCACGTGACCAGCGATGATCCGGATGAGCTTGCCATGAATGAACTCGCCTGAGAGTTGCGTGTAGGTACAGATATTCTGGTCCTGAGTAACTGCTCGTCCGTCGGGTAAGTAATCGAAAAGGCTCTGTCGCGGCTACGTGGTGGGCTACACAATTAGGTGTGAACAGATGTTGTCAGATAACTTTTTGTTCGCCACGATAGGTATTAGCTAAATCGGTCACGCCGTCCGATGATGGCTTTATAGACTACTCCGAGGAGGACCTGGATGCCTGACGCATTGAGCTTTACCGAGATTGACGGTCAGCACGTTGAGTTGCTTCCCGCCCGTACCGTCCTGTCGTTGACCGGCAGCATTGCCAAGACCGGCGGCCAGTGCGGCGGCAACGGCGGTGTCGGTGGCAACGGCGGCGATGCCTATGGCGGCATCGGCGTCAACCTACTGAACATCATCCTGCAGCCCCACCAGCTCAACTCGGCTGCTAACGCCTATGGTGGCGCGGGCGGCAGCGCTGATGGTGCTCCCTGCCACTGATACCAGCAGCTAATAACCATGGCCGCTCGGGTGAGCGGTGATCGTATTCGGTGTCGTTAGCTAGGAAACGACACCCGCATGGCCGGCGTAACGCTGAGAGCGGTGCTGGGGCAGCCGACTAACCTCCTAGTCGTGCAGTACCGACGCGCGTTTCCCCTAAGCGCGCACGCAAATCGCCGGCACGGGAGGGGTGGCCGCATTGTGGTCACCCCTCCGTTTAGCTGCGCACAATCACCGCGGCGCTTTCGAGGCCTGTGAGAGGATTTAAGGATCCCTGAATGGGCCGGGCACAGGAACGTGGGTCACGGTGAGGCCGAACTGTGTCGTTGCGGTACGCGCGAGGCGTCCATCCGTAGTGACTAGTGGACATGGCAGGCTTGCGGCGAGGGCGGCGTAGAGCGCGTCGTAGCCGGACATCGCTGTGACGAACTGCCGGGCCGTGGTCAGCAGTTCCCGGCAGGGAACCCGTTCGATGGGGGCGTCGTAGAGCAACTCCAGGCGCTCGTCGAGCTGTCTCGGCTTGAGTGCTCCGCCGTGTTCGGCGCGGACCAGTCGATGAAACACCTCGGCATCCAGCAGGTCGGGCGCCATTGTGTCTTCGAGCAGTGTCTCCACCACCAGCCCGGATGTCGAGCGCATGAGCACTTCGAGAAACGCGCTCGCGTCGATCACGATCACGATTGACGCTGTTCCGGTAACGGATCGAGATCGCGCGCGGCACGATCGGCCTGAACGAACTTGGCGGCGGGCGCACCGAGATCGAGCGGCTCGAGCCGGCGAAGGCGTGCCAGCCACTCGGTCGCGGGCGGGCGTTGCTGGTCGTTTCGGATCAGGCGCAGCAGATAATCTCGGATGGTCAGCCCCTCCAGATCGGCACGGCGCCGCAGCTCGCGGTGCAGATCATCCGGAACATCCTTCACCTGTAGGCTAGCCATAAGCATGACGGTAGCATGCTACTTGCACCCATCTACCTTCACCACGGGCCTCGATCGACGACATCAGCGCGTGCTGGTGCGCTGATGCCTGCCGAGAAGTGCGACGCGGCCCTGACGAGATCTTCGGCGGGAGTCTGCGTCACAGGGCGTCCAGACCGCGCTCCCCGGTTCGCACCCGGACTATGGTCTCAACCGGAGTGACCCAGATCTTCCCGTCGCCGATCTTTCCGGTCCGAGCCGCCTCGATCAGCGCGTCGATGGTCTTGTCCACCCGCTCCTCGTCGACCACGATCTCGACCCGAACCTTGGGCACGAAGTCCACCGCGTACTCCACGCCTCGGTAGACCTCGGTGTGTCCCTTCTGCCGACCGTAGCCCTGCACCGCGCTGACCGTCATTCCGAGCACGCCGAGGCGCTCCAGCGCGACCTTGATGTCGCCCAGCGTGAACGGCTTGACGATCGCGGTCACCAGCATCATGTCGCGCTCTCCTCGTGAGTCACCGGGAGGGACGGCAGCACCGTGGCCCGGCCCGTCGTGGTGAGCGGCGAGAACTCGTACGCGCTTTCGGCATGCTCGGCTTCGTCGATGCCCTCGGCCTCGACCTCGGGGGCCACCCGGAACCCATCGTGACACGGACCAGCCAGGCGAGTCCGAAGGTGACCACGAATGCGTACCCGGCGGCTACCAGCATCCCGACGGCCTGCTTGCCGAGCTGGTCAGTACCGCCCCCGTAGAACAGCCCGTTCGCGCCCGCGGAGTTGACGGCGGTGGTCGCGAACAGCCCGTCAGCAGCAGCCCGACCGCTCCGCCTACGCCGTGGAGGGCGACCACGTCGAGCGAGTCGTCGTAGCCCAGCCGGTACTTGAGGCGGATCGCGAGCTGGCAGATCACGCCGCAGGCCAGCCCGATGACGATCGCGCCGAACGTGTCGACGTAGCCGCAGGCCGGGGTGATGCCGACCAGCCCGGCGATCACAGCCGACGCCGCGCCGAGGCTGGTGGGACGTCCGTCGAGGCGGTGCTCGACGCCCAGCCACGCGAGCACTGCGGCCGCTGCCGCGACCGTGGTGGTGAGGAAGGCGTTGGCCGCGACCGCGCTCGCGGCGAGCGCTGAACCCGCGTTGAAGCCGTACCAGCCGAACCACAGCAATCCGGCGCCGAGCAGTGTGGCCGGCAGATTGTGTGGGCGCATCGGCTCGCGTGGCCAGCCCTGGCGCCGGCCCACGATGAGCGCCAGCGCCAGCGCCAGGGCGGACATCCCCGAGTTGACCTCGACCGCCGTGCCCCCAGCGAAGTCGAGCACACCCACCCGGTTCGCCAGCCAGCCGCCGTGCGCCCCGGAGAAACCGTCGAAGGCAAAGATCCAGTGGGCCAGCGGGACGTAGACCCCCACCGTCCACAGCGCGATGAACACCGTCCAGGACCAGAACCGCGCCCGGTCGACGATAGCCCCTGACACCAGCGCCGCGGTGATGATCGCGAACATCAACTCGAACATGGCGAAGGCCGCCAGCGGAATACCGTTCCCGACCACCATCCCGGGCACTCGCAGGCCGGCGAAGCCGAACCCGCCGATGAGCCCGGCGTGGGAGTCACCGAACGACAGCGAGAAGCCGAACAACACCCAGATCAGCCCGACGACGCCGAGCGTCACCATGCTCATCATCATGATGTTGAGCGCGCTGCGGGCCCGCACCATGCCTGCGTAGAAGAACGCCAGGCCCGGCGTCATGAGCATCACCAACGCCGCAGAGCCGAGCACGAACGCCGTATTTCCGCTGTCCATCTCCGGATTATCGTCCGTTGGTTACAGCCGTGGGGGCGCTGTGCTCACCGAACGCCGTGCGCTCAAGAGGTTTTGGCTGACGTTGTGGTGGTGATTTTTGACCAGCGCGCTTCCTGGTCAGTCCAGGTAGTCGCGCAGGACCCGGGAGCGGGAGGGGTGACGTAGCTTGGACATCGTCTTGGTTTCGATCTGCCGGATGCGTTCCCGGGTGACCCCATGGACCCGGCCGATCTCATCGAGTGTGCGTGGTCGACCGTCGATGAGCCCGAATCGCAGCCGCGTGATGCTGGCTTCTCGCTCGGACAGCGTGGCCAGCACGGACTGCAGGTCCTCCCGCAGAAGGAGGAGCGAGACGGCGTCCATGGCGACCACGGCCTGGGAGTCCTCGATGAAATCGCCGAGCCGGGAGTCGCCTTCTTCGCCGATGGTCTGATCGAGGGAGATTGGTTCGCGGGCGTACTGCTGGAGCTCTAGCACCTTCTTCGGAGTGATGTCCATTTCCCTGGCCAGTTCCACGGGGGTGGGCTCGCGGCCCAGGCTCTGTCGCAGGTCGCGTTGGACGCTAGCGAGGTTGTTGATGATTTCGGTCATGTGTACCGGGATCCGGATGGTGCGGGCCTGATCAGCCATCGCCCGGGCGATCGCTTGGCGGATCCACCAGGTGGCGTAGGTGGAGAACTTGTAGCCCTTGGCGTAGTCGAACTTCTCCACCGCGTGAATCAGACCCAGGTTTCCTTCCTGGATCAGGTCGAGGAAAGCCATGCCACGCCCGGTGTAGCGCTTGGCCAGCGAGACGACGAGGCGAAGGTTGGCCTCCAGCAGATGGTTTTTGGCGCGTTCGCCGTCGCGGACGATCCAGGCCAGATCCCGGCGCTGCTGCGGGCAGAGCTCCTCAGTCGGGTCCTCGGCGCGGTGCACCCGCTCGGCGGCATAGAGCCCAGCCTCAATGCGCTTGGCGAGCTGCACCTCTTGCTCGGCGTTCAGCAGCGCGACCTTGCCGATCTGCTTGAGATACGCGCGTACCGAATCAGCCGAGGCGGTGGTTTCAGCGTCCTTGCGGGCTTGGCGCAGCGCCTGGGATTCCTCCTCGTCCCAGACCAGATCCTCCGGGTCCGGCTCACGGGGTGCCTGAGCGTGCTGGCCGTCTACCGTGAGGTCTTGGACGTGGACTGACCTCGGCCATCCGGCGCGGTGGACAGCGGCCGTGGCGGAATTAGTTGATTGCAGACTCAGGCGTGCCGGGCCATCGCGGACAGCCGAGCCGGGCGCATCGAGCTGATCTGGGTTAGCGGTGCGAACCGACGTCATGTCGGTGTTCCCATCCCGGCATCAACGAGAGCCGTGTCATGGTGAAACCGGCAACGACGCGAGCTATGGTGCCGCGCGCACGAAGAGCAGTCGGTCACCGCGAAAGGTACCGTCAATTACTTCAAGACACCAGTGGCGTTAGCCGGACTGGT
>Ga0134125_10005747_pt1 | contig 14070 bp, 12 predicted proteins | sample KB31751_FD_96464 | JGI IMG/M metagenome (GOLD analysis project Ga0134125, IMG submission 96464) | Terrestrial soil microbial communities with excess Nitrogen fertilizer from Kellogg Biological Station, Michigan, USA - KB3-175-1 | ecosystem: Environmental > Terrestrial > Soil > Unclassified ... | reverse complement strand
CCGGACGGCGTCGCGGTGCCCTGGCGCAGGATGAAGTTCGCGGTGGCGCCCATCTGGCCGGGGCCGAACACCGCACCCGGGCCACCCTGCACGATTTCGACGCGCTGGATGGTGTCGTCCAACCGGAACAGCGAACTCGAATCCATGAACGACAGCGACGACATGCCGTAGATCGGCGAGCCGTTGATCATGTTGGTGAAGAACGGCGCGTCGCCGCCGCCTGGGAAGCCCGCGATTTCGATGTTGGCGCCGGTCTGTCCGCCCGTGGATTCGGGCCAGATGCCGGGCGAGATTTTCAGGAGGTCGGCGACGCTGACCGGGTTGGCCTGGCGGATTTCCTCCCGGTTCGCCGACACGATGCTGTAGCTCGCGTCGAGTTTCTTGACGCCGATCGCGCTGGCCGTGACCACCACAGTTTCCAGTGTCGTCGTCTTGGATTGCTGTCCATTGGAGGGCGTGGCTTGCTGCGCGGGCGTGCCGGCGGCCTGGCCGCCCGCGAAGGCGGCGGGTGACAACGCTGCGATGATGGCGCTCGTCAGCGCGAGCCTGATCAGCTTGCGGTTCTGCTTCATGACTCTCCTCCAGCGATGAGTAGGGTTCGTGACATCACAGGCCGTCCGGAACGCGCCTTTTCTTCTGCGTGAAACAAACCACTTGCTGTGCCGGTTCGTGCAACCGCCAATGGCGTGACTCAGCCAAATCTCCGTTCAATGTTTACCGCGGAACTCATGGTGTCCATTGCATGCGGGCACGGAAACACACCGGCAGCCAGCGCGGACCGCTGGAGCGGCGTGCTCGAAAACTGCAAGGTCGACCGCGCCCCCAGCGCGCCGACCGGATCAAACGCCTGACAGTGATACCGACACCCATGCCGATGATTCCCCGCAGACATGCTTGGCGCAGTCTGCGCCTGCAAAGACAGCGCTGTCAATTTGCAGTGCACCACCCGGAACGCCCTGCCGGGCGGCTTCCGCCAAGCTGCTTCCGGCTTGAAATGGCCGGTGCGGGCCATGCAGGATGCGGTCTCTGCATGCTGCGTCGCAACACACGCAGCCCGTCATGCGGTGCGCTGTTGCCAAGGCCGCAACCTGTGCGACACTGTCGCCCAGGGCTTGAATGACAGCGCTGTCACGAAAGGAGTGCCCGTGGGATCGGCAACACTCGACGACGTCGCGAAGCGGGCCGGCGTTTCCGCGAAGACCGTATCGCGCGTGGCAAACGGTGAGCGCTCGGTGCGCGATGACACGCGCCAGCGCGTGTTGCGCGCCATCGAACAACTCGACTATCGGCCCAATCTGCTGGCGCGCGGCTTGAGCGGTGCCCACGCCTACACGATCGGGCTCGTTTACGACAATCCGAATGCTTACTACATCATCGCGATGCAGCAGGGCGCGCTCGGCGCGTGCGACGACATGCATTTCGGCCTGCAGATCCGCCCCTGCAATTCGAGGGCGCCGAGCCTGGCCGAAGACCTGCGCGACTTCGTGCACCGCTCGCGCCTTTCCGGCCTGGTGTTGACCACGCCCGTGTCGGAACGCATGGCGTCCCTGCAAAGACTGGCCAGCTACCACATCCCTTTCGTCCGGATCATTTCCGCCGCGCGCGATCCGCGCGCCGGCTTTCCCTGCGTGTACGTCGACGACCGCGACGCTGCCTACGCCATCACCACGCACCTGCTGCAGCTCGGCCACGTGCGCATCGGCTTCCTGCGCGGCGGCAAGCACCACCACGCCAGTGCCGAACGCCTGAAGGGTTACAAGGATGCGCTGCGGGATTATGGTGTGCCGCTGCGCGAGGACCTGATGATCGAAGGCGATTACGTGTTCGACCACGGCTTTCGCGGCGCACGCCGGCTGCTCGACCTTGCCGAACCACCGACCGCCATCTTCGGCTGCAACGACGAGATCGCCGCGGGCGCACTGGCGGCCGCACAATCCACTGGCCTGCATGTGCCGTACGATGTGTCGATCGCGGGATTCGAGGACAGTCCGTTTTCTCGCCACTCGTGGCCGCCGCTCACCACCGCGCGGCAGCGCGCCGACATCATCGTCGAGCGCGCGACGCGCATGTTGATCGCAAGGATCCGGGGCGAAACGGTGGAAAATGAAAGCTTCAATCCGGAACTGGTCGTCCGTGGTTCGACCGCGCCTCCGCGGCCCAAATTGCGCCGGCGCAAGCGCGGATAGGCCGGTGCCATGGATCGCGCGAGCCCATCCACCCTCAGCAAGCACACGGAGAGCCTGTCATGAAACTTCGTTCGCTGTGCATCGCCTTCGCTTTCACGCTGGTCACGACCGCCGCCGGCGCGGCCACGCCCGATTCCGCGAAGACACGCAGCTACATTGATCACGCCTGGAGCACCCTCACGCGCTCGGTGAACGAGTGCCGCGCGTTGATCGATCCCAAGGTGCCGTCGCATTCGGTCGTGTACCTGCCGGTGCAGGCGACGGCGCCCGCATCGCTGACGCAAAGCGCCAAGCGTTGCGGGGTGCGCCTCGAGAACCTGCCCGCACCGATCCAGCAGCTCGGCGATTTCGATCCGACCACGCTGGCCGCGCAGGGCCTGTTGTATGTGCCGTATCCCTACGTCGTGCCGGGCGGAATGTTCAACGAGATGTATGGCTGGGACAGCTACTTCATCGTGCTGGGACTGGTGGCGAACCATCACCAGAAGCTCGCGCTGGACATGACCAACAACGCCTTGTACGAGGTCGAGCATTACGGCGGCGTGCTCAACGCCAACCGCACCTATTACCTCTCGCGTTCGCAGCCGCCGTTGTTGAGCGCGATGATGAGCGCGGTGCTGGATGATCCGGCCAGCTTTCCCGATGCCGCCGCGAAACATGCTTGGCTGGCGCGCGCGTATCCGTTGGCGGTACGCAATCACGACGTCTGGACCAGCAAGCAACACCTCGCCGGCGACACCGGGCTGTCGCGCTACTTCGATTACGGCCATGGACCGGTCATCGAGGCGCAGAACAGCGATTACTACGTCGGCGTGATCCGCTGGCTGCTGGCGCATCCGTCGCAGAATCCGGGTTATCTCGTCAAGGCGCCGCAACATCCGGATGCTGCCGAAACCACGACGCTGAAGACCACCAGTTGCGACATCGCCCGATCGAAAGTCTGCGCGGGCGACTGGCTGGAGGGTTATCGCCTCACCGCCGATTACTATCTCGGCGACCGCGCGATGCGCGAATCCGGTTTCGATACCGATTTCCATTTCGGGCCGTGGGGCGGTTCCACCCATCACTACGCGGGCGTGGGCCTGAACAGCCTGCTGTATCGCTACGAGCGCGATCTCGAAACATTCGCGAAGCAGCTCGGCAAGGCTGCCGACGCCGAGCACTGGGCGAAAGCCGCCGAGGCGCGCCGCGCCGGGATGGACAAGTACCTGTGGCACGCCGATGAGGGCCGCTACATGGATTACGACTTCGTCGCCGGCAAGGCTTCCACCGATCCGTACCTGACGATGTTCTATCCGCTGTGGGCCGGGGCGGCGTCGAAGCAACAAGCGAGCGATCTGATCAAGCAGCTCAAGTTGTTCGAGCACAAGGGCGGCCTCGCGATGAGCACCCGCGACACCGGCGCGCAATGGGACGCGCCGTTCGGCTGGGCGCCGACCAACTGGATCGCGGTGAAGGGATTGCAAGACTACGGCTTCGGCGACGACGCGCGGCGCATCTCATGCAAGTTCACCGGCACGGTCGACCGCAGCCTTGCGAAAGACGGCACCATCCGCGAGAAGTACAACATGGTGCTCGGCAACGCGGACGTGAAGATCACCGCGGGTTACAAGGCCAACGTGATCGGCTTCGGCTGGACCAACGGCGTTTACCTGAAGATGCGACACCTCATCGATGCCGCGGGCGGCTGCGAGGCGCAGCCGGCCGCGCGCGCCGCCGGGGGCACGCCTTGAGTGCAACCATGCTGCGCACGAACATCCACCGGAAACATTTCGCACCGCGACCTTCGAGGGGAGAACCGTGATGAATGCAATCGCGATAACCACCGGACAGGCACGCCGCCACGCCGCTTTCGTGGCCACGCTCGCTGCCCTGGCAGGCTTGATGTTCGGCCTCGACGTCGGAGTGATCTCCGGCGCGCAGCAGTTCATCCAGCGCGACTTCGCCATCAACGATGCCATGCTCGAATACATCGTCAGCAGCATGATGTGGGGCGCCGCGGTCGGCGCCGCGCTCGCGGCGTGGCTGTCGAAACACTTCGGGCGCAAGCGCTCGCTGGTGTTCAGCGCCAGCCTGTTCGTGATTGGTTCGCTGATCTGCGCGGGGGCATGGTCGCCGGCGGCGCTGATCGGCGCGCGCGTCGTGCTGGGGCTGGCGATCGGCATCGCCGCGTTCACGGCGCCGCTTTACCTCGCGGAAATCGCGCCGCGCGATCGGCGTGGCGCGATGATCTCGACCTACCAGTTGATGATCACCATCGGCATCTTCGTGGCCTTCCTGTCCGACACCGGCTTCAGCTACATCGAAGGCTGGCGCTGGATGCTGGGCATCATCGCGCTGCCCGGCGCGCTGTTCCTGATCGGCGTGCTCGGGCTGCCGGAAAGTCCGCGCTGGCTGGTGCTGCGCCAACGCGACACCGAAGCCGATGCGGTGCTGCAGAAACTGCGCGGCGATGCCGCGGCCGTGCAAATCGAGGTTGCGGAGATCCGGGAACAACTGCGCACGCCGCAGCAGGGCTGGCGGCTGTTCCTGGAAAACCGCAATTTCCGCCGCTCGGTGGGACTGGGCATTGCGCTGCAAGTGGTGCAACAACTCACCGGCATCAACGTGGTGATGTATTACGCGCCGCGCATCTTCGCCGACATGGGTTACGCCACCAGCATGCAGATGTGGTTCACCGCTATCGTGGGGTTGACAAACGTGCTGGCCACCTTCATCGCGATCGGCCTGGTCGATCGCATCGGACGCAAACCCATCCTGTATGCGGGTTTCGTGGTGATGGCGATCGGGCTTGGCGTGGTCGGCGTGTTGATGCATCTCGGTATGGGCACCCAGGGCGAACGCCTGCTGGCCGTCGCGATGCTGCTGGTGTTCGTGGTCGGCTTCGCGTTTTCCGCAGGTCCGCTGGTGTGGACGCTGTGTTCGGAAATCCAGCCGCTCAAGGGGCGTGATTTCGGCATCGGCGTGTCCACGGTCACCAATTGGGTGTTCACCGCGATCGTCGGCGCCACGTTCCTGACGCTGCTCAACCATTTCGGACACGCCAACACGTTCTGGCTGTATGCCGCCTTCAACGCCGCGTTCCTGCTGTTCACCTGGGCATTGGTGCCCGAGACCAAGGGCGTCAGCCTCGAACAGATCGAGCGCAAACTGATGGACGGCAAACCGCTGCGCGATATCGGCGCGTAACGTACGACTATCCGGGCCGGCAAGCGCCGACGCCCGCGCGGCGCTTGACAGCGTCCATGTGTATTGGCATATTGATACACATGGACGCATCGCTGCTCACGATCCAGCCCGCCTCGGCCGAACCGATCTACCGGCAGATCGTGGAACAGTTGCGGCGCCTGATCGCGGGCGGGCAATTGCCGCCGGGCGAACTGCTGCCATCGGTGCGCGAGGTCGCCGGCTTCCACGCCATCAATCCGATGACGGTCTCGCGCGCGTACAGCCTCGCCGAAAGTGAAGGCCTGCTGGAACGCCAGCGCGGCAAGGGCATGACCGTGGCCGCGCAATCCAGAACTGCATTGAGCCAGACCCAACGCATGGGGCTGCTGGAACCGCAAATCGCGGCGCTCGCCCGCCAGGCCCGCGAACTCGAACTTCCCGCCGAACCGGTGTTGCGCCGGCTCGACAAATTGCTGAAGGAGTGAAGCCATGAACGCCGTTGCCCAGGTCGTTGCCGCCGCATCCGCCGCGCCGCTGCAGGTGCGCAGCCTCACCCACCGCTACGATTCGAAGGTCGTGCTGGACCACGTCGACCTGGCCTTGCAGCCGGGCAGCGTACTCGGGTTGATCGGCCGCAACGGCGCGGGCAAATCCACGCTGATCCGCGCGATGCTGGGCTTGCTGGAACCACAGGCGGGCGAAGCCCTCGTGTTCGGCGAACCCGCGTTGAAACTTTCCGACGCCGCGAAAGAGCGCCTGGGCCATGTCCCGCAGCAACCCGACGCGTTGGCGTGGCTGACCGCCGCGCAGATGTTCGATTACCTGTCGCGCTTCTATCCGCGCTGGGACCATCGTTTCGTCAGGGACACGATGCAGCGCTGGAAGATCGAAGCGGACAAGGTGATGGCGAAACTGTCGCCCGGCGAACGCCAGCGCGTGGACCTGGTGCGCGCACTGGCGCCGCAACCGGAATTGCTGGTGCTGGACGAACCCGCGTCCGCGCTCGATCCTGTCGCGCGCCGCGAACTGCTGCGCGAAATCGCGCTGCGTGCGGGCGAGGCCGGCGCCACGGTGTTGTTTTCCACGCACATCGTTTCCGACCTGGAACGCGTGGCGTCGGACATCGCGTTCCTGCACGACGGCCGCCTGCTGCTGCACTGTCCGGTCGATGAAACCAAGGAACGCTACGCGCGCCTGTGGTTGCCGGCGAATGTCGCTGCCGCAGCGCCTGCCTCCCCGCTCGGCAAGCGCCGCCACGAGGACGGCAGCTTGAGCGTGATCGTGGAGTGCGATGCCGGCGGCGCGTGGCCGGAAGCTTCGCGCCTGCCGGGCGCGCGCATCGACACGCTGGGATTGGAGGACCTGTTCGTGGAGATCGCCGAATGAACGCGCCGCGCGGGATCGCGGGCAAGCGCGCGCAGCGGCGGCTGATCGTGGTGATGCTGGCGATCAATCTCGCCGGCATCGCGGGCATTGCCTTGTACACGGGCGGCGCGCACGGGGTGGCGCTGGGACTCTTGCCGCTTTCCATGCTGGTGGCCACGCTGCCATGAACCGCGTGCACGCGCTGCTGGTAATGCCGTGGGTCGCCTCGGCAAAGTACGCGCGGCTGCTGACGGTGCTGTTCGTCGGCAGCGCGCTGGTCGTCGCGTGCGCGATGGCAATCACCGGCAATGCGCGTGCCCATCGTGAGATCATCATCGTCGTGCTCGGCTTCGCGGTGTGGGCGCTTTGGGGGTCGTATCTCGCCGCCAACCTGCAGCTGGCGCGCAACGCCCGCGAGCTGTGCCTGCCGCGCATGCAGCGCGATGCCGACCTGAGCTTGCTGTTGTTCGCGGTGCCCAGCCTCGCCGTGCCGACCGCCCTCTGCTGGACGCTCGGTGCGTCGCCCCTGCTGGCGGCCGCCATCTTCACCGTTGCGGCCGCGCTGGGCCTTGCCTACATGCTGCTGCCGCTGTGGGTCGGTTTCCCTCTGATTGCCGCGAGCATCGTGGGCATCATGTCGCACGACTTGTCCGGACAGGTTTCGACGTGGTGGGGATTGGCCGCCTTGCTGGCCGCGTTCGACATTTTTCGCTGGTGGCAATTGCGCACCGCGGCCACGGTTCGACGCGAAGGCATGGGTGCAGCCGCGGTGTTTTTTTGCTACCACCAGGACGCCATGCGCAACGGTGGCTGGTACGGGTTCCGGTTCCTGCAAGAGCGCGTCACGATTCCTTTGCACGCGGAACTGAAGGACGTCGGCCCGCGCTGCGTCGTCACTTCCATACGTTTCGCATTGGGCGGCTTCGGCATGCCCAAGCCGTTTGCGTCGCGCCTCAAGGACATCGGCCGCCTCGCGGCATACATTGCGGTATTCATGTTGTTTCCCCTGCTGGCGCCGTTGCTGGGCTCGCCCGTCGCCACCGGCGAATGGGTCGTGTATTGGCTTTCTCCGCTGCTCACGTTTGGCTGCCTGTTGACCTGTTGCACCGCCGTGAGCGCGTTCGCGGGACGCACTCGCTCGCTGTGGCGCAAATCGGATGCGGAATTGCCGCTGCTCGCGTTGTTGCCGGGCCTGGGTGACGCGGCATCAGGCAAGCGTTTCACGATAACCGCCTTGCTGGCGCCACCCCTCGTTTTCCTCGCCTGCACCTGCGCGGTACTGTGCCTCGCCACGCTCGCGCTGCACACCACGCCGTGGGCGTACATTGCGCTGATGTTGTGTTGCTCGGGCGCGCTGGTGCTGACCGTTGCGGTCACGCTTGCATCGCTGTGCGGCAGGCCGATGCACACCGTCGAATACGTGCTTTTGTACATCGTCCAGCTGGTGCTTTCGGCGCTGGTGCTGATGAAAGCCATGCCGACGGACCAGTATCACGGCGCGCATCCCGAATTGATTGGCATGGTCCCCGCATGGCTGCTCGTGCTGTGGGGCTTGTATTTGATCGTGCTGGCCGTCCTTGCCGTCCACGGCGCGCGCGAACTTCGCAACCATCCGCATGCGTTCCTGGCCAATATCCCGTGACTGCGTGCAAGGAAATCCCGACATGACCCCTACCGTCGCGCTCGCAACCGAAACCTTTCCCGCACGCTCGGCGAGCCGCCGTTCGTGGATGCTCGCGGCGCTCACGACACCCTGGCGTTCGACCAAGCGCCAGACCCTCTGGATCTCGGCGGTCATCTTCGTGCTCGGCTGCGCGGCCGCGCTGGTCTGCGGAATCCTGATGCCCAACGTACGCGGCCAAGCGCTCGCGGTGATCTTCTATGCGGCCGGCGTGTGTTTCGTGTGGGGCTTCTGGTTCTCGGGCTTGTTGCTGCTGGCGCGGGATGCACGCATGCTCGCGGTTCCGGGCGTGTTGCGCGACACACTGCTATGCGCGCTGGCTTGGGGCGTGCTCATGATCGCGGCGCCAGCGCTCATCGAAGGCGCATTCGGATGGGGCATGGCGCTGCCTGCGATGCTGTCGGCGTTCGCGATGGCTGCCGGGTTGACTTGGGTGCTGTCACCGCGCTGGGCCAGCATGTGCATGGGTTTCGCGCCGGCCCTCTACTCGACCGTGCACGAGAGCTTGCATGTGCTGTCGCCGGTGAGCGCGGACTTTCTGCACTGGGGAACGGCCGCATTCGTCGCGCTTTTCTTATTCGTCGGGTTCCGGTGGTGGCGCATTCTGCACGATGGCTCGACGGAGGCATGCGGCTGGCGCGCGCCGATGATCCTGCAGCTTCGCCAGCAGGCGGTCTCCGTGGGGTGGTCTTTCGACAAGCAGATGTTCTGGCAACGCAATGGTGCGCAGCATCGATACATCGACCTGCGCGGCATCGATGCGCACGCGCCGGTGAAAGCCATGCAGGTTGCGCTGGGCGGTGATTTGTTCACGCCGAGGACACCGGCCGGCAATCTTCGCCGGCTGGGCGTGGTGGTCTGGCCGGTATTGATTTTCGTCGGCTGCATGCTGCTCACCAGCCTCGACCGGGTCCATGACCTGCACAAGCTGTTGGTCGTCATCGGCGTGAGCGGCGCGATGTGGTCGGGTGCGTTCGGCATGGCCATGCTGCTGTTCGCCGTGACCGCCGTGTTGCGGCGCCGCTGGGAACACGGCGCCGAACCCGCGCTGATGGCACTGCTGCCGGGCCTGGGGCGGCATGCATCGTTGCATCGCAGCGTCCTGCGCGCCGCGTTCATCAAACCGTTCGTGATATGCGCCGTGTTGTGGGCGCTGATGGCTGCCAGCGAGTACCTCTTGCACCTGGGTGCACTCGCCTACGCGCTGACAACCCTGATCCTGCTGGGCATGATTGCGGCGGCCGCGATGTCGCTGTTGCGCGTGTTCGCGGGACGCGCGCTCGGCGGTTTCGCGCAAGGCTCCGTCATCGTCGTCGCGTGCGTGCTGATGGGCGTGAGCCTGCCGCTGATCTACATCACCCCGATGGCCAAACTGGGGCCTGCCGCCGGCTGGGTGGAGTGGGGACTGTTCGCAGGATGGCTGGTTTTCGCCATCTGGATGAGCGTGCTTGGCGTGCGCGCTTGGCGCGGCTTTCGGCTGCGGCCGCATCCGTTCCTGTCGCGTTGAGTGTAGTCGTCGCGCCGATCGTCGCGGCTGCGCTATGATCCAGCCGGTTCGCGCTGCCGGGGTGGTCCATGGTCTGGGGTTTGGCGCTGGTTGCATTGGTTGCCTTCTTGCTGGCGTTCATCAGCCACTCGCCCGGCTGGATGGGGTTCGGCATCTTCGTCGGTTTCATTTCGGCAATCAGCGCGGCACTGGTTTTCATCGACCGCCACGTGCGCGCGAGTTCGCGGCCCGAGCACATGACCGAGCGCGAAATCCAAGCCTTGCGCGGCACCGTCCAGAAGCCCGGGCGGACGCCGCCGCGGCTGCCTCCTTCCGATTCCGGCTGACGCGACTGCGGCTCCCCGGGTTTCAATTTGCTACGCTAGCTTCCTTGTCTGGCTGCGAGGAGTCTTGAGCGATGAGCAAGGTGCATCCCGTTCCGACAGCATTTGCCGACGCCGAGCAGATCAAGCCCGACACCTACGCGCGGCTTTACCGCGAATCGATCGACCACCCGGAAAAGTTCTGGGCCGACGCCGCGAAGCGACTGGACTGGATCAAGCCGCCGATGCAGACGCGGGATGTTTCGTTCGACGCGAAAGACTTGCACATCCGCTGGTACGCGGATGGCGTATTGAACCCGACGATCAGTTGCCTAGACCGGCATCTCGAAACGCGCGGTGACAAGACCGCGCTGCTGTTCGAAGGCGACAATCCCGATGTCTCGCGCGCCATCACCTACCGCGAACTGCATGCCGAGGTCAGCCGTTTCGCGAACGCGCTGCGCAACCTCGGCGTGGAGAAGGGCGACCGCATCGCGATCTACATGCCGATGATCCCGGAGGCCTGCGTGGCCATGCTGGCGTGCGCACGCATCGGCGCGATCCATTCGGTGGTGTTCGGTGGCTTTTCGCCGGACGCGCTGGCCGGCCGCATCGCCGATTCGCAATGCAAGGTGTGCATCACCGCGGATGAAGGCGTGCGCGCCAACAAGAAGATTCCGCTGAAGCACAATGTCGATGAAGCCCTGACGCGCCCCGGCACCACCAGCATCGAGACGGTGGTGGTGGTGCGCCGCACCGGCGGCGCGGTGAACATGCAATCGCCGCGCGACCGCTGGTGGCATGCGCTGGTGGAAGGTCAATCGGCCGCGTGCGAACCCGAGCCGATGAACGCGGAAGATCCGCTGTTCATCCTGTACACCTCGGGCAGCACCGGCAAACCCAAGGGCGTGCTGCACACCATCGGCGGCTACATGGTGTGGGTGTCGTGCACGCACGCAGCGGTTTTCGACCTGCGCGAGGAGGACATCTACTGGTGCACCGCCGACGTCGGCTGGGTCACCGGGCACAGTTACATCGTGTATGGCCCGCTCGCCAACGGCGCGACATCGCTGGTGTTCGAAGGCGTGCCGAACTGGCCTGATGCCTCGCGCCTCTGGCAAGTCTGCGACAAGCACCGCGTCACCATTCTTTACACCGCGCCGACCGCGATCCGCGCGCTGATGCGCGAAGGCGACGCGCCGGTGAAGAAAACCTCGCGCAAGTCGTTGCGCCTGCTCGGTTCGGTCGGCGAACCGATCAATCCGGAAGCGTGGGAGTGGTATTTCAACGTGGTGGGCGAGGGCCGCTGTCCGATCGTGGATACCTGGTGGCAAACCGAGACCGGCGGGATTCTTATTTCCCCGCTGCCGGGTTCGACCGTGCTGAAACCCGGCGCCGCGATGAAGCCGTTGTTCGGCGTCAAGCCTGCGATCCTCGATCCCGACGGCAAGACCATCGAGGGCTCGGGTTCCGGCAACCTCGTGATCACCGATTCCTGGCCGGGGCAGATGCGCACGGTGTACGGCGACCACCAGCGTTTCATCGACACGTATTTCAAGACGTATCCGGGCGTGTACACCACTGGCGACGGTGCCGAGCGCGACGCGGACGGCGACTGGAAGATCACCGGACGCGTGGATGACGTCATCAACGTGTCGGGCCATCGCATTGGCACCGCCGAGATCGAGAGCGCGATGATGGCCGACGAACGCGTGGCCGAAGCCGCGGTGGTGGGTTGTCCGCACGACATCAAGGGCACCGCCATCTATGCGTTCGTCACGCCCAAGGAAGGCGTGGCGCCGAGCGATGCGCTCAGGAAGGAACTCGTCGGCGGCATCCGCGAGCGGATCGGCCCGTTCGCCGCGCCGGAATACCTCCAGTGGGCGGCGGCGCTCCCGAAAACACGCTCGGCCAAGACCATGCGCAGAATCCTGCGCAAGATCGCGGAGGCCGGCAACAGCGAGGTTGATCTTGCCACGCTCGGCGACACGTCCACGCTCGCGGATCCCTCGGTCGTCAGGCGGTTGTACGAAGAGCGCGTGCGGCACTGAACGGCCCGATCGATGTCGCTGCATCTGGAATTCATGCGCGCGGTTCCGGCCGAAGTCGCACCGCGGCTGGACGACCATTCGATCCATCTGTGGCGGATCCCGTACGCGTTTTCGCAACGGCGCGCACCGCTGCTCGCGTTGCTGGCGGGTTATCTCGGCGTGCCCGAATCCGCCGCGACGCTGGAAGAAGATGCGCGCGGCAAACCCTATCTCGCCCATTCGGTGGGCGCCCGCGGTGAGGGCGCCTTGCTCGAGTTCAACTGGTCGCACAGCGGCGATTACGCCCTGGCTGCGCTTTCACGACGCGGCGAAGTCGGTGTCGACATTGAATGGCTCGGCAAGAACCTGCGCGCGATCGAAATCGCCCAGCGCTTTTTCGACGGCAGTGAAGCCGATGCGCTGACGGCGCTCGATCCGGACGCCCGCGACCACGCGTTCATCGGACTGTGGTGCGCCAAGGAAGCGGTGTTGAAAGCCGTGGGCGAAGGGCTTTCGTTCGGGCTCGCGCGCCTCGCCTTTGCACACGCCGGCGGCGCGGATTGGGAACTGGCGCGCACCGATCCCGCGCTCGGCGAAGCGCGGGATTGGCAGGTCTCAGGGTTCGATCCCGCGCCGGATTACCGTGGCAGCGTGGCTTGGCGCGGCGGCGGCCGCCGGATTCTCGCATTCCAGCCGCTTGCCGGCGGTCCCTGACCACAAGACCTCGCGCGGGGAACTTCAGCGTGGCAGGAGGGTCTCAAGGATACGGGTAGTCTCCCCGTAGATTCACGGCGCACAGCGAGCGTCGTGGATTGCACTCTCCGGCGCGGAGTCCTCTCCGCGCCTTTTTTGTGTTCTCGTGCCATCATTCCTGATACGACATCGATCGCGTGGTGTCCGGCGTCCGCAACGGCGCGATCGGCTGCGCTGCCTTTGCCCTTTTTGATGACACGATGACTACCCTGAGCGTCAACCTCAACAAGATCGCCGTGCTCCGCAATGCCCGCGGCGGGGACGAACCGGATTTGCGCAAGGCCGCCGAAACCTGCATCGACGCGGGATGCGGCGGCATCACCGTGCATCCGCGGCCGGATCGCCGCCACGTCACCGCCGAGGACGTTGCACTGCTGGCGGAATTGGCACGCGCGCGTCGCGTCGAGTTCAACATCGAGGGCAATCCGTTTGCGCCCGCGCGGCCCGGCTATCCGGGCTTCGTCGAACTCGTGCGGCAAGCACGCCCCGCGCAGGCGACGCTGGTTCCCGATTCGGACGGCCAAATCACTTCCGACCATGGCTTCGATCTCACGCGCGACCTCGACCGGTTGGCGCCGCTGGTCGCGGAACTCAACGCGACCGGTTGCCGGGTGTCGCTGTTCGTCGACGCCGGCACGGTCAATGGCTTGCAACAAGCGCGGGCCATCGGTGTTGCGCGCGTGGAGCTCTACACCGGGCCGTACGCGCATGCCTTTGCGGAAGGAAACGCCAATGCGGAACTGGCGCGTTGTGCGAACACCGCCGCTCACGCCACCGCGGCAGGACTGGCGGTGAATGCCGGCCATGACCTCAGTCAGCAAAACCTGGACGCGTTCCGGCGCGCCATTCCGCAACTGGCGGAAGTATCGATCGGGCATGCGTTGATCAGCGAAGCGTTGTACGACGGCCTCGCGCCGACCGTGCGCCGCTATCTCGCGATCCTGGCTTGACGCAAGAAAATGCCGCGCAGTGCGCGGCATTTTCGTGACGCTGCCGGATCCTTCAATTAATCGGGATTGGATCCGTTCTTGCCCTTGCCGTGGGTGATGAAGCCCACGTGCACCAAGCCCGCGTCCTT
>Ga0134125_10005746_pt1 | contig 14072 bp, 13 predicted proteins | sample KB31751_FD_96464 | JGI IMG/M metagenome (GOLD analysis project Ga0134125, IMG submission 96464) | Terrestrial soil microbial communities with excess Nitrogen fertilizer from Kellogg Biological Station, Michigan, USA - KB3-175-1 | ecosystem: Environmental > Terrestrial > Soil > Unclassified ... | reverse complement strand
TGATCCACAGCCGGCGAGGAGCAGCAAACATCCCGCGCACACAATTGCAGGTAGGAAGCGCATCTAGGAATTTTGATGCAGGGGGTAGCAGCACGCTTCAGCAATGTGGCTTCTGGGCTGTAAGAACTGTAAAAGAAAGGGCTAGGACCGGATCTGCGGGATGAAGGAGGCTCTTTTGGGCGTGGAAGCGGCCCCCAATTCGGCGGCTCTAAAGTCAGTGGGCTTTGGCGGGGTGGTCAGCTTCCGTCTGCTGAACGGACCTTTTCTTCCGCCGGCTGAGGATGAACGGACGACGACGACGACGCGCAGCGTGCTTGTCAATCTTCTTCCAGAATCCGACGAAATAATCCACGGCGGAAATGACTGAAACCGCCACCATGAACCAGATGGCCATTCGCGCCACCAGATCAATGGAGAAGATGAAGCTGCGCGAACCCAGGCGAAGCACCCACTCGTCCCAGCGAATGGCCAGGATGGCGGCAACAACGGACACGATCTGCACCACCATCTTCAGCTTGCCCAGTTCGCTTGCCTCGATGGTGAAACCCTCTGACGCGGCGATGGAGCGCAGCCCTGAAATCAGGAATTCCCGGCCGATGATGATCACAGCCACCCACACGCTAACGATGGATGGAATCAGCTGCACGAGCGTGATGAAGGCCGCGGCAATCATGAGCTTGTCCGCCAGCGGATCCAGTAACACGCCCATGGTGGTGATCTGTCCGCGGCGGCGCGCCAGGTAGCCGTCGAGCCCATCAGTGATCGAGGCAAGAATGAAGATGCCGGAAGCCAGCAGCACGCGCAGCGTGTTCTGCCGGGCGCTGAAATGAGATGTGGTCAGAACCCAGATAATCAGCGGAATGGCCGCAATCCGCGACAACGTGATGTAGTTCGGCAGATTCACTCGTTGAGAGCCGCGAGCTCTTGGCGAGAGCAGCTCTGTTTCCCTTGAGTAAGCATAGCACCCGGCGCAAGGCCGGGCACAAACCTACTTCTTTCCATTCACTGTATTAAGACAACGCGTATATAAATCAAGGAGGTGCTCGGCGTAGTCCTCCGCCTTGTTGACGGTGCCGCCCTGGAAGCCCGCTCCAGGCGACCCGGTTTTTCCATAACCTGTGGTGGCAGCGATGAATTTCATCATGTCAAGGGCTATATCCTCATTGCGCCGCGAACCCATCAATCCTGCAAGCTGGTCCATAAAGCCCAGTTTCCTCCCTGTCACTATGATGCCAGACATTTTAGCGGAGAGCCCACGACTGCTGAGACATCGAGATTGCCAAATGGCCAAACTTGGAGGGACACAAACAGGGTTTCAAATCGTCAATTTTGGCAATTTTGGCATTTCAGGTAATGCTTATCGCGAACAAGTGTGACAATGTCCCAGTGGTATCCTATTTGCATCCAATCTAACGATCTATGGACATGACCTGGGTGACGGACCGGATTGCTGTGGGCGGCGGCATCTGGTACGACGAAAACATGGCTGAACTCGTCCGCATGGGCGTGAGCCACATTATTAATATGCAAATTGAGTTTGACGACCGGCCGCTGGCCAAAGGCCTGCCGGTCACTGTATTTCACAATCCCACCGATGACGATTTTCAGCCCAAGCCCCCGCAGCTCTTCGAGCCCGCAGTGGAATTTGCCCTGGAAGCGTTGGACGAGCCGACGAGCAAGATTTATATCCACTGCGCCGCAGGTGTCCATCGCGCGCCGATGATGACGCTGGCGATCATGCGGGCCATGGGCTGGCCGCTGGACAAAGCCAAAGAACTCATCCAAACCCGGCGATATGTGGTGGACTGGGCTGACGTGTATGTCCAGAGCGTGGAAACTTTCATCCGTGCGTACGAAGCGTCGCGCGCGGCCGAGTCCGGTCCTAAAAGCAGGTAAAATCGTCCTTCCATGCCGATTCAAGCCGTCCAGCATGTTCGCCGGATGCGTGGAGGGGCGCAGGCCCATCTCATGCGCGCTTCAGACGGGCATTTTTACGTGGTCAAATTCCAGAACAATCCTCAGCATTTGCGCGTACTGGCCAACGAACTTCTTGCCACCCGGCTCGCCGAGCGCGTCGGGCTTCCTGTGCCCGCGACGGAGGTCATTGAAGTTGAGTCATGGCTGATCCAAAATACGCCCGAACTGTGCATGGAAGTCTCGCTGCATCCCGTGCCTTGCAAGGCCGGCCTCCAGTTCGCTGCACGCTATGTGTGCGATCCCGCCGAGGCTCAGGTGTTTGACTATCTGCCTGAATCCATGCTCGACAATGTGAAAAATCGTGAAGCCTTTGCCGGCATGCTCGCGCTCGATAAATGGCTGGGCAACGCCAATGGACGTCAGGCCGTTTTCTGGAAGAAGTCGCGGGAACGAAAATACAACGTGAGCTTTATCGACCAGGGATATTGTTTCAACGCAGGCGAATGGGACTTCCCGGATTCGCCCTTGCGCGGCGTTTATGCCCGGAATTGCGTGTACAAGGACGTTTGCGGATGGGAGTCATTCGAGCCGTGGCTCTCGCGAATCGAGAAGCTGGATCCCAGGATCGTGCGCGAAATCGCGGGCGACATTCCGCCGGAATGGGTGGGCCACGACTGGCATGCGCTGGAAAAGTTGACTGAAGAGATCATCGCGCGGCGCGGCAAAGTCCGCGATTTGATTACAGCCTTCCGTAATTCCTCGCGACAGCCGTTCCCGGCCTGGACGGAAGCGGAAAAGAAAATGGCGGTGCAGTGATGGTTGCGAAACAACGGTGCAACTTTTTTGTTCTGCGCTATGTGCCCGATGCGGTAAAAAACGAATTCGTCAACATCGGGCTGGTGCTGCTGCCGCAGGGTGGCGAGCCGGAACTGCGCTTCACGCATGACTGGTCGCGAGTTCGCTGCCTAGATGCGCAAGCCGACCTGGAAGTTCTTGAAGCCCTTGAATCCGATCTCCGCAACCAGTTGCACGGCCTGAACGGCGACCGCGATTCCATCCTGCGCCGCATTCAGGATTCCTTCTCCAACGCGCTGCAGACGTCGGAATTCAAGGCCTGTCTAGCCGAATCGCCGGCAGCCGAAGCTGACGAACTGGCGCGGCTCTATCTTGATCGCCAGCGCCCGCGCGGCTCGCGGCAGCCATCCTCCCGGCAGATGATCCGCGATCGCATGCAGCAGGCGTTTGAAAGCGTGGGCGTCTGGCAGCTTATGAACAAAGACATCGCCGTAGAAAAATACACCCGCAAAGGCGACCCGCTGAAGCTCGACTGCGGCTACAGCCCGAATGGCACCATCAAGCTCTTCCATGCATTAGCCCTCGAGACCGATCCTAATTCCGCCAAAGTGCTGGCCTTCAGCTTCCCTCACCTGAAAGAAAGCATTGCCAGGCTGGAGAAAAAGCAGGCCGAACTCACCGCCATCACCGCAGACGACCTGCCCCGCGAAGATGAAGCTGTTGCGTTTGCGCTGGAAACTCTTCAGCAGCAGGAAATCAGGGTGGCTTACCTTTCCGATTTATCTGCCATCGCGAACACCGCCGCGCGCGAGCAGCGATTGATGTAGAAAAGCCCCGGCAAGTAGCCGGGGCTGAATGAAGAAGCGGAGATTACTTTGCCACGAATGGGCCGCTCTCAATGATCTTCGTGCGGACGCCGTCTATCACCTGAGCGATAGGCGGGTGAGCGGCGCCTTTGATCGTATAGATGAGAATCGCCGGTTCGGCAGGGTTATCGTCGCTGCGTCCCACAGCAATGCCCTCAATGCCTGGTGAGGAGAGAACACCGTCGCGATGTGCCTGCTTGATTGCAATTGCGCTATCAAGCTGCGCCTTGGTCAGCGCCGCCGGCGCCTGTGCGTAAACCACCTTGGTGCGAACGCCGTCCAGCGTGGCCGGAATCGGATTTTTGGGGGTGCCCTTCACTTCAATGACCACAGCTCCATCACCCGGGCTGTCGGCGCTGGCGCCGGCAGTCACTGATCTAATGGCAGGATCAGCCAGCAAGGGGCGGGCATGGCGATCGCGGGCAGAAATCGCCGCTTGCTGCTGTTGCGGCGTGACAGTGGAAGCGGCGCCAATTCCGACCTTTGTTCCCTGGACACTTTGAGTTGGTGCACAACTGATAGAACGATCCGGCCCACCGACAATCGTGAATGCGCCAGTCGCGTTGAAATCCTTTTGAACATCGGCAATGCGGTTCGCCAGCGCGCTGGTGGGGCTGGCAGCAAATAGCAGACCCATGGGCTCGGCGGTATCGGCCGTGACAAGAAGTGACCCGGAGTCCCCAGCCTGAATAAAATTACCCCCGTTAATCACAATCTGATTGTTGAAGGTTGCGCCAAACGCCTTTGCGCCGCCGCAAGAAGCGTCATAATCAACAAAAAAGCTTCCGTCAATCGCCTGGATAGTAGAGCAGGTAAGAGCGCTGGTCCTTCCGCTTTTCGCTACCGGCTGGCCGGGCGTAATCGTTCCCGCAAAGATCGTGGCGGAGGGCGGGGCGTCCCCGATGCTCGTTGCCCCTGCAGTTCCAAAATCAAGAATTGCACCCGTAGGATCCACCTCTCCGGGAGCCACCGCGGCAATCGCAGCATCAGTGTTGGTCGGCGACGGACCGCAGGTTGGGGCAGTGTCGCCCTTGCAGCCAACCGGATCCGTCGTAGTGGGTTTCAGGTCCGCGGCCTCAGTCTCGTTGGCCACAGTCTTGTTAATTCCGAAACACAAGGTTGGGCCGGGTTGATTGATAGCTTCGCCCTGTGTGCCGGTTGCGCCTGAACGCGCGAGAACGTGATTGTTGCTGAGGATGAAGAAATTACCGCCGCGCGTCCAGAGGCTGCCCAGAGTTCCAATACAACAGCCGCCTTTGGGGCCGGTATCCACATCGTTGACGTTGCCGCCCGATGTTCCCAACTTGATGGGACCTGACTGAAAGCTCTGGTGATCGTTGGGGTAAACCACAACCGCGCTGGCCGTGCCCTTGCCATTCGACGCTGTCGCGGTGATCGTCGCGGTGTTGCTTCCAACACCCGGAAATGCCGTTGGCGCGAGATAAACGCCTGATTGCGAGTCAATGCTGCCCGGCCCACTTAAGCTCCAAGTTACGTTAGTCCCGTTCGAGGTGAAGCTCTGCGAACCACCCAACGCCACAGTTGTCGAATTAGGCGTGACGGTGATTGATGCTGCTGGTGTGGGTGTGGGTGTAGGCGGTGGTGTACTGCTGCCGCCGCCGCATGCAACCATTGCACTCAGAACAAAACAAACGAGAAACGCTGAAACAATCCTGATCATCAGAACTCTCCATCCCTGCGCTGGGAGAAATTCCTCTAAGTATAGGCCGAGTAGCTGTTGTGTAGAGGATTCTACCTGTGGTTCACATGGTTATCCGGAGTCGTTGGCCAAAAGTAATAAGAATTGTTAAGGAAAGTTGCCGGAATTGCCCAACGTGGCAAAACAGCTGTGATCTGGCAACGAGAGCAGTTGAGATCCTTCGCGCTGCGCGCTCGGGATTTCGGCTGGAGGCTCGCCCCTTCACTTCGTTCAGGGTCACGCCTCCAAAACGCCTCAAATTCTAGCAATTTTGGCAATCTTTGCTATCCGATGTCCTCGTTAAAGTTCTGCAGATAATCCCTCACCGCGACGAGGAATTGATCGGCGTCGGCGCCATCCACGATGCGGTGGTCGTAGCCCAGCACCAGGCGGATGATATGCCGCACTGCAATGGAGTCATTGCCGTCCTCGTCCGTCACCACCACCGGCTCCTTGAAGATGCCGCCCATGCCCAGAATGGCCGCTTGCGGCTGCAGGATGATAGGCGTGCCGAACTGCGGCCCGAAAATTCCCGGGTTGGTGATGGTAATGGTGCCGCCCTGGACGTCATCGGGCTGAAGCTTTTTATTGCGGGCGCGCTCACCCAAATCGCTGATGGCGCGCTGCAAGCCCACAAAGCTCAGGTTCTCCGCCCCTTTGACCACAGGGACAATCAGGCCCCAATCGAGCGCCACGGCAATGCCGATGTTCACGTTCTGGTGGTACTGAATGCTGTCGCCGTTGACCGATGCATTCACGATTGGCTTGACCCGGATGCCGTGCATGAGCGCCTTAGCTATGAACGGCATGTAGGTCAGCTTCACGCCATGGCGTGCTTCCCACTGCTTGCGGATCTTTTCCCGCAGCCTGACCACGCGGGTCATATCGACCTTGAAAATGCTGTGCACATGCGCGCTGGTGCGCTTGGATTCCACCATGCGCTCGGCGATCTTCTTGCGCATCGGGGACATGGGCACAACTTCGCCGGCCAGTTCCGGATACGCGGGAACAGGCTGAGGAGCAGCAGCACGTTGAGGTTGCGCCGGAGCTTGTGATTGAGGCTGCTGCTGCGCAGGCATGGAAATTGGCGGCGGAGCCGCAGGACGCGCCTGCGGAGGAGCGCTTGGCGCAGCTCCAGGTCCATGCTGCTGGATGAAATTCAGAATGTCATTCTTGCTGATGCGCCCACCCAGTCCGGTGCCGGGAACCCGCCCGAGGTCCACGTTGTTTTCGCGGGCGATGCGGCGCACCAGCGGCGATGAGCGAACGTTCTCTGCTTCGCGACTCGGGAACCCGATCACTTCATGCTGTTCCGGAGGCGCGGCAGGCTGCGCCGCGGGCTTCTGTGCGGCAACCGGCTGCGGCTCGGGCTGGCGGGGAGCAGGTTGCGGAGCAGATGGTTGCGCAGGAGCGGCAGCGGCTGCTCCGCCGATCACGGCTACGACGGTATTTACCTGAACAGTTGTGCCTTCTTTCACGCGGATCTCGCGCAGCACGCCGCTGGTGGGAGCGGGAATTTCGGCGTCAACTTTGTCAGTGGAAATTTCAAACAGCGGCTCGTCTCGCTGCACCTTTTCGCCCGGTTTTTTGAGCCACTTGGTAATGGTGCCTTCAAAGATCGATTCGCCCATCTGCGGCATGACAACGTCAGTGGCTGCGCCGCCACCCTGGCCGCCATTCGACGCCGGAGCTGCACTCTGCACAGCAGCCGATGGCTGAGCTGCTGGGGCTTGCTGCTGCGGGGCCGCCGCCGGCTGCGTCTGAGATACGGGCTGGGCTTGTGCAGGCGCAGGGGCCGCTGATTTGGCGCTCGCTGATGCGCCATCGGCGTCAATCACGCCCACCACCGTATTTACCTGAACAGTCGCGCCTTCGTTAATTTTGATTTCCTTGAGCACGCCGCTAGCGGGCGCGGGGATTTCGGCATCAACTTTGTCCGTGGAGATCTCAAACAGCGGCTCGTCGCGCTGCACCTTCTCGCCCGGCTTTTTCAGCCATTTGGTAATGGTGCCTTCAAAAATTGATTCCCCCATTTGGGGCATGACTACATCAGTTGGCATGAGTCCCTTCCCACAGGTCTGCTTGGCAGGTTATGAGCAACTAATGATTATAGAACACGCTTGGAGCCGGATCATGGCGGAGCAGGTGCTCACCGAGTTGCTGTAAGGGCCTTTCAATGCACAGCATGCGCCGTGAGGCGCTCTGGATCGAGAACAACATCATCTGCCCGTGAGCCACTCGTACTGCTCTTTATTGAGAGGCACTACGGACAGCCTGCCCTGGCGCAACAGCGGCGACTCGGCAAAGAGCTTGCTCAACTTAATTTCCGCGAGTGCCACAGGATGTGAGATGAGATGGCCGGCTTTGATCTTCACCTTTGGATTTTTCGTATCCGACGCATCCACGGACTCAACTGTCGCGGTTCCCACAGCCTGGCGCTCATCACCTGTGTGATAGATCACCAGCTTGTCGCCTTTATTCATCGAGCGCAGATTCTTGAGCGCCACCGGATTGGAGACACCGTCCCAGATGGTTGAGAGATCCTTTTGCAGATCGGCGAATCCGTATTCTGAAGGCTCGGTCTTAAGAAGGTAGTACATGCGTTCGCTCCTGGCTGCTGGGCAACCCGCTGCTAGTAAATCAGGAGAGGGCGGCCATCGGCAAATTGCAGAAAGCATCCAGCGTAACCGGCTAGGGCGAACGCTTGCTTTTCAACCCGGATTTGGTAAGATTTCCGCCCGCTTTGAGCTGAAGAGAAGGATTACAATTTAAGGAATTGCCAGGAATCTGCCATGGACTCCTCGATCATCCGCCAGCTCCGAAAGATCGTCGGTAATGAATCTGTACTGGACCGTCCCGAAGAGCTGATGCTCTACGAATATGACGGGGGCGTGGACAAAAGCCGTCCCGGTGCGGTGGTTTTTCCTGCGAACGCGCAGCACGTCTCGCAGATCATGCGGCTGGCATCTCAAAACAAGATTCCCGTGGTCCCGCGCGGCGCCGGAACCGGCCTAAGCGGCGGCGCAATCGCCCGTAAAGAAGCCATCATGCTCGCCATGGCGCGCATGAATAAGATCCTGGAGATTGACATCCCCAATCAGCGGGCTGTGGTGCAGCCGGGCGTGGTGAATCTTGAAGTCAGCAATGCCACCGCGAAATACGGGTACTACTACGCGCCTGATCCTTCCAGCCAGAAGGCTTGCACCATCGGCGGCAACGTCTCGGAAAATTCCGGCGGCCCGCACACGCTGGCTCTGGGCGTTACGGTGAACCACGTTACCGGATTGGAAGTGGTGCTGCCGGATGGAAGGATCGTGGAGTTTGGTGGCAAGGCGCAGGATTCGACGGGTTTGGACATGACGGGCTTCTTCGTCGGTTCGGAAGGCACCATGGGCGTAGTGACAGCGATCACTGTCAAGCTCACCAAATTGCCGGAGCACGTGACCACGTTGCTGGGCATTTATAACTCTGTTGAAGACGCCGCGAACACAGTGGTCGCGATCACGCAGAGTGGCATCACGCCGGCGGCACTGGAGATGCTTGATTCCTGGATGCTGCGCTGCGTCGAGGAAAACGTCCACGCCGGATATCCTGTCGATGCGGCGGCCGTGCTGCTCATCGAACTCGAAGGCATTCGTGAAGCCGTCGAAGAGCAGGCGGAAGCCGTTGCCGCAGTCTGCATGCAACAGAAGGCGCGCGAAGTGCGGCGGGCCCGGGATGAAAAGCAGCGGCAACTGCTCTGGCTGGGACGCAAGACCGCTTTTGGCGCCGTGGGCCGCGTCTCTCCTTCTTATTACACGCAGGACGGTGTGATTCCGCGCACCAAGGTTCCCGCCACGCTGGCCGAGATCCAGCGCATCAGTGAGAAATACGGGCTGATTATCGGCAATGTCTTCCACGCGGGCGATGGCAACCTGCACCCGCTGATCCTGTTTGATCCGCGTGATCCCAAGCAGATGAAAGCCAGCCATGACGCCTCCACCGAGATAATGGAGTATTGCATCAAAGTCGGCGGATCGATTACGGGCGAACACGGAGTAGGATCGGAAAAAAAGCACTTTATGCCCGCGCTCTTCAGCGAAGACGATCTGCAGGTGATGATCACCTTGCGCAACGCCTACAATCCTGACTCCATCCTGAACCCGCAAAAGGTGATTCCTGATCTGCGCTTCTGTCGTGAAATTACCGGCGGACTGCCGAAGGCCAAAGTTGAGCCCGTGGAAGGATTGCCGGTATGAGCACTGTAGCCGCAGCCGAATCCGTTCATCGCGAGTTGGCGTCGATTGTTGGCGAGCAGAACGTCGAACAAGGCAACGAGCAGTTCGCCATCAATGGCGTTGTTCCCGGCTCCGTAGTCACTCCCGCGTCAGCAGAAGAAGTTGCCGCGGTACTCGCGCTGGCCAACAGCAAAGAGCTCGTCGTGGCGCCTGCCGGCGGACTCACCAAACAAAACATCGGCGGCGTTCCGGAGCGAGTGGACATCCTGCTCCGCACAACAAAGCTGAGCGGCATCGAGCACTACGATCCCGGCGATCTGACCATCAGCATCCATGCGGGCACGCCATTCGCTCAGCCGCTGGCGCAGATGGCAGAGCACAATCAGTGGCTCCCCTACGACGCGCCCAATCTCAGGACTGCCACCGTTGGCGGCTGTCTTGCTACTGGATCAGCGGGGCCGCTGAAGCACACCGCCGGTGGTCTGCGCGACTTTTGTATAGGCGTTCATTTTGTGACAGCGGAAGGCCGCATCGCAAAAGGCGGCGGCATGGTGGTGAAGAACGTTGCCGGCTACGATTTGATGAAGCTGCTTGCCGGGAGCTACGGCACCATTGGCGTGATTACGCGGGCAAATTTCAAAGTCTCCCCGCGTCCGCGACAGACCAGAACCTTTAGCTGCGAGTTCTCATCGCTGGATGAGGCGCTGGCATTCCGGACGAAAATCCTGCAATCGCCGCTCACGCCGATCTGCCTTGAAGTCATATCTCCCGGCGCACCGGAATATCTGAGCGATCCGCAGCCGCCCAAAGACCCGGATCATTACGCGCCATCTCAGCCGGTGGCCAAAGCCGCAGGGCCGTGGCAGATTGTGTTGCGCGCCGCCGGAAGTGACAATGTGCTGGCGCGCTACAGCAAAGAGCTGGGTTCGGCGGTGACTCGCGCGCTTGATGGAGCGGCAGAAGCCCAGTTCTGGGCGTGGGTATCGGATTTTGAATACAGCGTGCTGCGGCGGCACCGCAATGCCATGGTGATGTATACGCACCTCCCAATCCAGGGCGTGGGGCCGGCGTTTAAGGCGATAGAAAAAGCCGCATCCGATTACAGCTTTATCCCTGCTGCTCTGGGGCGCGCAGCCACAGGAAACCTGGTGGTTGCGTTCATGCCACTTTCAGTCGATCCGCCGTCTGCGATGCAGTATGCAAACTGCGCCTCTGCATTTCGCGGCATGCTGCCGGCCGGATCGTCCGCCGAGGTGGCGCACTGCCCCAAGGAAGCCAAGCTCCACTTTGACTTGTGGGGCACGACGCCGCACGACATCGCCATGATGCGCGCACTCAAGAAAGCCATTGATCCCAAGAATATTTTGAACAGAGGCCGATTCATTGTCTGAGCAGAGCACAGCCACCGCAACTTCAGCGCAATTGCACGATCCGCCGCTCGCCTCCACAGGCGGGCAGGACCAGCCCACATGGGAACTGCTGCGCACCTGCGTCCATTGCGGGCTGTGCCTGAACCATTGCCCAACTTACAAGACGCTGGGGATGGAGATGGATTCACCGCGCGGGCGCATCTATCAGGTGCTCCAGGTCAATGAAGGCCAGCTCGAGATGGGCGAAGCTTTTGCCACGCACATCGACCGATGTCTGGGCTGTCTGGCATGCGAGATTGCCTGCCCCTCAGGGGTGAAATATGGCCGCATCGTGGAACGGGCTCGCGCGCAGATCGAACAGAAATATGAGCGGCCGTTTTTCCAGAAGAAAGTGCGCGACATTTTTTATCAAAGCATTATTCCCAATTATGGGCGGCTAAAATTCGTGGCAAGCCTGATGCGGTTCTATCAGCGATCCGGATTGCAGTCCCTGGCGCGGGCCATTGGAATCACAAAGCTGCTGGGTGTGGCCGATGTGGAGAAGCTTTCTCCTCAAATCGACTCCGAGTTTTTCTTCAGCGAAATCGGCAAGACTTATCCAGCCATAGGCGAGCGCCGTGGCAAAGTTGCATTTCTCGCCGGCTGTATCAATAACGTCGCGTTCTCGCACTTGAACCGGGCGACCGTGAAGGTGCTCACGCAGAACGGCATTGAAGTCCAGATACCTGCTGGTCAAGGCTGCTGCGGCGCGCTGCACGCGCATGCCGGATATCGCAATGAATCGCGCGAGCTGGCGCGAAACAATATCAGGATCTTCCTTAGCGGCGATTATGACGCCATTGTCACGAATGCTGCCGGTTGTGGATCGCACATGAAAGAGTATGACGACCTGCTGGAGCACGATCCTGAATTTGCCGGACGCGCAAAGCAGTTTCGCGACAAAGTAAAAGATATTACCGAATACCTGGCCGCAATTGGCCTACGCGATCCCCATAAGAAAATCGGCCGCAAGGTCGCTTACCAGGACCCATGCCATCTCGCCAATGCGCAGCGCATCAAAGATCAGCCGCGCGCCTTGCTGAAGGCCATTGGCTGCGAACTGGTCGAGTTGCCGCATCAGGACCAGTGTTGCGGCAGCGCCGGCGTTTACAACGTTCAGGAAACTGAGCTCTCCATGAAGATTCTTTCCGCCAAGATGGATGACGTGCAGTCAGTACAGTCAGAGATCATCGCCACGGCCAATGTGGGCTGTATGATCCAGCTTCGCGCAGGAATGGAACAACGCGGGCTCAAGCAGCCGGTGCGGCATGTCATGGAGCTGATGGAAGAAGCCTACTCCTGACCACCAACTCACGACCTTCATAATTTCTGCCGCAACTTCTCAGCGGCGGCTCTTTTTTTGCAACAACTGATGTTCCCGGGTAAGTTTCTGGAGCGCGGAAACCAGGATAGGACCGACGTTCCGCAGTTCTTCTCGTGAAGCACTCGCCTGCTGTCTCAGTACCTTTTCGCCATCGGAAGTAATAGCCAGTGTGACCTGGCGACGATCGCTGGCTGTTTCCCTAAGCCGGCGGATCAGGCCGCGCTTCTCGCAGCGGTCGGCAAGCTCGACCATGCTATTGTGGTTCAATTGCATGCGTTCCGCCAGTAGGGTGACCGTGGGCACGCGCGGCGCTGGCAAGCCTTTAATGGCCAGAAGCAATTGATATTGTTGCGGGTGATGGCCTGAGGCGCGCGCCTGTTCCTCCATGTAACGCAAGTATCTGCGAAGCTGATAGCGAAACTCTGCCAGGGCAACGTATTCGGTGTTGGTTAGCAATTTCGGTTGTCCGTGGGCGCTACGTGTTTTCTGCGTTCCTTTCAGGTCGTCATTCACCAGCATGCCGCTTGCACTACCTCCACTGTATGACTTTAAGTGATAACCGCATATTTTCCAAACAGATGGGCTGGCATCATTAAGAGGTGGTGTGCATGGAAGCCAACTCTACTGCCGCTGCACCGGATCCTGGACACGCCCCTTCCACTCGCCGCCTCTGCCGGACCAGAACTTGAAAGCCGAGTGAAGAGTCGCCGCCATATAGAACAGAGCGATCACTGGAAGCAGGAGCGCCCAAACCGGGTTCAGCCGGTAGTAGCGCACCGTCGGGAAAAAACAAAATGCCATAAGCATCCACGATGCAGCCCCGATCAACCCAGGAGCTGGTCGCCCGCTGAACACCAGAAGCGGCGGAGCCACAAATGTGATCGCGAGACCAAGAAGCATCGCCACCAACAGAAGGCCGGAATGTCGCAGTTGACTGAAGGCAGCTCGCGAGATCATGTTACCGATTGCTGCAAACGACCTGTAAGGACGGATACTCTGCGTTTCCGTTGTAAGTCCAAGCCAGACGCGTCCGCCACTCTTCTTCACTTTTCGTGCGAGCGCGCAGTCATCAATGATTTCGCTGCGAATCGCTGCGATCCCTCCTGCTCTCTTAAGCGCCTGCGGTCGGACCAGCATGCATCCACCCGCAGCGCCGGCCGTCCTCCGATTTGGATCGGCAATCCATGAGGGCGGGTAAAGCATGAGGAAGAAGAACACAAATGCGGGAATCAGGGCCCGCTCCGCAAGCGAGCCGCAATGCAGCTTCACCATGAGTGAAACCAGATCATACTGCCCATTTTCCGATAGGCTCGCGAGCGTTTGGATGTTTTCCGGACTGTGAACAATGTCAGCATCTGTCAGCAGCAGGAAGTCCGGATTGAGACTGCTCGCCCGCTCAATCCCTTGCTGAACGGCCCACAATTTTCCCGACCAGCCCGGCGGGAGCGGCGAACCTTGTATGACCGTGAGTTCCGCGGAATTGGCGGCGCTCTCGGCTGTTCGCAGCGCGACGTCAGCAGTACCATCCTGGCTGGAGTCATCCACAAGGAAGATGTACATGCGCACTCCTTGTTGATTCAGGAGCGAACTCATGGAGTCGGCGATCACATCGGCTTCGTCGCGTGCGGGTACCACAGCGGCGACAAATGGCGCATGATCGGGCACGGAAATCGGAGGCAAGATGAAGCGTGGAATCCGCCAAAAACCGCCGTGGACCGCGACAAGATAGAGCCAGATGAGCAGGCTGGCGATAGCGATGTAGAGGAGCATCCGGCGCGATGATAACAAAGCTGGACGGACCAAGAAAAAACCGGGGCCGCAGACGGGCCCCGGTAAGACTTAAAC
>Ga0134125_10005744_pt1 | contig 14073 bp, 14 predicted proteins | sample KB31751_FD_96464 | JGI IMG/M metagenome (GOLD analysis project Ga0134125, IMG submission 96464) | Terrestrial soil microbial communities with excess Nitrogen fertilizer from Kellogg Biological Station, Michigan, USA - KB3-175-1 | ecosystem: Environmental > Terrestrial > Soil > Unclassified ... | reverse complement strand
TGCTCAGCTTCTTCAAGAAGACCGCCTTCAACCCGGCCATGAAGTGGGTCGGCCTCGCCAACTACCGCTACATCCTGGAGGAGCCCGAGCTCTGGAACGCCTTCTGGCGCTCCGTGGTCTTCACGGTGGGTGCCGTCGGCCTCCAGCTCGTCTGGGGCCTGGTCTCCGCCCTGCTGCTGAACCGCGCCTTCCGCGGCCTCAACTTCGTGCGCAGCCTGTTCGTCCTGCCGTACCTGCTGCCGTCCATCGTGGTGGCGCTGATCTTCCAGTGGCTGCTCTCGCAGGAATACGGCGTGGTCAACCAGGTGCTGATGCAGACCGGCGCGGTCGCGCGGCCGGTGAACTTCTTCGGCGGCCTCGGCACCGCGATGTGGGCGGTGATCGGCATGGCGGGCTGGCAGTACGGGTCGTTCGCGACGCTGCTGATCCTGGCGCGGCTTCAGGCCATCAACCCCAAGCTCTACGAGGCCGCCGCCGTCTCCGGAGCCGGCACCCTGCGCGCCTTCCGGGACGTGACGCTCCCCAACCTGCGCACCACGCTGATCGTGATCGCGCTGCTGCGCGGGATCTGGATGTTCAACAAGTTCGACTCGATCTGGCTGGTGACCCACGGCGGCCCGCTCAAGGCTACTGAAACGCTACCGCTGTATGCGTATCGGCTCGCCTTCGAGGAGTTCGACTTCGGCCTGGCCGCGGCGGCCTGCACCGTGATGTTCGTGGTGCTGCTGCTGGGCGCGCTGGTCTACTTCAAGCTGTTCGACCCCACGAAGGAGATCGAGGTGGGGCGGTGAGCCGGCTCCATCGCGTGGGGACGTTCTCCCTGCTGGTGGTGGTGCTGGTGGCGGTGGCCTTCCCGTTCTACTGGATGCTGCTGACGTCGTTCACGCCGCGGGAGGCGCTCTTCAAGCCGCCCTTCCGCCTGGTGCGCTGGGACCTCTCGCTGGGCAACTACCGCGAGCTGCTCTTCGCCACCGAGTTCGCGCGCTACTTCGTCAACAGCCTGATCGCGGCGGTGGGCGCCATCGTGCTGAACGTGATCGCGGCCACCCTGGCCGGCTACGGCCTCACCCGCTTCGCCTTCCCGGGCAAGAAGACCTTCGCCTTCGGCACGCTCTTCTCCTACATGTTCCCGCCCATGCTGATGGCGATTCCGCTCTACATCCTGTTCTCGGCGCTGCAGATGCGGAACACCTACACCGGCCTGATCCTGGCCCACATGGCGATCAGCCTGCCGCTCAACATCTGGCTCATGTGGCAGTACTTCCAGATCGTGCCGCTGTCGCTGGAGGAGGCCGCGTGGACCTCGGGCGCGAGCCGCCTGGCCGCCCTGCGTCAGGTGTGCCTGCCCTCGGCCCGGCCGGGCATCCTGTCGGTGGGCATCTTCTCCTTCGCGCTCTCCTGGAACGACTTCACGTTCGCGTTCCTGCTGCAGACCGACCGCAAGATGTTCACGCTGCCCGTGGGCCTGGCCAGCTTCGTGGAGCAGACCGGCGTGCACTGGGGCATGGTGATGGCCGCCGCGGTGCTGGTCTCGGTGCCCACGTTCCTGCTCGTGTTCTTCCTGCAGCGCTATTTGCTGTCGGGCCTGCGGACGGCGGGGTAGGGGCGCGCTCGATGGCCTTCTCGGTCCGGCTGGAGGGCGTGCAGAAGCGCTTCGGGCGCGGCGCGCGCGAGGTGCAGGCGGTGCGCGACCTCACGCTCGAGATCGGCGAGCGCGAGTTCTTCACCTTCGTCGGCCCCTCCGGCTGCGGCAAGACGACCACTTTGAGGATGATCGCCGGCCTCGAGACGCCGACCGCCGGCCGCATCTGGTTCGGCGACCAGGACGTGACCGATCTCCCCCCGCAGAAGCGCGACATCGCCATGGTCTTCCAGGACATCGCGCTCTTCCCCTACATGACAGTGCGGGACAACATCGGCTACCCGCTGCGCATAGCCGGCCTGCCCCGCGTCCAGGTGAACGAGAAGGTGGAGAAGGTGGCGGCAACCCTCGGCCTCTCCGACAAGCTCGGGCAGAAGCCCGGCCAGCTCTCCGGCGGCCAGCAGCAGCGCGTGGCCATCGGCCGGGCCATCATCAAGGAGCCGAAGGTGCTGCTGATGGACGAGCCGCTTTCCGCCCTGGACGCTCGGCTGCGGGTGGAGATGCGGACCGAGATCCTGCGGCTGCACCGCGAGATCTCGTCGACCATCATCTATGTCACCCATGACCAGGTCGAGGCGATGACCATGTCGACGCGGGTGGCCGTGATGGATCAGGGGCGGACGCTGCAGGTCGACTCGCCGCGGGTAATTTTCCGGCGGCCAGCGGATGTCACCGTGGCGACCTTTATCGGGACGCCGGCGATGAACACCTTCCCAGCCGCGGTGGTGACGACGCCTACGGGCATGACTATCGAACTGCTGGGGCGGCAGCTACCGGTCGCCTCACGGCACCATGCGGTGCTGCAGGGGCTTAAGCGGGTGGAGGTTGGGATCCGACCTCAGGCGCTGCGGCTAGAGGCACCAGGACTGAACCGGATTACGGGGACTGTCTTCCTACGGGAGCCGCTGGGCTTGGAAGATGAGGTGCTTGTGGAGACGACGGACGGCACGCGGGTCAAAGTGGTGACGGCGGCGGGGGAGGCGTTTCCGGAGGGTGCGGTAGTGGGACTCGACTTCGCACCACCGGATCTCTATCTGTTTCACGCGGAGTCGAGGGGAACCATCTGCTACGGGATCGACTGAGTTTTGACCGATAGCCCTTTACAGGACCAGCCAGGTTTAAGGGTGAAACACCGGTTCAGTAGCCCGGACGGGCAAGCTGCGCTTGGGCTCCGCAGGTTCAAGTTAGCCAGACATACCCGCCATGAAGGCCGCCGTTAGCAAAGTGTGCTGACTGCGTGAGACCTATGACAAGTAGCTTGGCTAAAGGTGGGCCTCTGGGCTAATCTGCCGGAGTCCTACCCCGTCCGCTCAAGGAGGCGTCAATGTTCCTTCGAGCCCTCACGGTGCTGACCTCGTCGATCCTCGCCCTCGCGGTCGCCTTTGTTACAGCGCACGCGACCCCTATAACGCTGATTGACCATCTTAATAACTTCAGGGACACACGCGGGGTCAACGACGTTGGCGTGCCGCCGGGCGACGCTATTCAGTTTGGAGCAGATGTGACCCCGGGCGGTCTCCAAGGAACGACGCTGGGGCAGTTCAAGGAACACGCGTTCTCGTGCCGACTGTGTGCAATGCGCTGGCTGTAAACGCAAGAAACTGTTCCCGGAGTGTGGCCTTCACTCCAACTCTCAATAGCGCTTGGGACCTGACCTTCCACAACGGGAGCGATACAGCCACCGCGACTACGCCAATTATCGGCGCAGCCGCGGCGACGGCTGCTCCTTTCCCATCCAGTGTGACAATTTCGGGGAGCGGCTTTACACCGACGCTTCGCTGGACGGTTCCGGCCGGATTCACGCCCGACGCTGTGCGTGTGAACATTTACGATAAGTCTGGGCCCTCCCTACCCAATGGAGTTAAGGACGTTGTTCATAGCCAAGCGTTGGCTGCCGGCGCGACAAGCTTCATCGTTCCAACAACGCTCAATTCTGGTCAGCCTCTCAGGGCGGGGAACTCGTATGTCCTGAATATCCAACTCATCGAAACGGCTGGTCACGTACCGCTGGTCGGCGGCAACTTTAACGACAACATTGTCCGTCGGTCCTCTGCTTTCTTCGACTTCACGCCACTTACAGGCGGTGCACCCCCCCCAGGTGTTTCTTCCGACGGTTGGCCCTGCACCGGATCCCAGGCTTGGACAGGGAGCCGTGTATCAATTCCAAGTCCCGCAAGTGCGTGGTGGTGAAACGATCTTCATTGACCCGTTTGTTGCCACTGGCTACAAATACACCAAGGGGACGGGCAACCCCAATTTCGCTTCAGTAACGCTTCCCGCCATCGGCGACAACGTTTTTACTCTCCTTTATTTGCAGGGCCAGAATCTCACCCTCCAGCAAATTCTGGCCAACACGCAATTCTTCTTCCCGCAAGGGGGGTGAGTGACTTCGAGGTGACTGGAATTGAAACGTCCCCGATGCTCGACCCCAACAACGTCACAGCGTTTATAACAGGCCTCACCTTCATTGCGGACGGCGATTTCACCGGAACAATGACACCGCTTATTACCGAAGTGTCTGACTTGGCCCCCGTTCCTGAGCCGATGACGTTGCTGCTCTTTGGCGCCACGATGGCCGGGATGGGGCTGGCGCGAGGGCTACGCAGGTCAGGAGGTCGGTGAGCTCGAGGAGCCCGGTGAAGGGCGGCGTGCGATCGTCCTGACGCGCAGCGACGGCTCGACGAAGACGAGGGTGTCCAAGGGGCTGACGTGGGCTCCCGCGAGACCGCCTGCCCGGGGCCCAGGAGCGGGAGCGGTCGCGCCGATGTAATTGAGTAGCCCGCACCGCCGTGTCCGCAGCCGGGTACACTCGTGTCATGACCCGCCAAATGATCCGCGTGCTCGGGCCGGTCCTGACGGCCGCCGCGCTGTCCGGCTGCGGGGCGGGGGGGCCCCAGGGCGGCGTCAGCGAGCCCGCCGCCCCCGTCAAACTCGACGTAATCTTCGTCGCGACCGACCTCGAGATCGTGAAGGCCATGCTGACGCTGGGCGGGGTCACCCCTGACGACGTCGTCTACGACCTCGGCTGCGGCGACGGCCGCATCGTCATCGCAGCCGGCCAGCAGTTCGGCGCCCGCGGGGTAGGCGTCGACCTCGACCCCCAGCGCATCCGCGAAGCCCAGGCCAACGCCCTCCGGGCCGGCGTCGCCGACCGCGTGACGTTCCGCGTCCAGGACGTCTTCGACACCGACATCCAGCCCGCGACGGTGGTCACGCTCTTCCTCTCGCCGGAGCTGAATGCGCGGCTGCGGCCGAAGCTCACGGGCCAGCTCAAGGCCGGCAGCCGGATCGTGTCCCACCGGTACGGCATCGGCGACTGGGTGCCCGAGCGGACGGTCACCCTCAACGTCCGCGAGACCCGGAACCACATCTTCCTCTGGCGCGTGCCATGACCGCGGCTGGCGCGCTCGAGCGGGGCCGTGCGGCCTTCGAGCGGCAGGCCTGGGCAGAGGCCTACGCGCAGCTGACGGCGGCGGATCGCGAGGCGGCCCTCGAGCCCGAAGATCTCGAGCGGCTCGCGAGCACCGCGCACCTGCTCGGTCGGGACGCGGAGTGCGTCGACCTGTGGGCGCGGGCGCATCACGCGTTCCTGGGCCGGGGCGCGGTGCCGGGGGCGGCGCGGTGCGCGTTCTGGCTCGGCTTCAGCTCGCTGCTCGCGGGCGAGTCCGCGGCCAGCGGTGGCTGGCTCGCCCGGGGTCAGCGGCTGCTGGACGATGGCCGGCACGACTGCGTGGAGCGCGGATACCTGCTCATGCTCCAGGCGCTCCGGAGCATGTGGGCGGGCGACAACACGACGCTGCACGCCACCTTCGACCAGGCGGCCCGGATCGGCGAGCGGTTCGGCGACGCGCAGCTCGTGGCGTTCGGCCGGGTCGGCGTCGGCGAGGCCCTCATCCGGGCGGGACGGCCCGCGGAAGGCGTGGCGCTGTTCGACGAGGTCATGGTGGCCGTCACCACCGGCGAGGTGTCGCCGATCGGGGTCGGGATCATCTACTGCGCGGTGATCGAGGAATGCCAGGAGATCTTCGACCTGCGCCGGGCCAAGGAGTGGACGAAAGCTCTCGGGGAATGGTCCGCGTCGCAGCCGGACCTGGTGCCCTATCGCGGCCAGTGCCTGGTGCACCGCGCCGAGATCATGCACCTGCAGGGGGCCTGGCCGGACGCCATGCGCGAGGCCCGGCAGGCGTGCGAGCGCCTCTCGCAGACCGTCGGACGGCCCTGGGTCGGCGGGGCCCTCTACCTCCAGGCCGAGCTCCACCGGCTGCGCGGCGAGTTCGCGCGGGCCGAGGAGGCCTACCGCGAGGCCAGCCAGTCGGGGCGGGACTCCCAGCCCGGCCTCGCCCAGCTGCGGCTGGCGCAGGGCAAGACCGAGGCGGCCGCGGCGGCGATCCGCCGGGTGATGGACGAGGCCCACGACCAGGCCTCGCGATCCCGGCTGCTGGCCGCCTACGTCGAGATCATGCTGGCCGCGAGCGACGTGCGGGCGGCGCGCGCCGGCGCGGACGAGCTGGCCGCGATCGCCGAGCAGCTCGAGGCGCCGCTGCTGCGCGCGATGGCGGCGCACGCCACGGGAGCCACCCTCCTCGCCGAGGGCGACGGCCGGGCGGCGCTCTCCGCGCTGCGCGGGGCCTGGGCGGCCTGGCAGGGGGTCGAGGCGCCCTACGAGGCGGCGCGGGCCCGGGTGCTCATCGCGCTCGCCTGCCGAGCGCTCGGCGACCACGACACCGCGAAGATGGAGCTGGCCGCGGCGCGCCGGGTCTTCGACCAGCTCGGCGCCGCGCCGGACGTGGCCCGGGTGGAGGCGCTCTCGCGGGCGCGAGCCGCGTCGACACCGGCCGGGTTGACCGCTCGCGAGATGGGCGTGCTCCGGCTGGTCGCGGAGGGCAGGACCAACCGGGAGATCGCGAGCGCGCTGGTCATCAGCGACCACACGGTCCGCCGGCATCTCCAGAACATCTTCAACAAGATCGGGGTGTCGTCGCGCGCCGCGGCGACCGCGTTCGCCTTCCAGCGCCACCTGGTCTGAACTTCGGCGTGGTACGAACGTACCACGCCCGCCGCCCGCGCGATCTGGCCCGAACGGGCGATGCGGGCGCGGGCCCCCGCGGCCTACGGTGTCTCCCCGAGCTCCAACCTGAAAGGAGACACACCATGGCGACTATCACCGATCCGAAGATGACCCGACACCCGTCGGTGCTCGATGCCGTCCGCGGCCTGGCGCCGGAGATCAGCACCCGCGCCGCCGAGATCGAGACGGCGCGGAGGCTGCCCCGCGACCTCATCCGGGATCTGACCGCGGCCGGCTGCTTCCGCATGCTGGTGCCGCGCAGCCACCGCGGCGAGGGCTTCGACCTGCCCAGCGCGATGCTCGTGATCGAGGAGCTGAGCCGGGCGGACGCGTCGACGGCCTGGTCGACGGTGAACCTGGCGGGCGGCTGGATCAACCTCGGCACGCTTCCCCGGGCGACGTTCGACGCCCTCTACGCCAAGGGACCCGATACCATCATCGGCGGCGTCTTCGCGCCCTCGGGGACGGCCGTGCCCGCGAAGGGAGGATACCGGGTGAGCGGCCGGTGGGCGTTCGCCAGCGGCTGCCAGGACTGCCAGTGGCTGTTCGGCAACTGCATGGAGGAGCACGAGGGCGGCCCCCTGCTGCGCACGGTGCTGTTCTCACCCGACCAGGTCGAGATCGAGGACACCTGGTCGGTCTCCGGGCTGTGCGGCACCGGCAGCCATCATCTGAAGGCCGAGGGCGTGCTCGTCCCGGCCGAGCGGACGTGCCTGCCGTTCGCGGACCCGCCGTGCCTGGAGGAGCCGCTGCTGCGGATGCCCATGCCGCCGATCTTCGCCTTCGGGGTCGCCAGCGTCGCGGTCGGCATCGCCCAGGGGGCGCTGGAGGATATCCTGGCCCTCTCCGCCGGCAAGGTGCCCTTGCTCGCGCACTCCGCGCTGGCCACGAACCCCCTGTTCCAGAACCAGCTCGGCGCCGCCGACGCGCAGCTGCGCGCGGCCCGCGGGCTGCTCTACGCCGACGCGGCGGCCGCGTGGGGGACGGCGGTGGCGGGCGCCGAGTTCACGCCCGAGCACCGGGCCCGGATGCGCGCGGCCATCACCTGGGCCGCCACGACCGCGGCCTCGGTCGTGGACATGGCCTACCACGCGGGGGGCGGGAGCTCGATCTACGCCGGCAGCCCGCTCCAGCGCCGCTTCCGGGACGTCCACGCGATCACCCAGCATTTCCTGGTGAAGCGCGACACCTTCACCACCGCGGGGGCGGTGCTCGCGGGGGCCGAGGCCGACCTGACCGTGTTCTGACCGTGCATTAAAAGGTTCCTGCAGCCAGGGGATCATGTTTCACTGTGCCCCAGTATTTCCAGGACCGCACCGCCGCGGAAGGAAGGGAGACCTGATGATGAACATGGCCGGGCTGCTCCGCATGCTTGTGGTTGCTGTGCCTCTGATGAGTCTGGGCGCTGGCATCGCCCACGCCGTGCCGGTCATGCACGTGGATGACGCCGTCGGCAATCTCGGCACGGTCGATGTCGCCACGGGCAGCGCCAGCGTGATCGGCAACATGGGTGTGACCATGACCGATATCGCCTTCAGCCCCACCGGCCAGCTGTTCGGCGTCTCCTTCACGGGGTTCTATTCCATCAATCCCACGACGGCGGCGGCGACCTTCATCGGGAATCATTCAGTGCCGGGTGCCAATGCGCTCGTCTTTGCGCCCGACGGGACGCTGTACGCGGCTGGGTTCCAGTCGACGTCCCTGTTCACCATCAATCCGGCCACTGGAGCGGGCACCAGCCTGGGGAACGTATCCGCCACATCCGGGGGTGACCTGGCCTTCAATGGAGGCAATCTGTTCCTGGCCACCGGCACGAGTCAGCTCCTTCGCATCGACCTGGCCAATCTCGCGGCCTCGGCGGTGGTCGGGCCGTTCGGTGTAAGCAGCGTCTTCGGACTGGCCACGGGCGACGACGGTGTGCTCTACGCGGTCGCGGGCACCCAGGTCTTCACCGTCAACACGGCCACCGGTGCCGCGACGAATCCCGTCAACTTTGCGGGCCAGGGATTGGCAAGCGCGAACGGACAGAGCTTCTTCACCGAGGCGGGTGCGCCGTCGCCGAGCTCGGTACCAGAGCCCACCACCCTGTTCCTTCTCGGCAGCACGTTGAGCGGGATGGGGCTCGCGGCTTGGCGGAGACGGAAGCAGGGTATTCTCTGACGCCGGATCTCTTTCGGCGGATTCTCGGGCGCATCGAGAGGCACGCCCCTGCGGAACCGCTGCGCGCCAGGCAACGCCTTCGCGACCCTCGCCAGGAGGAGGTCACATGAGCACCATCACCGTGAAGGATGGCACGACGATCTACTACAAAGACTGGGGCACAGGCCCGGTCGTCACGTTCTCGCACGGCTGGCCACTGAGCTCCGACGCCTGGGACGGCCAGATGTTGTTCCTCGCGCAGAACGGTTTCCGCGTGGTCGCGCTCGACCGGCGAGGCCATGGCCGCTCGAGTCAGGCCTCTTCCGGCAACGACATGGACGGCTACGCCGCCGATCTTGCCGCCGTGATCGAGGCGCTTGATATCCGGGAGGCCACCGTCGTCGGGCACTCCACCGGCGGCGGCGAAGTGGCCCGCTACATCGGGCGCTACGGGACGAAGCGGGTCGCCAAAGCGGTCCTCGTCGCCGCGGTGCCTCCGATCATGCTGAAGTCCGCGGCCAATCCGGAGGGCCTGCCGATGGAGGTGTTCGACAACCTGCGGAGCGGCCTCATGAACGATCGCTCGCAGTTCTACAAGGACCTGGCGATACAGTTCTATGGCGCGAACCGGCCAGGGGCCAAGGTCTCCCAGGGCACGCTGGATCAGTTCTGGCTCTGGAGCATGCAAGCCGGTCTCAAGAACGCCTACGAAAGCATCAAAGCGTTCTCGGAAACGGACCAGACGGAGGACTTGAAGAAATTCGACGTGCCAACGCTCGTCATGCACGGTGAGGATGACCAGATCGTTCCCGTCAAGGACTCGGCGAGGAAATCGGCCAGGCTGATCAAGGGCGCCAAGGAGATCTACTATCCGGGCGCGCCGCACGGCCTCACGGCCACGCACCAGGATCAGGTCAACCGCGACCTGCTGGCGTTCCTGCGAAGCTAACTCTTCGACTCGCTTCGGGTGAGCGCCCCATGACCTCGTCTTCGCCCATCCCCCGCGCCACCGACACCGCCGAGATCGGGCGCACCGGCCTGCGCGTCTCGCGGCTGGGGCTGGGCGGGGTGGCGCTCTCGGGCGCGCCGCCCGCCACCGACCCGCAGCGCCCCACGCCGGAAGACGAGGGCGTGGCGCTCATCCGCCGGAGCCTCGCGCTCGGGCTCACCTACCTCGACACCGCGCCGATGTACGGGGTCGGCCAGAGCGAGGCGCGCTACGGTCGGGCGCTGCGCGGGGTGCCGCGGGACAGCTTCGTGCTGTCGACCAAGGTGGGGCGCGTGCTGCGGCCCGGCGCGGCCGGCCAGCCGCCGACATGGGCCTTCGACTTCAGCGCGGCCGGGGTGCGCGCTTCGTTCGAGTCCTCGCTCACGCGTCTGGGGCTCGAGCGCGTGGACATCCTCTTCGTGCACGATCCGGACGACCATCACGCCCAGGCGGTGGCGGAGGCGTTCCCCGTCCTGATGGAGCTGCGCGCGCAGGGCAAGGTGAAGGCCATCGGCGCCGGGATGAACCAGTGGCAGATGGAGCTGGACTTCGCGCGGCGCGGCTTCTGCGACTGCTTCCTGCTCGCCGGGCGCTACACGCTGCTCGACCAGAGCGCCCTGGCGGAGTTCCTGCCCTACTGCCTGGAGCAGGGGATCGCGGTGGTCGCGGGCGGCCCCTATAACAGCGGGATCCTCGCGGTGGGCCCGCGCGAGGGGGCGACGTACAACTACCGGCCGGCCGATGCGGGGATGATGGAGAAGGCCCGGCGCATCGCGGCGGTGTGCGCGCGCCACCAGGTGGACCTGCGCGCGGCGGCGCTCCAGCTCGTGGTGGCCCACCCGGCCATCGTCTCGGTGATCCCCGGCGCGCGCTCGATCGCCGAGGTCGAGGAGAACGTGACCCTGCTCGAGCGGCCCATCCCGGTCGGGCTCTGGGCGGAGCTCAAGGACGCCGGGCTCCTCGATCCCGCCGCGCCCACGCCCGGCACCCGACCGTAGTCCCGCTTGCTCGTCGCGGAAAGCCGGCTATCATGAGCGCACCCATGATTCCGGATCGCGTCGTCGAGATGCTTCACGGCCCTTCCTACCTGCAGATCGGGACGCGGGACGCCGATCTCCGCCCGGCGCACACGTTCGCGGTGGGGGCCCTGGTGCACGAGGATCGCGAGACGGTCACCGTGTTCGTCCCCACCGCCCGCGCCCAGCGGATCCTGGCCGATCTGGAGAGCAACGGCCGCGTCGCCCTCGGGATCGCCCAGGTCTCGCACGAGGCGTATCAGCTCAAGGGGCGCTACCTGTCCACCCGTCCCACCGACGCGAGCGACCTCGCCCGGCAGGAAGCGTACCGGAAGGCGCTGCTCGAGGACGCCCTCGGCATCGGCTATCCCGAGGAGATCGCGCGGCCGCTGACGCAGGGGTTCGCCTACACGCCGGGGACCGCGATCACCTTTCGCGCCGAAGAGGTCTTTCTCCAGACTCCCGGACCCGGCGCCGGCACCCCGCTGGTGTAAGGGTCGGCGCGCGCGATGGAGCTGCTCCCCGACGAGATCAAGGCCGCCATGCAGGGGGTGATTCCCTCTCACGTGGTGACGTGCGCCGCCGACGGAACGCCGAACGCCAGCGCCATCTCGCAGGTGTACTACGTCGACGGCGATCACGTCGCGCTCTCGCATCAGTTCTTCAACAAGACCAAGCGCAATCTCGCGGAGAACCCGCGGGCCGCGGTGTGGCTGATCCACCCGAAGACGTTCGAGACGTGGGATCTCGAGCTCGAGTTCGACCACGCGGAGACGAGCGGGCCGATCTTCGAGCAAATGGACATGCAGATCGAGGCCATCGCGTCGCTGGTCGGGATGAAGGGCGTCTTCAAGCTCAAGGCGGCGGACATCTTCCGGGTCGTCTCGGTCACGAAGACGAGCGGCGAGCGGATCTCGCGCTGAGCGCCGACGCCGACGAGCACGAGTCACGCGCGCTCCGCGAGCAGATCGCCCGGAGCCAGGAGACGATAGACCGCCTCAACCTCGACCTCGCCAAGCGCACCAACGACGTCCGCATCATCCAGCAGATCTCCTCCGAGATCACCTCCACGCTCGACCTCGACGAGGTCCTCGACATCGTCCTCGGGGCCATGGAGCGGGTGCTTGGCTTCCAGCACTCGATGCTGCTGCTCGCAGAGCCGGCCGGCGACAGGCTGGTGGTCGCGGCCACCCGCGGCTACGGCCAGCCGGCCGCGAAGGTGCGCGTCCGGATCGGCGACGGGGTCATCGGCGTCGTCGCTCAGCGGAAGACCCTGATGCGCGTCGGCAACATCGGCGCCAGCGTGCGATACATGCAGGCGATCCGCGCCCGCATGCAGGCGGCGGGGCAGTCGCCCGCCGCGAACACGCCCGTCGCCTTGCCGGGGCTGCCCGACGTCCAGAGCCAGCTCGCCCTGCCGCTGCTGGTCAAGGATCGGCTGGTCGGGGTCCTCGTCGTGGAGAGCGCCAAGCCCAACGCCTTCGACGAGCTGGACGAGGTCGTGCTGCGCATCGTCGGCAACCAGGCGGCCACCGCCATCGACAACGCGCGGACGTACCAGACCGTGGATCAGCTCGGCCGCCTGAAGCGCTTCTTCTCGCCGCACCTGGCCGAGCTCATCATTCGCGGCGGGGCCGACGATCCCCTGAAGACCCACCGCCGAGAAGTCACCGTCGTCTTCCTCGATCTGCGGGGGTTCACGCCCTTCGCGGAGACCGCCGAGCCGGAGGAGGTCATGGGGGTCCTGCGCGAGTACCACGCCGAGATGGGCAAGCTGATCCTTGCCCACGAGGGGACGCTGGAGCGCTTCACCGGTGACGGGATGATGATCTTCTTCAACGATCCGCTCCCCGTGCCCGACGCCGGGCAGCGTGCCGCCCGCATGGCCGCCGAGATGCAGGATCGCGTGTCGCCCCTCACCGCCAAGTGGCGCCGGCTCGGGTACGAGCTCGGGCTCGGCATCGGGATCGCCAAGGGCTTCGCCACCATCGGGGGCATCGGCTTCGAGGGGCGCTGGGACTACGGGGCCATCGGCACCGTGACCAACCTCGCCGCCCGGCTCTGTGGCGAGGCCAAGGGCGGCGAGATCCTCGTGTCGACCCGACTCGCCGCCGAGCTCGAGGAGATCGCGGAGACCGAGGAGATGGAGCCGCTCACCCTCAAGGGCTTCGCGCGCCCGGTCCCCGCGATGAAGCTGCGACGCCTCAAGCTGGCCTGAGGAGAGACCTCATGGAGCACGTGATCCCGCCCAAGCTCGGCTACGGCCTTCTCCTCGAGGAAGGCCAGCATCTCCGAGTGGTCGATCTCGAGGGCAAGCAGGTCGTCGACATGGCCCTCTTCAACGAGGCCAATCCCCGGGAGAAGCTGTCGACCTCCAACTCGCGCACCCAGCCGGTGTCCCGCGCCGGGGACTACGTGGAGTTCCGGGCCGAGATGAACCTCATCGTGGGGCTGTCGAACTGCCCGCTCGACGTGATGAACCCGTGCAACGGGTACAAGTGCACGCCGGTGAAGATCGAGGTCTACGCGCCGGCGTGAGGACGTGACCGCGGCCGGGTCGAAGCAGGCGACGCGGGATCGCGTCTGGGCGCTGCTGACCAGGCGGCGTGTCGCGCGCTTCCCCGGTGCGGTCGGGCGAATCCCGAACTTCGTCGGCGCAGAGGCGGCTGCTCGGCGGCTCGCGGAATCGCCGGCGTGGCAGGCCGCGCGCGTGGTCAAGTGCAATCCCGACGCGCCGCAGCTGCCCGTTCGGGTACTGGCTCTCCAGCAGGGCAAGCGCGTGTTCATGGCCGTGCCGCGCCTCCGGGAGGAGCGCTGCTTCCTCGAGCTCGACCCGCGCCGGCTCGCGGGCCGCGAGCGCGCGGCGGCCAGCATCCGGGGCGCGAGCCAGCTCGGCAAGCCCACGCTGCCGAAAGAGATGCCGAAGATCGACCTGATCGTCGCGGGATCGGTGGCGGTCCGTCGGGACGGTGCTCGCGTCGGCAAGGGCGGCGGCTTCTCGGACCTGGAGCTCGCGCTGCTGACGGAGCTGGAGCTGGCCGGCCGATGGGCCACGATCGTGACCACGGTGCATCCGCTCCAGATCGTCAGCGAGGCGCTCCCGATGCTCGCCCACGACATCCCGCTCGACCTGATCGTGACCCCGGACGAGACCATCCGCTGTCCCCGCCGCTACCGCCGACCCCGAGGCATCCTGTGGAAGGCGCTGACCCACGAGAAG
>Ga0134125_10005743_pt1 | contig 14074 bp, 18 predicted proteins | sample KB31751_FD_96464 | JGI IMG/M metagenome (GOLD analysis project Ga0134125, IMG submission 96464) | Terrestrial soil microbial communities with excess Nitrogen fertilizer from Kellogg Biological Station, Michigan, USA - KB3-175-1 | ecosystem: Environmental > Terrestrial > Soil > Unclassified ... | reverse complement strand
TTATTCGACGAATTGGATAATATTTTTTCAGTAATTGTCATTCCCATGTTTATACCGTTATTTTGTTAATCAAAAGATTAATACCTTTTGAAATTTACGAAAATTATTGATAATTAATAATTGGATTATAATATCAAATATTTAATTAAATTAACATTTCATATGTACAAGGATTGCAAATAATTCCACTAATTCTAGATAAAGAATCACAAAGTTTTGATATATACAACAAACTTGTATATAATAAAAACAATATAAAATTCAAAAATGGCGATTTGTTAATAATATCAAGTAAATATCTTTCAATTAGCGAAGGAAGAATAAAAAAATTGGAAAATGTAAAACCAAATACATATTCTATCGAACTATCAAAACTATATCATATAAATCCAAAATTAATGGAGTTGATTGTAAGAGAATCTGATGAAATATTTGGAGGTATGTATGGTTTTGTATTAACATCGGTTCATGGAATTTTATCGCCTAATGCTGGAATAGATAAATCAAACATTCCATCAGGAATGGTTGTTTTATATCCAAAAGATCCCTATAATTCGATAGAAACGATTAGAAAAAAAATTTTTATCGATCATGGAATTAGAGTTTGTATTATTTTATCTGATAGTAGAATTCTTCCTATGCGTATTGGTACTACAGGAATAGCCCTAGCATGTTCTGGTTTTGAACCTATTATTGATTTAAAAGGTAAAAAGGATTTGTTTGGTAATGTTTTAAAATACACATCTCAGAATTTAGCTGATTGTCTTGCCTCATTGGGAGTATTTATAATGGGCGAATCAAATAAATCCACACCAATAATACTAATAAGAGACATAGATCTTTGTTTAAGTGATAAAAAATATTCTTATCTTTCTTTAGGCATAGAAAGCAAATTTGACATCTATATAAGAGGATTGCGATCATATCATTCTAATAAAAACCAAAGCAATTCCTTAAATTATAAATAATCTATTAATTAATTGTATAACAAAATTGATTGGAGATATTGCCCATGACTGAGTTTTCTACGTTATATCCTCGAAGAATTAATCTTTTAAAAGGAATTCAAAATTTTATAAAAAGGGAAGAAGTTGAGTTGGATCAATTATTTTTAATGGTTCAAATAAAAAAAGATGAAATAATCAATACTCTTGTCTCAGAAGGATTTAAAATGGTGAAATTTGAGAATAAAAAACCTTTTCAAATTGGTAATGGCTTCTCCAAAAAACTATCCAGACCATGGGAAATTCATGTAAGGTTATTGGATTTTAACCAAGGATTGATAGGCATTCATGCAGAAGTAGAAATATCTAGAAATTATCTTCAACATATAAAATCTGTTAGAGTTCCAGTAGTATATGAAATCGAATCCATTTTAAAAAAACATCGTATAGAATACAAGCTTTGGCATTCATACATAAAAGATTATATAACAAACATTATAGATGACCATCAAATTAAATTAAGTTCTCCTAAGATCCCAGCAATGCCATGGATTGGTATGGTCGGGTTTATAAGTACTATTGCCATCATATATGGCTTAAAGTTTTTTATGATATTGAAATAACACAAAGATATAATCACAAATAAAATCAATAATAAAAAAATTTTTATTATAAAATCACCTAAGTTATACCAAAACTAATGGGAGTTCCAGAGAAAATCAAAGCCATACAAGACGAGATACATAAAACACAAATTAATAAAGCTACTGAATTTCACATTGGTCTTTTAAAGGCAAAGATTGCAAAATTAAAAAGAGAACTTGATGAAAACACTCACGGTAAAACCGTTTCAAGTGGTGGTGGAAATGTAGGTTTTGATGTTAGGAAAGCTGGTGATGCCACTGTTGTACTTATTGGTTTTCCTAGTGTTGGGAAATCCACGTTATTGAATTCTTTGACCAATGCAAAATCAAAGACAGGTGCTTACTCCTTTACTACTTTAACTGCAGTTCCAGGCATGTTAGAGTATAATGGTTCGCAAATTCAAATTCTAGATCTTCCAGGCATCATAGAAGGTGCTTCATCAGGCAAAGGACTAGGAAAAAGAGTTTTGTCGGTTGCAAGAAATGCAAATTTGATTTTAATGATTCTTGATGTTTTTCAAATTCATCATTTAGAAGTATTAAAAAAAGAACTATTTGAAATAGGAATTAAAGTAAATGAAAAACCTCCAGATGTCGTAGTAGAAAAAACAGCTACAGGAGGTATTTCAATAAATATACAAGCCCCTACACAGGTAAACGAAAATTTTATTAAAAATGTAATGAGGATAAATGGATATCATAATGGACGCATTACGATAAAAGAAAAAGGATTAACTATAGATCAACTCATAGACGTAGTATCTGGAAATCGTATTTACATTCCTTCATTAGTCGTGATAAACAAAATAGATCTAGTGGATCCCCAATATTTAAAAAGCGAAACTTCAAGGTTAAATTTCCCTTTTGTTGCGGTTTCTGCCGATACCAATACAAATATTGAAAATCTTAAAAAAGAGATTTACAATAAGCTTGATTTTATTAGAATATACATGAAACCAAAAGGAAAAGAGGCCGATTTTGTTGAACCATTGATTATGCCAAGAGGCAGCACAGTCCATAACATTTGTGGTAAAATACATAGAAACATGATAAGAGACTTTAAATTTGCTCAAGTATGGGGAAAAAGCGTTAAATTTGAAGGTCAAAAAGTTGGATTGGATCATAAAGTGCTAGATGAAGACGTCCTTACAATAGTAAGAAAGATAAATGCACTTTAAAAATTTAGTTTAGGGTTAAAAGCAGCTCAGTCAAATGCCTTTTCTTCATAATAATTTTTCTGTTATAACTCTGATTCTTCATCGCTGCATTTAATCTAAAGGCATTACTTACTTTTATGGACTATGTTAATTCTACCCTTAATCAAACACTATAATGGAATTGAACTTTATTGTATCATATATATACATATAAAACTTTTTTGAAAATGATTTTTTAGATACGACAAAAAAAAATTTTTCCATTTTTAGAAAATTAGAACAATAATAAAAGACATCCAAGTTAACAAAATCTTTCTTTATTTAGTTATCAAAATAGTATCAAATTTTTTTATTGCCTATTTCATTGAATATTTAATTATTTTTTCATCTATAATACTATGTTATTATAATTAATGAATATATATTAATTTAATTATATTTCTTTAGGAAAAAAGTATCTTAATACGTTTTTGTATTTAAAAACTCTATTTTATTTAAAGATTTATAATTTTCAAATTCATTTAATATTGTGATAACGATTTGTTATTTGCAATTTTTTTAATATAGTCATCTAAGGCCATGTTAGCCAATTTATCTGCTTTATTATTTTTTTCACGCGGAATGCGCCGATATTGTATTTTATCAAAGTTTTTTTCTAAATTTGAAATTTCCCTTGAAATCATCTTTAGGTTTTGATTTCTTATTTTGTATTTGGCATTTCTTTGATTGACAAGCAGCTCGCTATCAGAAAATACCGTTAGTTCCTTATCCAAGGTATTGCAAATTTCTAATGCTCGTCTTAGAGCCTCATATTCTGCTTGGTTATTAGTTCTAACACCCAAAAATTCAGAATGCTCAAGCAGTATTTTTTCATTTTGTTTTATTATAATACCTATAGCAGATAAACCAGGATTACCTCTACTCGCACCATCAATATTCACGTCTATCAATAGAAAGCAAACATTATAAAATTATATATTTAATTTTTCATTCAATATTTTATTTTATATAAAGAATATATTATATAGTTGCAATAATACTGCAATTGTGCCAAAGAGAAAAGTAAAAGAAGCAACGCCTAGAAAAAAGATGAGCCTTAAGAATATAATTATTCTTCCAGCTGTCATATTAGTTGCAGTATTAGCTGGTTTGATTATCACGCACTTTTTTCCACCTCCTAATGTTTTGAGCGTATGTCTAAAAACAAAAGATGCTGATCCTTATAATGTGTATCCAAGAGTATTATTGTATATAGATAACAAACAATATTTGTTTCCTGATACATTAGGTAAAACGATAGAAAAAGGCAAAGAATGTTTACATGTTATTCGTGCTGACGATGTAGGTGATCAACTACATGTTCAATACATAAGACCAATACAACTATCAATGCCTGATTTAATGAAAATCTATTCAAATAATAGTAACTTAATTAATGTAGTTGATAATTCAACTGGAAAGTTATTAAACAAGACAATAAATTTATCAAATTATAATATAGTTTATTCATATTATTCTGCTCAAGGAAATTTTACAAAAATAAATAGTACAGGTCCAATGCCACCATTTTCAAATACCTTTTTTGGAAGAATAGATCTTGTTTCAAAATAAAAATATTGATGTAGCAAATATTGAAAAGTAAATTTATAAGTATATACTAACTTTTTTTGTTTCTAGTTGAGTAATAAAAAAGCAGTTATAATTAGAGGAGATGGTACAGGTCCAGAATTAGTAAATTCAATGATACATGTTTTGGACTCTTGTAATTCCAATGTGGAATTAATAAAATGTGATGCAGGTTCAGAATGGTGGGAAAAAAATGGAGGAAATTCATATATTTCAAATGAAGTATGGGATCTGCTAAATTCATCTGATGCTTGTTTCAAAGGTCCTACAACTACAGTTCCAAATCCAAATGCTCCAAGAAGTGTTGCAGTAACAATAAGGCAAAAGTTTGAATTGTATGCTAATATAAGACCCATAAAAACATATAGCAATTCAAAACTACATTTAGATTTTATTTGTGTTAGAGAAGCAACAGAAGGTCTTTATTCTGGTATTGAGTTTAAAACAAGCGATGATTCTGCAATAGCTATAAGAAAAACAACTGGAAAAGGATGTAGACGAGTTGTAAAAAAAGCCTTTGAACTTACTCAACAAAAAGGATTTAAAAAGATTTTTGCAGTTACCAAAAGAAATATCCTAAAAGAAACTGATGGTATTTTTTGGAATGCCGTTGTAGAAACACAAAAGATGTTTCCTGAAATCCAAGTTGAAGAATATTATATTGACAATATGACTCAGCAACTTGTTAAGAATCCAGAGAGATTTAATAATAGCATATTACTTAGCACAAACTTATTTATGGACATCATCTCTGAATGTGCGTCAGGTCACGTCGGTTCAATAGGAACGGTATATTCTGGAAATTATGGCGATACTTATGCAATGTTTGAACCTGCCCATGGAAGCGCTCCAAAATATGCCGGCCAAGACAAAGTTAACCCTGTTGCCACCATTTTATCTGGAGCATGGATGGTTGAATACCTAGGAGAAAAACATATTTCTGATGCAATTTTTAAAGGAACTGAGCACATTATAAATGAAAATCAATATCTTACCTATGATTTAGGTGGAAAGGCATCTTTATCCAAAATGACTGATGAAATTGCTAAGAAGGCTGCATCTTTTCTAAAAAAATAATATATACAAAGCAAATCAGTTTATTTTGTTATTTCGCAAACCTCTAGGCACTCAAAAAAATATCTTTTTGTATCCAAGGTTCTCATTTTCAAAAGATTGTTTTTTGCAAATAGATCAAATTTATCGCTATTAGATAAAGAAGATTTTATAAACACAATTTTGCCACGATCATTCAAATGCGATTTGTATAGTTCCAATATTCGTAGAGTTGTTTCTAATCCTGTTATCCCTCCATATATTGCATAATCAGTTGAATTTTTTTCACTATCTAGTGGCAAGTATGGCGGATTACACACAATAATATCAAACATAACCCGTATAGGTTCACAAATATCACAACAAATTAAAAATTTGTTATCGAATTTATTGAGGAAATATTTACTATACTTGACAGATTCAAAATCTATATCCGTTCCAACTACAAAGCTATAATTTTCACACAAGATAGCAGTCAAATATCCGGATCCTGTTCCTATTTCTAAGGCATAGTTACCCTTATAATTGACAATAGAGTCTGCAAGTAAGAATGTATCATCTGATGGATTATATAACATTATTTTGTAATTATCAAAGTTATTTGAAATAAAAATATTTGTAATTATTTTGTTATCATTATTTTTCCTTTCATCGATGGATGAAATGAGCAATAATATGCATATTCACCAGGCTTATCACTAGCAATTGCAGTAACAAAATCCTGTTCGGTTGTCAGATATGCAGAATTTATTCCTAACTCATCTGAAATAAAATCATGTTTTACAAAATCTTTGTTTAATATTATCAATTTAGTTGGCTTATTTTCTTTTACAAATAAAGTAGGATTAGTTTCATTAAATGCATTGTTTTGAGCCACCAATAAAACAGAATCTTGAGATTTTTCTAATTTATTTTGATTTGGAGGATGCAAAAGATTGCCTATTCCCCATAAAGCCCCTACAGAGATAAAAGAAATTGCAATTATGGCTATAATATTATTAAGCAATAATAGAATATAGTTTATTTGAAATAAAAATCTTCAAACCTAAATACGATTTGATCATACAATATAGTTTAATTATTCATATATTTGTTTTTTATCAAGTCTTTTAAAAAACAAAGAGTTTTGCTTTCATTTATTTTATCATTTTTTAACTGTAGAGCATAATCTGGATTTTTACAAATATTAAGGATATATATGATATCTTCAAAGGTGTCAAGATCGATCATTAGGCTTGGAAAATTAAATATTTTTATAAATTTCTTCTTTTCACTTGCTGCTTTTATATGATTATAAAAACTGTTATTGTCATAGAAAGTATCTATAATAAAATTTGGTTTTCTAAGCAAGAGATTTGTACCATCATATCTATTTGACGGTACAATACAAATACAATTTTCAAATTTTCTTGAATAGTTTATTATTTTCTGTAAATCTTTAATAGAGAACAAAGGCAGATCGATAGGAAGAATAATCGATTCGGAATAATAATAATGAGTACTATTTTCAATGAATTTATTTGCTAATTCAATAGCATTATTTACACCATTACTGAAATCCTCATTAATAATTACTATATCATTGAATTTATCAGGTAATTGTAATGTTTCACTTGAAACCACAATAGTTTGAGAATTATTTAATTGATGCACTTTTTCCAAAGTATCTAAAATTAATAGTTGAGTTAGACATTTTCTTTCTTCAAAGCTTAAAAATGGGCTTAACCTGGTTTTGCTTTTTTCATATTTTTTTATTGGAATGATTATTGCTGTCTTCTTTGATATTTTCAAATAGAATATACACTCAAGAATTGATAAAATTTGAAATCAAATATTTTGCAAAAGCTTCTTCTTTTGCAGTATTATTCATTATTATGTCTGTAAAATAAAAATTAATATGTGAATAATCTTTGGTTATTTCTTTTTCAATTTCTTTTTTATCTTTTTTTGAAAAAACCATATTAGTTGTAAATTCAGAGTAAAAATCAATTAACCCTTTTATTGATGGATGTATTTTTTTTGCTGACATATAAATTTCACTAGGACCACTAATGATTTTATTTGAAACAAAAGGAGAAATAATAATTACTTTTTCTTTTAAAGGCTCTATTATTTTGCTCAAAGACTGTATATTAAGAATAGAACCAATACTTGTAATTGGATTGCCTGGTGCAAATATTATAGCTTTTGAATTATATAATACTTCACTGATAGACTCGGTTAATTGAGCATTTTCAATCCCACGATAAAAGATATCTGAAATTGGAATTGATGCCTTATATTTTATCCAAAATTCTTGTAAATGCATTTCCTTTTTATGTAGGGTAACAATATGTGTTTCATAATGATTATCTGAGGCAGGAATTATTCTAATTGGAATATTATATTTTTTTGTAAAATAATCTGTTATTTCAGATAGTTTTTTGCCCTCCTTTAACATCTTTGTTCTCAACACATGCATTGTTAAATCTTTATCACCTAAACCAAACCAAGTCTCTTCGTCTATGCTCTTCATATAATTTAAAAAATTAAAAGTATCCTTCTCTATACCCCAGCCTTTTTTCTTATCTAGCTTATTACTCAATCCATAGATTATTGTATCAATATCAGGGCATATATATAACCCATAAAACCAAAAATTATCTGCAACATTTGAAATAACGACCATGTCTTTATATTGTGAAAACAATCCTCTAACTAATTTAACAGAACCAGTCCCTCCAGCTAAAACGGTTATCATGAAGTTAAAAATATTGTTTTGCTGTTTTAATCTTTTATATCAATAATATCGTTGTATATATTAAACTACTATTTTTTATTGATCTAATTAATTTTGTTGTTCTAATTCGTTTACTAATGTTATAATTTTGATTTTTGTTTTTATTGTGGCTATGGCGTTGTTATAATTATTATCTAGATGGTGATGACAGTAGTTGTTCAGTTGTTCAGTTGTTGTTGCATTATAATATCACTTTTACAAACATTATAAGAAATACTAATTTAATATTGTTATAGGAATATTGTTAAAATAATTTTGAATTTACAATAAATAAATTATAAAACCTATAACAGATTAATCCAAAGTTATTAATCATAAAAGAAGTAAATATCCAATTTATTATAGAAAAATTTAAACTTTTATTATAATCATATCAAATTTAATGTAAATTGAAAGCAATATAATCATTATTTCAATAAGATTATAAGCAGGCTATGTCGAATTGAAATTCATTGAGATTAATAACCTCAGAATATATAGTAATTTTACTAACTGTAGTTATCTTTGGAGGTATTTTTGAACCTGTTTTTGCCCTACAAATGGAATCTTCTGTTTCACCATCACTTAATGAAGCAACAGCCAACTATGGAGGCGACAAAATTCTTACATTAAAATATCCTGAAAATAGCCCTATGGCTAAATTATTAAATGGTAAAAAGCAGGATATCACTTTTACAGCAAATTCCTCAGATCCAAATAGTGGTGTAGATAAAATTGTATCTACATTAAATAATGTATTATTAAAAGAAAAACAAAGCCAAGCTCAATTTAAAAATGCAACTTTATCTTATAAAGCTACACTCAATGGCGGTCCAGATCTTGCTACAATATCTTATCAAGTACAGCTAAAGCCAATTATTACAGGACTTGTGACATCATCCAATGGAACGGATAACACTTTGGTAGATCTAGATTGGAGAAGTTTTGCAATAAACGATCCCCTAAATGTAACCACTCCGCAATATGGAACAATAGATGTAAATCATCCAATAGGGGGGCTTGAAAAATTAGTGCCTGGTCTTGCATCAACACTTGCAAAAACACCATCCTTTTCAGGTATTTTGAATCAACCAATACTTGATTTTAGTGAATTTGGTGCTTCAATGACTAATTGGCACTTTTTATTTGATGCTACTGGATCTCAAGCTGGAGCATCAGGATTTGGATTTAGTGTAGGAAAAGGAGGTTCAAAAATAATTTCTATTTACTCTTTAGGTGAAAGTAGTTTTAGAGAAGGAACACACACTGCAAAAGAATCAGATGCATCTGGAAATGTCAACAATACAAATGTGGGCTTGCACAGTTTTACAGCACCTCCAAGTGGACAAATACAAATTGGAGGATTTTCAAAGATTCAAAAAATTGGCGATACTGAATATGCAGTAGTGTCTTCAGTTGCACCTCAGGGAATAGAAACATCATCAGGTAGTTTCCCTATTTTTGTGTTATTAGTATTTGGAGGTATGATGGCAGGAGTAGCTGTACTAGTTCTTGTAAAAGCAAGAAAATAGCAATAAAAGTCATTTTCTTTTCTTTTCTTTTTTCCATATTTTCAAAGGTAAAATACAAAACAGCTATAATCGCCATTATAATAATAATTAAATATAAAATACACTCGATTAATCTCGGATAATATATTCAAATATTCAATAAAAAAAATAATATAATCAACAACATCATCATCATCAACAAAAAATCTTCTTCCTTATTCTTTTAACTTTATTATTAGCAAAACAAATAGAAAAAAATATTAAACAAAAATATCTTTTAACATTTTTTTATTTAATAATGATTATAAGGATTTATTAATAAGATATATAAAATATTGAGCAATTAAATTAGATTTTGTTCATAGATTTTCGAGAGGTAATAAAAAAGATGAAACAAATAAAAAAAGTTTATTAAATATCTTTAAACAGATAAAAATGCAAAATAATAAAACAGAATTAAATAAATCTTTTGAAGATGATTCTCAAATTCGTGTATTAGCATTTATAGAAGTAAAAGAAGGAAAAAGACAAGAATTATTAGATATTTTAATTTCAATTATTGAACCTTCACGAAAAGAGGAAGGAAATATATCATATTTCCTAAATTATTCAATTGACAATCCAAATGAAATGGTGTTTGATGAAGTATGGTCAAATAAAGCCGCATTTGATAAACATTATCAGAGTTCCTATTCTCAAGAGAATAGAAATAAAATAAAGGATCTATTGAAAAATCCAATTACAATTAAACTATTCAAAGAAATATCAAATAGATATCAACAATAAAAAAGAAAAAACAGATTATAAAATAGAAAACTTTTTTTATTTAGAATTTTTTATGGAAATGGAATTAAATCATTAACATATCCATGGTTATCATTTAATGCATTTGTAATATGTGAATTTAAAGGTAAAGGTAAAGGTAAAGGTAAAGGTAAAGGTAAAGTGATATCCTTAGGTAAATCAATAGATAAGCTACTATCCATAGTAGCATAAACATTTGGATAATTACCAATAACAAACATAAAGAGTGTTATCGTCAATGACAAAAAGATTCTACGTGTAATTTTTTTACCCATGTATGTGTATACTAGATTACCAGCTTTAACTTTAAATCAATTTAGAGTAATAGTTCTATATAATAATTAGGAATTATTTTCTATAATCTTAATGACACAATTCTTTTATTGTAAATAATGTAATTTGTAATATACAATATACATTACTTTATTAAAATATAACAAAATTATTTATCATAATTATCTCACAAAGCAGAGTAACAACAGGGTATTAATTATTAACCCATTTAATTTATTTTTTTAAATATAATTATTACTTATCACAATATTAAAATTAATATTAGAAATAATAACTCAATAAACATAATAATCTAATTACATATTACATTAAGAAAACTATTTTTCTATATGAATATATGTATATGCAAATAGGTATCAAAACATGGTAAAAGAGATGAAGATAAAAGTATCTTTATAATCTGTTTAAAAGAATGGCTTAACAGTTATGTAAAGGAGGTTGTATACGCTTCTGTAAACTAATACTACTTGTTTCGAATAACAAAATCATAGATGTATTTTTTGAAGCACCTTTAAAATCATAAAAATCGATGAATCCAAACAAGTACAATCATTTTACATTAAGAATTAATCAGATATTTGCACAACTGTTAATATGATCATACAAACTATTCAATCAAAGATTTATTAAAAGAACGATATGGTTTTTAACATGATAGCAAAAAACCTATTGAAATCCAATTAAAGAAATCAAATGGTATATAGTTGGCCTGTCTCTCGTCAAGTGCTCGTCAAGTGCTCGTCAAGTGCTCAAAAGATGCGCCTATATAGCACAAACAGATATGAAATTACAACCACTCTTTTATCCTTTATAAGCATTTTCAACCATAGTAAAGTAGTAATAACAAATATTGAGCAATCCAATTCCACGTCAAATCAAAGTTCAAGTGCTCTATCAATGGATACAAGGAATATCTCGAGACATAATTAGCTGAAAATAATGACATTGGTAGAGGAACTGTTACAAACATTATTGAGCAATTCAAAACCACTGTTCCAGATATAGATTTGATGCGAGAAACTTCATTACAAATAAAAAAAGAAGATATAGGAATATTTTCATTTGCTGCATCTATAAGATTAAGAAGATTATTAGAAGATTTAGAGATAACCGAAGACCAGATAGAAAATTTTCTTGAAGAAATTGATATATATTGCTTTAAGCAACAAATTTCTCCAAAAGATTTTTTTTTAAAAATTAAAGAAGTATCTGATTTAGCAATGGATTTGCAAACTCCAATACACAAGATACCTTCTTTTGTAAATCAACTATCAGTTCAAAAAAACAGTATTAAAATACAAATCACAATTAAGAAAGAACAGAATTAAATAATAATAAAAGAGTGTAAAACAGTTGCAAATGAATTAAAAGAGTTTAGAGAAAAGAGACATCTACTGTACAAGTTAAATTATTTGCAGCAATTACTAGATAACCAAAACAGAACACTAGATTTAGTATCAAAAGAATCATGCGACCTTGCAAAAGAAAATGATCATCTAAAAGCAATATTAGCAAAAGATAAGATAAATCAATATGAATTTACAGAAGCAAATAAAAAACTACTAGATTTATCTGAAGATAACAAACCACTTGATAAAAAAGAAATAGCAGGTATGGTATATGAGATATACCATTATCCAAGTGATCATATCGATATAATTAAAACAATGAGGCAATGGAGAAAACGGCGACAAGAACAAGAACAACAAGAACTACAGCAGCAGCAGCAATATGACAAAATTGAGTTAAACTCTAATTTTTAAAGAAAATTCATGGTAAAATAAAAAGAAATACAAGATTGTGCTTTTGCATAACTAAATCTATTTAGATACGAATGAACCAATTAATCATTTGTGATCCATCGTTGGCCTTCTTATAACCAGTCCCTTGTAAGAAGAGAAAAGATACTTTTTGCATATGATTTTCTGGACATATGGGATGACAATCTTGCAAGGATGAATGAAAATAAAAATGGTAAAAAGTACCAGTTTCCAGATTTTCTTATTCTTGGCATTGGGTACACAAGAGCATACTTTCATTTACCTCATAGGCAAAAAGAGAGAGAGAGAATAATCAAAGCCACAGAAAAAAGTTTGCCAGGTAAACAAGTTATTCTCAGATCTGCACTAGAAGAAGAGTAAACAAATTAGATATATTAACCAAGAGGCTAGATTATAATGATAATTATGATGGCATTGTCATTGCAGTAGACAGGACTGGGGTCAAGGTAACAAATAGAGGTCTCAGCGGATGTATGATAAGTAGGGTTTAGGAAAGAAGAAAGTGGTTATCTAAAAATACACGTAGCTGTTAATACAAAAACCAAAGAGATACTCGCTTTTTTAAAAGTTACTGATGAGAAGGTTCATGATGGCAAAAAAAATGAAGGCATTAGTTGAACGCGTTATGAAAAGAACCAAAAACAATTATTATAAAATCAAAACAGCAGTTCTAGCAGATGAAGCGCATAGGATAGTAATAAGAATTTTAAGTATTTGAATAAGAAAATTCTTCTTCCAGCAATCAAGGCAAGAAAGAATTCTATCATGTCGCTCAAAAATAACAAGATGAGAAATAAATAAGTCAATTTGCAAACAAAGGATTTTGATCATAAAGATGTTTATTCTAAATGCAAGAGATTTAATATATTATTTGAGAGGGTTTCTTGAGTATTTTATCTTTAAAAATAACATTATGCAATTTAATAAAACAGCAATTGAATTACCACCTATTAGAACAGGATCTTGTTTGGCTATTCCATAAACCACCCAAAGCCCAAGTCCAGTTATTAATACTACTACAAGCCAAATAGATATATCATCTGTCTTTTTTATTTTCAAAGTTTTTATTATTTGAGGGAGAGTACTTGATACTGAAAACACAGTTGCCATAATACCTATTGCATAAATAATAAGGTAATCTACCATAAATGATTCTTTTAGGGTAAAATATTATTTATGCCCTATTACACTAATTAAAAAATCTATTTTCAATAAATATTATAAGTATTTGCAATAGTTATTAGAAAGTTTAAAATATCATAACAAAGAGAACTATTAAATTATTACAATTATTATTTATATTAAAAAGTATTAATCAATAAATAAAAAAAAGAAATATAGTTTTTTCGTATTTATTAATTGCTTTTAATCTTATGCTCTTCCATTACCGCCATTATTATCATTTCTTGCATTTGCTGCGTTATTACATGAGGTGCTTATTGGTGAATTTGCACCAGCGGTAAGGCATACTGATTTTTGTTTTTGCTCATTAGATTGGCCTA
>Ga0134125_10005740_pt1 | contig 14076 bp, 15 predicted proteins | sample KB31751_FD_96464 | JGI IMG/M metagenome (GOLD analysis project Ga0134125, IMG submission 96464) | Terrestrial soil microbial communities with excess Nitrogen fertilizer from Kellogg Biological Station, Michigan, USA - KB3-175-1 | ecosystem: Environmental > Terrestrial > Soil > Unclassified ... | reverse complement strand
TGACGTTCGTCGACGTCCGCGAACAACACGAATGGAACCTCTTCCGGATCCACGGCGCGCTCCACATTCCACTCGGCGCCCTGCGCGAGGAGGCGGAAGCGCGATTGCGGCCGGATCGCACCATCGTTCTCTATTGCGCGCGCGGCGGCCGCGCGGCGACCGGCGCGGCGACGCTGGTCGAATTGGGGTTCGCCGACGTACTTTCGGTCGAAGGCGGACTCATGGGGTGGGTGAACGCGGGCGGCCCGCTGGACGAGTAGCGGCGGGTGGCGTTCGGCGAGGGCGATCCGTTAGGCAGGGGACCGAGTGGCGCGGCTCGCGTGCTCGCGAGGCCGGAGGTCGAGCGTCTCGCCCAGGCGTTGCGCACGCGGAAGCCGCGTGTGATCGGCGTCGGCCCCGGTGGGCGGCGAGCGGCGGTCGCGTTGCTGCTCAGGGCGCGCGATCGAGAGGCGGTCGAGCTCTTGATGATCAAGCGCGCGACGTATGCAGGCGACCCGTGGAGCGGACACTTCGCACTGCCGGGCGGACGACAAGAATCGGATGAGACGCTCGAGCAGACGGCCATTCGCGAAACGCGCGAGGAGATCGCCCTCGACCTCACACGCGACGGTCTGCTCCTCGGACGCCTCGATGATGTGCAGCCGCGGACGGTGGCGCTGCCGCGACTCGTGATCACGCCGTTCGTCGGCGCCGTGGCCGGTGACGGTGCGCTGACGCTGAGCGACGAAGTTGCAGAAGCGTTCTGGGTGCCGGTGGACGCACTGCGCGCCCCGGAGGCGACACGCAACGTGGTGCTGGAGCTGACGGGCGGTCCGCGATCCGTGCCCACGTTCCAGCACGGCGGCCGCACCATTTGGGGCCTAACGGAACGCATTCTGCGGCAGTTTCTGGCGCTCACATCTGCCGGGTGACGGCCATGTACACGCGTATTCTGGTGCCGCTCGAGAATTCGCCGTACGACGACGCGATCCTGGATCACGTCCGCACGCTCGCCCGGCTGTGCCGCGCGTCGATCATCCTCATCCACGTGGCCGACGGCTGGGCCGCACGCAATCTGCGCCAACTCGACCTGCGCGAAAGCGAAGAGATGCGCGCCGACCGCGAGTACCTCACACGCACGGCGGCCACGCTCGAAGCCGACGGTTTCGATGTGGATGCTGTCCTCGCCAACGGCGACCCGGCGCGCGAAATCGCCGAAGCCGCAACGCGCGAACGATGCGATCTCATCGCGATGTCCACGCACGGCCACCGGTTTTTCTCCGATCTCATCTATGGCAGCGTCGCCGACGGCGTACGCCATAAATCCGATGTGCCGGTGCTGCTGGTCCGCGGCTCCAAAACCCACCGACCAGCAGCGATACCGGCGAACGCTCCTCAGCCGCCCGCGCCGCGCGCCTCTTGACACCGCCGTGCGGCGCATGGCGATTTACGCCATGCCCTCAACGGTGCGCTTAGGAACGCAGGGTTGGAACTACGAGGCGTGGGTAGGCCCATTCTATCCGCCCGACACCCGCGCCTCCGATTTCCTCGCGGTCTACTCGCGCGCCTTCGATACGGTCGAGATCGACTCGACGTTCTACGCGATCCCGCCCGAGCGCACCGTGCAAAGTTGGGCGGAACGTACGCCGGGCCATTTCACGTTCGCGCTCAAGCTGCCGCAGGAAATCACCCACGAACACCGGCTGCGCGACTGCGCCGATCTCACCGCCCAATTCTTCGATCGCGCCCGCGCACTCGGCGCCAAGCTCGGGCCCGTGTTGGTTCAACTGGGCCCGGAATTTGGTCCGTCCGAGCTGCCGGCGCTGGCGAGCTTTCTGCCGACACTGCCGCGCGACGTGCGCGTGGCCATCGAGTTCCGCCAACGCGCGTGGATCCATGAGGGCGTGCTCGCCCTGCTCGCCGAGCATCACGTTGCCTTGGCGCTCACCGATGCGCGATGGATTCCGCGTCGCACGATGCTTGCGCTCGCCGAGAAGCCGACGGCAAACTTCGCGTACATTCGGTGGATGGGGCCCGATCGCGACATCGTCGACTACTCGCGCATTCAGGCCGACCGGACGCGCGAGCTCGAGGCGTGGGCCGAGGCGATTTTGATGCTCGCGCAGAAGGTGACCGCGGTGTACGGTTACGCCAACAATCATTTCGCGGGACACAGCCCCGCTACGGCTCGCCAGCTGCAACGGCTCCTCGGCCAACATCCGGTGGATCCGAGCGAGCTCGGCGAGCAGATGTCGCTGTTTTGATGGTTCCGTTCGCTATCGTTAGGCACTGACGCATGAATCGCCGCACGTTGATCGGTTTCGTGGTGGCCGCGGGGGCGGCCACCCTGTTCGCTCGGTTAGGCGTTTGGCAGCTGCACCGGCTTGGCGAGCGGCGGGCATTCAACACGCAATTCGAGCAGCGTCTCGCGGCGTCGCCGGCGCCGCTCGACAGCATCCCCGCCGACACCGCGCTCGCCAAGTATCGCCGCGTGCGCGTGCACGGCACGTTCGACTACGATCATCAGTTCGTCATCACCGGCCGGTCGCGCGACGGCGCGCCCGGCGTGTTCCTCATCACGCCGCTCAAACCCGACAGCGGCCCGCGCGCCGTGCTGGTCAATCGCGGCTGGGTGTACTCGCCCGACGCGTCGTCGGTGAACAAATCGCTGTGGCTCGAGCCGGAACGCACCACCGTCGACGGATTCATCGAACCGATGGCCGCACGCGAGAGCGGCGGATCGCAGTCGGCCAGCAATCCGCGCGCGTGGCGAGAGCTCGACTACGCGCGCGCGACCTCCGAGCTGCCGTATCCCATCGTGCCGTATACGGTGATCGAGTTGGCCAACGGACCGCGGCCCGACGGCGCACCAACGCGCCTCACGCTGCCCGAAATGGATGACGGGCCGCACCTGAGCTACGCCATTCAATGGTTCACGTTCGCCGCCATCGCGCTCTATGGCGCGGTGTATCTGCTCTGGTTGGAACGTCGCGAGTGAGCGTGAGGCACGCGCTCGGCAAGCTCGGCCGATTGTCCGGCCACCCGCGCAGCGTGTAGGTTTCGTGTCAGCGACGCGCGAGCGTCGCGCTTCCGCGCAGCGGGAGACCAACCGACCAGGGTGATCTCGCATGGCAGACACCAAACACTCACTGGCGTCCGAACAGGAAGCCCGCGACGTGGCCGAAGCCGCGCGCGAGAGCGAATGGACTCAGCCGAGCTTTCTTCAGGAATTGTTTTTGGGCCGCTTCCGGCCCGAGATCATCCATCCGTATCCGGCCGATGACCCCGAAGAGACGGCGCGCGCCACGCCGTTCTTCGATGCCCTACGGAACTACCTCGAGCGATACCCGTCCGACGACATCGACCGGACCGGTGAGATCCCCGAGCCCCTCGTGCAGGAGCTGCGCGAGATGGGTGCGTTCGGCATCAAGATTCCGCGCGAGTACGGCGGACTCGGACTCTCGCAAACGAGCTACATTCGCGCGATGGGCATGGTCACGTCGCGCGACGGCTCGCTCACCGCGCTTCTCTCCGCGCACCAGTCGATCGGGTTGCCGCAGCCGCTCAAACTGTTCGGCACCGACGCGCAGAAAAAGAAATACTTTCCGCGGCTGGCCAAAGGCGCCATCTCGGCCTTCGCGCTAACGGAAGTCGACGCCGGCAGCGATCCGGCGAACATGCACACGTCGGCCGAGCCCACCGCGGACGGGTCGGCGTTCATTCTCAACGGACAGAAGCTGTGGTGCACCAACGGCACGCGCGCCGAGTTGATGGTGGTGATGGCGCGCACGCCGGATGCGGTGGTGCACGGCAAACCGAAAAAGCAGATCACGGCGTTCATCGTCGAGACGAGCTGGCCCGGCGTCGAGATCGTGCATCGCTGTCGGTTCATGGGGCTCAAGGCGATCGAGAACGGCGTCATCCGCTTCACCAACGTGCGCGTGCCGCGCGAGAACATCCTGTGGGAGGAAGGGAAGGGGCTCAAGCTGGCGCTCATCACCCTCAACACCGGCCGCCTAACGCTGCCGGCGAGCGCCGCCTACGCGGCCAAGCAGATGGTGCGCGTGGTGCGCGAATGGTCCAACGAGCGCGTGCAGTGGGGACAGCCCATCGGCAAGCACGAAGCGGTCGCCCAGAAAATCGCGCGCATGGCGGCCAATACGTTCGCCATGGAATCGATCGCCGAGCTCGCGAGCAAGATGGCGGACCGCGGCGGCTACGATATCCGCCTCGAGGCAGCGATCGCCAAGATGTGGAACACGGAAGCCGGCTGGCGCATCGTGGACGACACGCTCCAGATCCGAGGCGGCCGCGGCTACGAAACCGCCGATTCGCAGCGCGCGCGCGGCGAGCGGCCGATTCCCATCGAGCGCGCGATGCGCGATTTCCGCATCAACCTCATCTTCGAGGGCTCGTCGGAGATCATGCGCTTGTTCATCGCCCGTGAGGCGGTCGACTTCCACTTCCGCACGGCGTTCGACCTGGTGAACCCCAAGGCGACCGGCGCGCAGCGGATGGCGGCGCTCAAGCGGTCGGCCGGATTCTACCCGGTGTGGTACACGTCGCGCTGGTTAGGCGGATTCCGGTCGTACGGCGAATTCGGCCGCCTCGCCCCGCACATGCGCTACATCGAGCGCACCACCCGCAAGTTAGGCCGGTCGATCTTCCACGCGATGGTCAAGCTCGGCCCCAAGCTCGAGAAGCGGCAGATGGTGCTGTTCCGCGCGGTGGACGTGGGCGCCGAGTTGTTCGCGATGTCGGCGTCGTGCGTGCGGGCGGTGAAGGTGGCGGCCGACGGCGATGCCAACGCCATCGATCTCGCCGACGTGTTCTGCCGCGAAGCGCGCCTCCGCATCGCGGATTCGTTCCGCATGTTGTTCGGCCCAACGGACGGCGCGTTGTACCGGCTGTCGCAGCGCGTGATGCAGGGCGAGTACACGTGGCTCGAGCGCGGCATCGTGGCCATGGAATCGGCCGACGAGGAAGCGACGGACACGCACGGCGAGCTGATCGGCGCGGCGCGCTAGACGCCGCTCACAAGAGCGGCAGCCGCCGCTCGTCGCGGATGTCGCTCACGCCATAGCCCGCCAGCTCGATCGCACTGACGATCTGATCGTGGGTCGCGCGACCATCGTGCTCGATGGTCGCGCGACCCACTTTCACGTCGGCGGTGATGATGCCCTCCACGCCGGCGAGCGCCGTGTACACGGCGTGCGCCGCGTGCACCGCGAGCATGCCGTGGATGGTGACGGTCGTCGTGATGCGCACGCGGCAAAGGTAGCGCACCGCCTCCGAGCGCGCCCGGCTTTGACATCGCGCCCCCGCATGACGAAGTTCCTGTGTCCTCGCCCAACCCCACGCATGACCCAGATTGCCTTTCTCGGACTCGGCGCCATCGGTGCGCCGATGGCGCGTCATCTCGCCGAGCCGCCGTTCGAGCTCGCGGTGTGGAACCGCACCCGCGCGCGCGCTGATGAATTCGCGCGCACGACCAAGGCGCGCGTTGCGGCAACGCCGGCCGATGCCGCGCGCGGCGCCCAGTTCGTCGTCACGTGCCTGCCCACGTCTCGCGAAGTCGACGCCATTCTGGACGGCGCCGACGGATTGTTGGCCGGTATGGCCAAGGGCAGCATGCTCATCGACTCGACGTCGGGCGATCCGGCCACGTCGCGCCGCATCGCCCAACGGTTAGGCGAACGCGGCATCGCGTTCATCGACGCGCCGGTGAGCGGCGGCACCATCGGCGCCGAGCGCGGCACGTTGACGGTGATGTGCGGCGGCGATACGGCGTCATTCGAGCGCGCGCGGCCGGTGATCGACGCCTTCGGCGAGAAGCTCGTCCACTGCGGCCCCGTGGGCGCCGGCCACGCGCTCAAATCGGTGAACAATGCCTTGCTCGCGGTGCACGTGTGGGCCACCGGCGAAGGACTCGCCGCGCTCGCCAAAGCCGGCGTGTCGCCGGCGATCGCGCTCGACGTGATCAACGCATCGAGCGGACGCAGCAACACGTCGCAGAATCTGTTTCCCGAGCGCGTGCTCACACGCACGTTCCCGCGCACGTTCCGCCTGGCGCTGCTCGACAAGGATGTCGGCATCGCGGCCGGCGTGGCGCGCGAACAGAAAGTGCCGTCGCCGCTGCTCCAACTCACGAGCGAGCTCTTTCGCGCGGCGCACAACCTGTTAGGCGAAGAGGCCGATCACGTGGAAGCCGTCCGCGTGATCGAGCAATGGGCCGGCGTGGAGATCTCGTGACCAACGCATCGCTGACTGCCGACGCGCGCGTCCAGACGACGGACGCCATCCGCCAACATTTTCCGGCGCTCGAGCGGCGCGAGGGCGGACGATGGGTGGCGTACTTCGACGGGCCCGGCGGCACGCAGGTCCCGCGCGAAGTGGCCGACGCCGTGACGGGGTACCTGCTCCACCACAACGCGAACACGCACTGGGCCTACCCGACGAGCATCGAGACCGATGCCGCCATCGCGCGCGCCCGCCGCACCATCGCCGACTTCCTCAACGCGCGCGACGACGAGATCGCGTTCGGCCAGAACATGACGTCGCTCACGTTCCACCTCGCGCGCGGCATCGGCCGCCGACTCGGCGTGGGCGACGAGATCGTGGTGACGGAGCTGGATCACCACGCCAACATCGCGCCGTGGCAGGCGCTGGCAACGGAGCGCGGCGTTACGGTGCGGATGGTGCGCATGCACCCGGAGACCGGCCAGCTCGACTGGGAGGATCTCGAGCGGTCGATCGGCAACCGCACGCGTGTGGTGGCCTTGGGCGCCGCGTCCAACGCGTTAGGCACGATCAACGATGTCGCGCGCGCCACGCGCCTGGCCCACGCGGCCGGTGCCATCGCGTTCGTCGACGCGGTGCACTACGCGCCGCACCAGCTCGTCGACGTGCGTGCGATCGGCTGCGATTTCCTGGTGTGCTCGGCGTACAAATTTTACGGCCCGCACGTGGGCATCTTGTACGGGACCAGCGAGCGGATCCTGGAAGTGGATGTCCCGCGGCTGGAGCCGGCGCCCGACACGGCGCCCGAGCGCCTCGAGACCGGCACGCAGAACCACGAGGGCATCGTCGGCGCCGCCGCGGCCGTGGATTTTCTGGCATCGCTCGGCGCCGGCGACACGCGCCGCGCCCGGCTCGCCTCCGCGTTCGATGCGCTGCACATCCGCGGGTCGGCGTTAGTCACGAGCATGTGGAACGGCCTAACGGAAATTCCGGGGGTGCGGGTATTCGGCCCGCCCCCGTCGTCGCCGCGCACGCCCACCATCTCGTTCACCGTGGCCGGCCATTCGTCCACCGACGTCGCGCGCCACCTCGCCGACCGCGCCGTGTACGCGTCCAACGGCGACTTCTACGCCGCCACGGTCATCGAACGGTTGGGCACCGCGCCCGACGGCGTCGTGCGCGCGGGATGCGCGTGCTATACGACGCAGGATGAGGTGGATCGGCTCGTAGCTGCCATCGGGGAATTGGCGAAGCGCGGGGACGCGCTTCGCTGAAGGGAAGCGGCGGCTGGCGCCGCCGTGGGGAACAGGGAGCGGGGCCCCCTTCCCCCTTCCCGCTTCCCTCAGCGCAGCGCTTCCCCGGTTCCCACCGCCTTCTTGCGCGACACCGTCGTCTTCTCGAGCGCGGTGAGGAACGGTTCATACACCGAGCCCGGGTTCCACAGCGTCCAACTGTCGTAACCGGCATCGTACACCGCGCGTTTCTGCTCCTCGATCTCGTGGGGGCCGTAGCGCGGCTTGCCTAACGTGAACGCCTGCAGCCACGGGCGCACGTGCGCCGAGGACGCGATCTGGAGCTTGAGGTCGCGTTGGTGCGCGCGGCTCGTCGCGTCGTAGATCACCTGGTAGGGGTTGGCGTTAGGCAGCGGCAGGCCGAACGCGCCGTGCGGGTAGAGCGACGGATAGACCATCGGCAGCACCACATCGGCGCGCGGCGACAGCGGCTCCCACGCCTGGCCCACCTCGAGCGCGCCGGGGACCGTCGTCACCAGGCCGAAAACGTCGGCCGTGCACCGGGCGCCTAACTTGCGGATGCGCGGGCACGCCGTGTCCAGGAATTTGGCCAGCGCCTGCGGCTTGGACAGCCCGCGCGCGTCGCGGAACACCTGCGCCGGCAGACTCGGATACGGCTCCGGAAACCGGATGTAGTCGAACTGCACCTCGGCGAAGCCTAACCGAGCCATCTCCTCGGCCACGCGGATGTCGTATTCCCAGATCGTCGTGTCGTAGGGATCGACCCACGTCAGTCCCTTCTTGTCGCGCCAGGGCTGCCCGTTAGGCTGATGGATCACGTGGTCGGGGTTGAGGCGCGCCGCCACCGAGTCCTTGAACACCACCAGACGCGCGATCGGCCGGATGCCGTGCGCCTTGAGCGTGTCCATCAATTCCGCCAAGTGCGGGATGCGCCCGCCGTGGCCGGCGTTCCGCTCCACCATCGAGTCCCGCGACTCGTAGTTGAGCCCGAACTCGTCCTTCATGTCGATCACCAGCGCGTTGATCTCCGTCGAATCGGCGATCGCGATCAATTGCTTCATCCGACGCGGACTCTGCGACGCCCACCGGTTCACGTAGAGCGCGCGCACGATCGTCGTGTCGTCCAACGTCGCCAGACGCACCGCCGGTACCGGCGCCGCGGCCGCCTGCGCGGCCAGCGTTGGGCATGGCAGTGCCGTGCCGCACACGACGGACACGGCCACGAACCACAAAGTTTTGCGCATGGATGATCGGTGCTCCGGCACGATCCAAAGGAGAGGCACGCGCGACGTGTATTCGCATCGCTTGCACAAAGTACGACGGTCGGCCGGCTCCCGTCACACACTATATTTCCGGCATCGCCGCATGACCGTATCGCGCCACAGGTCCTCTCCCGGCCACCATGCCGCACGGCCCACGACATCCGCGCACGTCGCGCGCGATCACCGGGTCCGCCGCGTCGTTGGCCGTGCCGTATCAACGGTCCTGGCGTGCGCGCTCGCGGCCGCGTGTCACCGGCCCACGGGCGGTCCGCCCGTAGCCGACTTCCTGCTCTTCACCCCCGACTCCACCTATTGGGTCCACTCGGAATCGCGAGGCGTCCACGCGCGCGGGTCGCCCATCCAGCTCGCCCGCTACGACGGAAAGTTCTACGAAGTGTACGTCGCCGACGACGATCGCTCGTATTCCGACGCCCAAATCGTCGGCCAACAGGTCTGGCGCCGCGACATCGAAAGCGGCGATTCGTCGCTCGTCTTTCGCGACACCACTATGGACGGAATCGAACGGTGGTACGCGCGCACGCATCCGGATGACCGCCCGCTCCAACCCGATGACGATCCGGAAGACGACCCCCGCGTCTCCGCAACGAGCGAGCTCGATCTGCTCGATCAGTTCGGACCCTACGTGTCGTACGAGTATCGCGCCGATCTCACCGGCGAAGCAGGCGACGAGTGGCACATCGCCAGACGCGGCGTGCTCGACCTGCGAGCGGCGCACGACGTGAGTGTCCACGATCTGTTTGGACGGGCGCCCGCGCAGGCGCTCGTCGCCAAAGGACGCACCCTGTTCAGCCAGGCGCTCGATTCGGTGCTCGCCTCACACGACGCTCGCGCGCGCGCGGCCGCCGATGCGATCGGCGACTTCTCGTTCGACAGCGCCAGTTACGACCTCATCTCGCACCACGGAAAGCCGGAGGTCGAGTTCGTATCACCCGGGCGCGGTTCGCGCGGCGGCGGACTCATGCTGTCGCTCCCGCCAATTTCCGCCGGCAGTCCCGCCTGGTGGAGCGCCAAAGAGTCCGGCCTGCCCGACAGCGGCGACTCCACCAACCGTCGCTGGCAGAGTGGAAAGCTGCAAGTGGTCGCCCGAGCCGCTGCCAACGGCGACTCGAGCATGGTCGTCTTGATCGACAGCACCCGCCGTGCATGGAACGTTGCCGAGGTGTCTGGTCCAGTGCAGCGTCTCTATTGGTTGAACAAGCCGTCGACCGACACCACGACTTTACACGCACTCGCCCGCGCATTCGACGAAGCCGCTCTCTACTCCGACCAGGCCAGAACCGCGATGACCAAAGTCCAACCCGAATCCGACGCCGCTCAGACTGCTCATTTTGCCTCGCGCGACGGACGTCCGGTACGGGCGTCGCAGCACGAGACGTCCGAGATCATGATGCCGCAGCACGCAAACGTGCTTGGGCACGTGTTCGGGGGAGTCATTCTGTCCATGATGGATCGCACCGCAGCCGTGGCCGCCATTCGCCACGCGCGCGGGAATTGCGTTACGGTGTCCGTCGATCGCGTGGACTTCCGGGAGCCCATTCACGTGGGCGATCTCGTGATCATGAAGGCCAGCGTCAACTACGCCGGCCGGACGTCGATGGAAGTCGGCGTGCGCGTCGAGGCGGAGAACATGATCTCCGGCGTGAGGCGGCACACGAATTCGTGCTACGTCACGTTCGTCGCGATCGATCGAAACGGCAGGCCAGTCGAAGTGCCTCACGTGATTCCGGAGACGGACATCGAACGCCGGCGGTTCAATGCAGCGGTGGAACGCCGGCGCCGCCGGCTCGAAGAACGCAACGCGGAAGAATCCGGTCGCGGCGGGACCGTGAGCGGATGATGCGATAACCAACCGGTCGGGCGACGTGCGCCGCGCACCGGACAGGAGACGGTGTGATGGCGAATCGAGCGGTGATTGTCGCAGTGTGTGTCGTGATGATGGCAGCGTCCGTGGGATGCGAGGGCGGAGAAGCGCGGCAAGTGAGCGCGGCCACCACGACGCGCAATCCATCGGGCTCGCCCTTCAAGAACGCCACCGACAGTCTGCAGATGGTGGCGATCAAGCACAGCATCGATTCCGTCACGTCGGATCTGGACAGCATGTCGGCCGCCAACGGCGATGCCCAACGACACATGCTGCCGGCGCACGAACAGCTGGTGAGCGACTTCCTCACCCGAAACGACGCGAAGATGCGCGCCATGCACGTCAAGATCGACCCCGATTGGTTGACCATCATCGACTCGGTGCGGAACGATCTGGCGCGCATGCCTAACATGTCGTCCGAGCAGCTGCACGCGTTTTTCCCCGAGCACGCGCGCCGCGTGATGCGCATCCTGGCGTGCATCGACATGCGCGACATGTGATGATCGCGCCGGTGCCCGCTTGCGAAGGCAAGGACGAACACGCAACATCCGTCACATGAACCCCCCGCCGTTCACCGCCGAGCAAGCCACGAAAACGCTTCCGTTGGTCAGCCGCATCGTGCGCGACATCGTGCGGCTCTACGCCAAGTGGCGCGAGCGCGTCGCCGAGCTGGAGTTGGCGGCCGCGGCGTCGCGCGCCGATGCTCCCGATCCACGGCTCGCCGAGCTCGAGCGCGACACCCAGGCGTTGGCGGGCGAAATCGAAGCCTGCATCCGCGAGATCCAGGCGCTGGGCGCCGAATACAAAACACCGCTCGATGCCGGTCTCGTGGATTTCCCGGCCGATTTGGAAGGCAGGCCCGTCTATCTGTGTTGGCGATTGGGCGAAGCGTCGGTGGACCACTGGCACGAGATCGATGGCGGATTTGCCGGACGGCAGCCGCTCGTAGCGCAACCAATCGCGTGAGACCACATGGCCAAGGCTAAGTCCGAACGCACGTTCGGAGATCTCGAAGGACGAACGTGGCGAGTCGTAGTGAAGCTCGCCGGATCCAGCAACGCGATGGTGGTCTTTCAGTTAGTGGGTGCGCCGAACGCACGCCAGGACCGTTATGCGTGGTTCAACTCGGACAGTGCCGAAGCGCGCAGCGTGACGTCGCACCTGGATGCTCCGGTCATTTTGCGCGCGCTCACCGACGATGCGCTGGCGCTCCTCTTCCGCAAATCGATGTTGATCGCGGCCGCATCGAATCCCCTTGGGATTCCTGTAACCGAGTTCGCGGTGTGACACCTGTCCGGCCGGCTGGTTGCGAACGCGGACGCGCACCGTACGTTACGTCCGACGCCACCGCGGGTTGCGCGGTTCGGTTCGGGCCTGCAATGTGGGACAGGGTGCACGCAGTGCCCCTGTGCAGTCCGTTCGAGGTTGGCGTTTCCACTTCAACGAGGGTCGTCCAATGACTGACGTTGCTCGACGGGTGCGGGCCAGTTGTGCAGTCACTCTCGTTCTATTCGCCCTGGCCGCGTGCAACAGCGGAGAGGAGAAAGGGCCGAAACAGGGCGAGCTCATCGTGCGCGGCACGGTGCACATGGTGACTGGGGCTGACAGCTCCACCTGCTGGAAGTTCACGTCGACGAAGGGCAAGGACTACGAGTTGCAGCCGGCGCAAGTGCCTAACGATCTGCTGACGGACAACGCGTCCGCCAAGTTGATCATCAAGCCCCTCGAGGGTGGCGGCACCTTCTGCAAGGTCGGCCCGGTCGTGACGGTGGATTCCGTGGATTCGGTGAGCGCGGGCACGGCGCCCGCGGCGTCGGGCACCTAGGTCAAGCTGGCGGGGCGCTCACACGCCCAAGCCTAACGTCGCATCCGGCGCGTGCGGGATCTCGATTTCCATCCCGTCACGCGCCGCGACTGCGTCGGGGAATCGTTCCCGCGCTTCCCGTACCAACTCCGCGGTGTCGCGCGAGTAGCGCGCCGAGAAATGCGTGAGCGCGAGCCGCGCGACGCCGGCGCGCGCCGCCAGCTCCGCGGCCTCGCGCGCCGTCGCGTGCCCCGTTTCCACGGCACGCTCGGCTTCCTCGTCGCCGAAGGTCGCTTCGTGCACCAGCAGGTCGGCGCCGCGCGCGGCTTCGCCTAACCCATCGTTAGGCCGAGTGTCGCCGGACAGGGCCACCCGGCGCCCGCGGCGGGCGGGGCCCACCAGCATGTGCGGCGGGATCACGCGGCCGTCCTCCAGCGTCACCGGTTGGCCGCGGTGGATGCGGCCCCACAACGGACCCTCCGGGATGCCTAACGAACGGGCGAGCTCCGGGTTGAACCGTCCCCGGCGCTCCTCCTCCACCAGCACGTAGCTCAACGCGGCGGCGCCGCGGTGGTCGGCGGCGATCGCCGAGATCGCGTAGCCGTCGCGCGACACGCTGTTGCCGGGCTCGAGCTCGGTGATCTCGACCGGAAATCCCACGCGGTCCACGCCGAAGTGCGTCGCCGTGCGCAGCACGCGCGCGCCGCCGCGCGGTCCCCATAACCGGAACGGTTCCGTGCGGCCCTGCAGCGCCAGCGTACGGAACAACCCGACGATCCCGATGAGGTGATCGCCGTGGAAATGCGTGAAAAAGATGTCGGACAGCGCGAACGAGATACCGTAGCGCATCATCTGGCGCTGCGTTCCCTCGCCGCAATCAAACAGCAGCGTTTCTCCCTCGCGAATGATCGCGAGCGAGGAAACACCGCGTTCGACCGTTGGACGGGCGGCGGAGGTGCCGAGGAAGCGGACGGTGAGCGACATGGGCGATCGTCGCGGAATATATAGTAGGAGCGCCGGACTCGACCGGCGTCAGCCTGCGAGGATCGCGTCCAACCGGTCGCGGTCGATGTTGCCGCCGCTTACGATGATGGCCACGGGTCCGGGCCACTCGTGCGCGTGTCCCTCGAGCAGTGCGGCGACGCCGACCGCGCCGGCCCCTTCCACCGTTAGGGATTCATCGCGCGCCAGCTCGGCGATGGCGTGGGCGATGCTCGATTCGGCGACCGTCACGATGTCGTCGAGCGTGTGGCGGCCCAAGTCGAGCGCGATGTCGTCGATGTCGCCGGCGAGACCGTCGGCCAGCGTGGGCTCGGCGGGGATCGACACGAGCGACTGCGCGGCGAGGGAGCGCGACATGGCGGCGGTGTTCACGCTCTGCGCGCCGACGATGCGCGTGTCGGGCGACACGTGCCGCAACAACAAACCGCAGCCGCCGAGCAGGCCGCCTCCGCCGACGGGTGTCACGAGGGTGGCGAGGTCCGGCAGCTCCTCGAGAATCTCGAGCGCCACGGTTCCTTGTCCGGCCAGCAGGGCATCGCCGGTGCACGGATGGATGAACGTGGCATCGTGCTCCTGCGCGAATTCGATCGCGCGGGCCATCGCGGCATCGTAGTGCGGCTCCTGGTCGTTGACCGTGGCGCCGAGTGCCGCGAT
>Ga0134125_10005738_pt1 | contig 14077 bp, 13 predicted proteins | sample KB31751_FD_96464 | JGI IMG/M metagenome (GOLD analysis project Ga0134125, IMG submission 96464) | Terrestrial soil microbial communities with excess Nitrogen fertilizer from Kellogg Biological Station, Michigan, USA - KB3-175-1 | ecosystem: Environmental > Terrestrial > Soil > Unclassified ... | reverse complement strand
GGGCGTGTCGAGCGCGGACGGCATCTGCGTCGTGATCACGTCGCCCTCGACCTTCTCCATCACGTAGAAGGGTGCGCCGATCACCGCCTCGTCGTCGCAGACGGCCAGCACGCGCGGCGTGCGCACGGCGGCGTGCTCGACTGCGCGCAGCAGCAGCGCCTCGCGCAGCACGTCGTGGGCGCTCGGCGGCAGCGGCGGGCGCGGCGGGCGGCGCAGCACGACCTGCGCGTCGCCGCGCCGGATCAGGAAGGTGACGTTCGAGTGGCCCTCGCCGACGGGCTCGGCCTCCAGCGGTCCCGCGCCAGGTTCGCCGCAGATGCCCTGCGCGTCGAGGAACGCCGCAAGCGGCTCGCGGATCAGCAGCGGGGCAAGCTCCAGGGCCGCCGCGTCGGCGTGCGTGTCGACGATCGCGCTCATGCTGCGCCGAACGCTATGCGACGCGGGGGTGAGCGGGCGCCGGGTGGGGGAATTCCGGCGCCCGCTCGGGGGAAGGCCCGCTACGCGGCCACGGGGACGGGGGTACCCCCGAGCACGGCGTCGAAGCCGCGTGGGTCCAGCTCGGGCTGGCGCCCGACGAGGCCGACGACGGTTGCGCCGGTCGCCTGCTCGACGGCCGTGAGCAGCCGTGCGAGGCGGGCTCGCCGAGCGGCGGCGACGTGCCGCTCGCTCCAGCCCCAGCTGGGGTCCTCCGCTTCGATCAGGACCGTGACGTGCCGGGGTCGATGCACGGCGGCCGCGGCGACGAGCTCGCCGTCGTGGTCTGCGGGCCCTGCGATGAGGAGGATCGCTTCGTTCGTCATGACCGCACCTTGGCCCTCTCTCGTTAAGCCGTCATAACAGTTGTTGAATGCCCTCCTTAAACCGGTGTGAAGCACCAAGGTTGCTGGCCTTCTCGGCCTTTCTTGCAGCACTGGTTAGCCTGAGAGGCACATGCCTGAGCTGCCCGAGGTCGAGATCGTGGCGCGACTGATCGGTTCCGCCGTCGCCGGCGCGCAGGTCGACTCGACGCTCGCGCCGGGCGTGAACGCGCTCAAGACCTTCGATCCGCCGCTGCACGCGCTCGACGGATCGCGCTTGACCGGCGTCTCGCGGCGCGGCAAGCACCTGCTGGTCGAGAGCGACGCCGGCCTCGTGCTGCTGATCCATCTGATGTCGGCGGGGCGCCTGCAGCTGTTCGACAGACGCGCGGGGCTGCGCGACCGCACCTCGCGGGTGCTGGTGCGGCTGGACGACGGCCGCGAGCTGCGCCTGCGCGAGTTCGGCACGAAGCAGGCGGCGTGGGCGAAGCTGCTGCGCGCGGGCGAGGTCGGGGACGATGAGGCGCTCGCGACGCTCGGGGCGGAGGCCTGGCCCGACCCGCCACCGCTCGGACCGCTGCTCGGCGATCAGCCGCGGCCGCTGCACTCGCTGCTGCGCGACCAGCGGGCGATCGCCGGGATCGGGCGCTCGTGGGTCGACGAGATCCTGTGGGAGGCGCGGCTGTCGCCGTTCAAGCGCGGATCGGACGTGTCGGCGGAGGAGGCGGACGCGCTGCGCGACGCGACCGTCGCGCGGCTCGGCGACGCGGTCGCGCTGTACGCGGAGACGTTGTCGCTGCCGCTGCCCGACAGACTTCCGCTGCCGCTCAAGGTCCACCGCCACGAGGGCGAGCCGTGCCCGCGCTGCGGCACGACGCTCGAGGCGGTCCACTTCGAGGACTACGTGATCGCGTACTGCCCGGAATGCCAGACGGAGGGGCGGGTGCTGAAGGACCGGCGGCTGTCGCGGCTCTTGAAGTAGCCTGCGGCGCATGATCGAGACAGGCGCCACCGCACCGCAGTTCACGCTGCCGGATCAGGACGGAAACCTGGTCAGCCTCGCCGACTACGCCGGCAAGACCGTCGTCCTCTACTTCTATCCGAAGGCCGACACGCCAGGCTGCACGGTGCAGGCCTGCGGCGTCCGCGACCACCTGCCGAACTACGCGGAAGCCGGCGCGGTCGTGCTCGGCGTCTCGCCCGACCCGGTCAGAGCCGTCAAGAAGTTCGCCGACAAGCAGTCGCTCGACTTCACCCTGCTCGCCGACGCGGATCACGCCGTCTGCGAGGCCTACGGCGTGTGGGCCGAGAAGAGCATGTACGGGCGCAAGTACTGGGGCGCCCTGCGCGCCACGTTCGTCATCGGCCCCGATGGCGTCGTAGCGCACGTTATCCCGAAGGTCACGCCGAGAACGCATGACGACGAGGTCTTGGCGGTGCTGGAGCAACTGGCGGCTGGCTGACGCCAGCCTAGTCCTTGGTCGGAGCCACTTCCCTACTTCGAGGGCTCATGGCAGTAATCGGCCGGGCACAGCCGGCTCGCTGGCCAGCCGGGCGCCTGGTTGATGACGGGTTCACTGCCATTGGATGTGGGAATCAGCAGCGCGCCGCGTGTGCTGTCGCCGCGACCCGTGGTACGCGCAACGCACGCGATGGAGCCGCGGGTCCGTCGCTTCAAAACGCACCAGGCGGGGCTCGAACCCGCATGCTCGGTGTACTAGACCGGTCCTTTACCCGTTAAGGTACTGGTGCAGGGCTCCGCGGAGGAACGTCGCTTAAGTAGCCTCCCCCGTCAAACCAGGTGTTCCGGGCGCTGGCAGTCCGAGCGTCTGCAGTCCAGCGTCCAGCACGGTGCGCGCCGCCCGTGCGACTGGTGGCGTCAGCCCGGTCAGGTCGTTGAACCAGCGCGCGAAGTGGAAGTGGAAGCGCACGAGCTTGAAGCCTTCGTAACCTTCGAGCGCGCGCGCCAGCAGCCGCCGGTGCCGCTGCGAATGCGCCGCGACGAATCGGTACACCTCGTCCTCAGCGTGCGGGTCCGGCGGTCCGTCGAACTCGGAGTCCCAGGCTTTCGACCACGCTCGGACGAGCATCCATCCGACGCTCTTCCGTTCGTCCAGCAGGTCGTCGGGCGACAGCATCACGCGCTTGGTGACGGGCTGCCCGAGGAAGTAGCCGAGCCCGACCGTCGCAGCGACGCGCTCGGGCTCACACCGCTCACAGCGGGCGCACAGCTCGGCGACTGGCTCTGACGCCGCCAACATGTCGAGCAGGACGTCGATCAGTGGGGCGTCTCCCTTGCTCGACTTGACGACCCCATCTTTGCCGACGACCATCTCGTGCGTCACGACGACCTTCGGGTGTATGTCGACATCAGGCTCAAACTGGCGCAGGATCTCGACAGTGTATCTCGCAAGGTTCGCCCACTCCTGCCCGAGGACCGAGATCGAGGTTGCCCCAACCATCAATGGACGGGCGACAAGGTAGGTGGCGAGGTAGCGGAGGTGCTGGGTGGGGAAGCCGTCGTTACGCTGCAGCAGCAGCCGCGGATAGTCCTTCGCTCCGGTCTCATAGACCGTGGCGCCGCCCGCGGTCTTTGTGATGATCCCACGCGCTACCGCCGCGTCGACGAAGCGTTCTCCCTCGTCCAGGTAGTCTGACTCGAGCAGGTTACAATCCATAACGATCCCAAGTCGTGCGAGCGTCGCGTCTTGACCGTCAATTGTCCATTCGCGCACCTGTTTGTAGAGGCGGGCTATCTCTTTGTCATCGGAGCGCCAGCGCTCCAGCAGCTCATCGGCCAAGTCGTGGCGGGTGTCCTTCTCGCGTGAGAGCGCTTGATCGGCGCGTTCGTCTGACAGTTCGGCTCGCTCGTCAGTTGTCATGTCGATCACGTACCGTGCGTAGCAGTCGCCGATCAGATGGTCGCCCTTCACGCCGTGTTGTGCGGGCGAGCGACCCTCGCCGTAGCGCAGGTAGCCGGCGAGTGCCTCTCCTGTGCTGCGGCCGAAATCGCTCACGCGACTGTAACGCGTGACCGAGATGCCGGCGGCCTCCGCCATGCGGGCGAGGCACTGCCCAATCGCGACGTTGCGCAGGTGACCGACGTGCAGCGCCTTGGTCGCATTCGGATCTGAGAAGTCGACGATCCAGCGCTCGCCTGCACGCAGGTCACTTGTGTCGAGCGCCTCTGGCGCGCCGCACTCGAGTGCGGCGCCGAGCGCGGCAATACGATCGTCATCAAAGCGCAGCTCGATGTGGCCGCGCGCCGCCCACGCCTGAGCCACGGGCGATGCGCCGGTCAGCGCGGCTGCGGCAACATCGGCGTCCGACCCCGCCTGCCGCAGCTTCACGGTGGCGTCCGCTGCGCCGCTGGTCTCAGGGACGCCTACAAGTCCGTGCTCGCCGTGGGGGACGTGCGCGAGCAACGCCTGGGTCAGGTCGAGCAGGTTGGCGCAAGGGGCTTTGAAGTCCGGGTGGCTCACAATTACTGTGCGATAGCCGGCTCGTCGTGCATTCTTCGCGCGGTCATGGTCGGGTTGAGCGCACCGTCGTGTCGTGCCGCTGCGTACGCCACGTGCATCGGATGGCGTGCGCCTATGAGAGCAGCAAGGACAGCCTCCGCCACAATTGGGGCCTGCGCAAAGCCACCCGTGTTGTGTCCACCAGTCCAGATTGCGACCCCTCCAAGCGACGGCTCGATCTCAAAGACGCCGAGGCAGGATGCAGTCCAGGGACGTACGCAATAGCGGAAAGTCTTGCGCACGCCGGCGAGCGTCATGTCCTTGAGCGCTCGCGGGAAGTACGTCGCGATCGTGTCGACCAGAGCGTCGAAGATCGTATCGAGCTCCGCCCGGTCGATTTCGCGGCCTGCTCCGATATAACCGTACCCAGACCCGACCATCAGCACAGGCTCGCCCGCGGCGTTATGCGCCACGGTCACATTCGCGTCCTCCGCAAGGTGCCCTTTGCGGGCAATCTTAAGTGAGTTTCTCAAGCGCGGATTGACGTTTGGGACGGTGGCCCAGGCGCCGAGCACGCCGTGAATTCGGTTGGCAAGAGCTGGCGGCGGCGAGAGCGTCGACAGACCGGTGCCGGGGGACAGAAGGTAGGAGTCGTGACGCATGACATTGTCGCCTGCGACAGCCCCTGTCACGCACCCGTCGCGATCGCGCAGGAGCTCCGTCACCGGCGTTTCGAAGCGCACATCCGCGCCAAGTCGCTCGATGTCGTCGAGCAGGGCCGCCATAAAGTCGTGCACCTGCAAAGTGAATCCGCGAACCACAATTCCGCCAGCGAGCGCGTGATCGGGCACATCACTCATCGCAGGGAAGCGAGTCCGGACTTCCGTCGCCGAGAGCACCTCTCTGGTGGAGCCCAACAGCGCGTGTCGCTTGACATTGGTAGCGTAGTCATCTTCCTCGCTGTAGAGCCGGAGGATGTCGTGTCGCAGCCCAACGTCCGCGAACAGCTCGGGCATTGCGAGCATCCAGTCTTCCCACAGGGCGCCGCTGCCTCGGTTGAAGGCGAGGATATCGGCGTTGTAGGCGCGTGCGCGCCACGGGGGGACGCGCTCGAAGTCGCGGATCCACTGCTCCTCGTCGGTCGTGGGTCTGCACACGAGCCAGCCACCCTGCGAAACGGAGCGACGAAACTGGTCGTTAAGCGGCGCCGCGTCGAGGCGACGATCATGGTAATCATCGGCCTCGGTGAGCGTAAACATACGCGCATTGCCGCCGCCGCGGGTGCAACCGTACTCGCGCCAGTCACGCCATGCGCGCGGGTCCGGCGCCGCGTCAAGCGCGGTCACGATAAAGCCTTCTCGCACGAGGCGGTGGACGCTAACGAGGTTGACGATACCCAGACCTACGACGAGGACGCTGCGGGAGCCGGCGTTAGTCGCCGCCCGCGGTCTCGGGATGCGCAGCGCGGCGCGGTAGTACGCGCGCTCGGCGACGCCAAGCGCGCGCGGCAACGCGTCCCATGCTAGCCGCATGAGGAACTGCTCGATGCCAACTGCAAAGCCCGTCGGCGTGGCCCAGGCATCGGGTTCGCCCGGCAGGGTTGCAACGTCGCCCGGGACGACGCGGATCGCGATCAGCGGTTCGTCCGGCATCGAGGCGCGCCAGCGTCGAAGCACCGAGAAATCCAGTGGGCAGTCATGGATTACGATATTAATTTTAGAGGAACCAAGCGCGGTGGCGATTTCGCCGTCGCATGTGCTCCACCATGTCACGTCAGCGATGCGATCGGACGCGATCATGGAACGGCATGTATCCGCGATCGCGACGAGAGCGCGCATTGTATCCCCTTAGGTTCCCCAACCCCCAATGCTCTAGATATAGTACTATAGCGTCGCGGCTCGCTAGGCGCAAGCCTTTGCGGGCGGACCAACTTGACAGTTGACACTCACGCGCGAATGCCAAGCAAGCTCAGGGGGAGCGGTGTCTGGAGTTGAAAGCTGGGAACGACGCGGCCGCTCGTTTGGCTCAGCTGCGGAGACGTATGATCGCACGCGCCCGGGCTATCCACGGGCCGCACTCACATGGGCGCTTGGCGATGCTCCACGCACGGTACTCGACCTCGGAGCCGGGACGGGCATCCTCACGCGTGAGCTGGTTGCGCGCGGCCACGAGACGATCGCGGTCGAGCCCGACGATACGATGCGGGAGCTGTGTGTCCGCACCGACGGAGCGACAGTGCTTGCTGGCACCGCGGAGGCGATCCCATTGCCGGACGACAGCGTCGACGCTGTCGTGGTTGGACATGCATATCACTGGTTCGCACCCCGGCTGGCAAATGCCGAGATCGCGCGTGTTCTGAGATCCGGTGGAACGCTCGCGACGTTCTGGAATCTGCGCGACGAGTCCGTCCAGTGGTCAAAGGAGCTCTCGCAAGTCCTGGCCGAGGAAGATGCGGGCATTGACGCCAGCAACGCTGGCGCTGTGATGCTGCACGGGGCGCTCGAAGCGCTGCGAGGAAACGGCGGGCTGGCACTGAAGGGCTGGCTGAAAGACCCATCGTTCGGCGACGCTTTCACCCATATCTCGCGCGAGTTCTTCCCGCACCGAGTCGCGCACACTCAAGCGTCGCTCATTGAGCTTGTCCGGTCCCGCTCATTCTACCTGGCACTGCCCAAGCAGCAGCAGCGGGCGCTCGAGCATGAACTTGAGCGACTGCTCGCGCGGCACTTCGACCCTGGACCTGATCAGCCGCTTGAGTTGTTGTACGTGACAGTAGCGTTCCGGGCAAGGCGACAACCAGCGCCGGTCGAGGAGCGCCCGGCAGCGTGAGGTGTACCCAGCCGCGCCCGCAAGGCATCAAAATCATGACCGTGCCGACGATGCAGGACGCGCGGCGGGCTTCGTCGCCGACCGGCGGTTAGGTCGGGCTGGAAACCGACCCCTCCCTTGGAGGATGTCGATGTACGGGCGAAAATATCTCGGCGCCCTGCGCGCGACGTTCGTGATCGACGGGTCCGGCACGGTCGTCCACGTGATCCAGAGTCACGCCGAGAACGCATGACGACGAGGTGCTGGCGGTGCTGGAGCAGTTGGCGGCGGCGTAGCGGCTTGGGGCGGCGTCCACTGGAGGACGCAGCGTCCATGGTCTGCCGTTGATTTCCCACGATCCGCCTCGGATCGGCGGTACCCTGATCGCATGGCTCATCAGATTCACCTTGCCCTCGATGACGAGTCTGCCGCTCGGCTGGCGGCGCTGGCCGAGCGGGCGCACGCCGAGCAGGACGACCTCGCGGTCACGCTGCTCTCGGAGGCGTTGGCGGAGTTGGAACGGGAGCCTGCGGACGTCGTCTCGGTGTTGGACCGCGTTCCGGGTGCCTGGGAGCGGATGGGCGAGGACGGGCATCGTCAGGCCGTGCGACGCGACGAATTCTTGCGCTCCAGTCTCGTCGAGCCAGTTGACGAGAAGGGTGGTTCCGCTGCCGTCGGCTGCAAGGGTCAGTCGCCGTCGCAGGACCGCGAGGCCGCGGCTGACGCGCTTGCGCACGACGGAGGGAGAGGTTCGGAGACGAGCGGCTGCGTCTACGTAGCTCTCGTCCTCCACGATGTGAGCGCGCACGGCGTCCAGTTGCTCTGCCGGAAGCTCTGCGAGCAAGGCGAGCACCGAGGACGGCGAACGCCTCGGCGTCGCCGTGTCGTCCGCGGGTGAGCAGCTCGGCGTCGCTCGCGGTCTCGGTCAGCGAAGGCATGTCTATAACCTCTTCGCACGAGCGATGGCGTTTGTGACCGCGGGTTGCTTAGGCCCACGACCTAGCGGACGCGCTCGTAGCGCAGGTACATTTCGCCGGAGGCGAAGGCGCGCTGCTCCAGCAGACGCAAGCGCAGCTGCTCGCCGCCGACGGGGAAGTACGGCTTGCCGCCGCCGACCGCGACCGGGTTGACCCACGTGCGGAACTCGTCGATCAGGTCGAACAGCGCGTCGGCGAGCGTCGGCCCGCCGACCTCGATGTGGCCCTCGTGCTCGCGCGCGAGACGCGCCACCTCGGCGGCCGCGTCGGCGCGGCGCACGAGCCGCACCCCGTCCGGGACGTCGCCGAGCGAGTCGGAGACGACGACGCGCTGTGTCTCGACGTACGCGCGAGCGAACTCCGCCGCCACCTCCGACAGCTCGTCCGGAGCGGCCGCGGCGCCTGGCCAGTAGCCCTCCATCAGCTCGTACATGCGGCGGCCGAACACGAACACGGCCGCGTCGCGCGCCTGCTCGTTCGCGATGCGATGGACCTCATCGCTCGGCACGGCGAAGTCGAAGCTCCCGCTCGCGTCCTCCACATAGCCGTCGAGCGACATGCCCATCGCGAAGAAGACACGACCCATGCGGCCCACGCTAGCACCGTGGTATCGCGGATGCGGGCGATCAATTGAAGAACCCGCGCGCGCCATGTGCGACGCGGCCGTTGACAAGGCCATTTCGCTGCATTACGCTGGTTTTTGTTGCGTCGTCAGGACGATCGGCAAAGGGGGCTTGCCGAACCTCCGCCCGCGACGTCCGGCGACGTTCTCACTATTTCGAAGGGGGCCACCGCATCCGGCGATGCTCGATCGCGGTCATAGCAATGGCCGCGGGTCTAACAGGGGGAGCGCACTCAATGCGTTGGACGAAATTACTCTGCGCCGCGCTGGCAGCGGCGTGCATGCTCATGCTCGTCTCCGGCAGCGCCGGCGCGAGCCGCTTGTCGCTGACTGAAGGTGAATACGACATGTCATGGGCGGGACTCGAATTCCGCAACAATCTCGGCGCGCCACCGTTGGTGTGCCCGACCACGCTCTCGGGAAGATTCGAAAGGAGAACGTTCTCCAAGGTCGCGGGATCGCAGATAGGCGTCGTGGAAAGAGTGTCCATCAACGCGTCCGAAAGAACGACGGGGACCTGCAGAGGCGGCGAAATCACGATCCTAACCGAATCTCTACCGTGGCACATAAACTACCACGCGTTCTTCGGCACGCTACCCAGTATAAGGGACGTTCGGGTCGACATCGTCAATGCCGCATTTCGCATCAACATGGAAGGCGTTGCCACCTGTCTAATAAGGTCCGAAGCATCTGAACCGTTTGTCGCCTTCATCGCAACCGCTCCCGAATCAGCATCCGGGCCGGCAAGCGCCTTTGGCACGATACGTGCCGGTGATGGCACCTGCGCGCCCCTTGGGATCGTCGTGAGCCTCGCAGGGCAGGGTCCGTTTGAAAACCGCCACGCCGGCGGTTTCACCATCAGCCTAATATAGGAGCGAAAAGATATGCGGTGGACATTGTCGCTCTTCGTCGCCTTCGTGGCGATGGCCTTGCTCGTGCCGGCCGGGGCCGCCGTCGCCAGGAGCTTGTCGCTGACTGAAAGCGAATATCAGATACAATGGATAGACAACGCTGGCCGCCTCGAATTTCGCAGTAACTTTGGCCTCCCGCCGGTGACCTGTCGGTTCACCATGGCGGGGAGGTACATCGCTAGGACACTCAGCAAGGTCGCCGGTGCGGTGATCGGCAGGGTGGAAAGCGCATCCGTCGAAACGTCGGGAGCAAGCTCGGGCAGGTGCAGGAACGGGGAAGCGACGATTCTAAGCGCTACGTTGCCCTGGGACATCACGTACAAGTCGTTTTTCGGCACGCTACCGAGGATAAGAGACGTGGTGGTCCACATCCCGAGCTTCTCAGTGCGCGTCAGCTGGGAAGGCAACCTCATATGCCTATACAGATCCGAAGCGTCTGAACCGTTCATCGGCTTCATCGCGGTCGACCCCACATTGGGCTGGGCCGGTCCGTACGACCCCGAAGGGGAAATAGCCTCAGGTGATCCCATTTGCAGCGCTCTCGGGACCAGACTGAACATCGGAGGTCCGGGCGGGTACGAAAGCCGGCACGCAGTCGTCGTCACGGTCAGCCTAATATAGGTCCGATCCGGGGCGGCGCTACGCGCAGCGCTGCCCCGGTCGTGGCGTTTCGGAGCCCACCCTTTGCGAGCCGTGACATATTCCGACGGGTTGACGCGCACAGTCACAACCGAAGGAGGCGCCATGGCTCTCGCCCGGGTCCACAACTTCTCGATCTCGCTGGACGGCTTCGGCACCGGGGAGGGGCAGGCCGCCGCCACGCCGTTCGGCCACGCAGGGCAGCGGCTCCACGAGTGGATGTTCGCGACGCGGTTCGGCCGCCGTATGCTCGGCAAGTCGGGCGGTAGCGAGGGCGTCGACGACGCGATGGCCGAACGGCACACTCCGGGCATCGGCGCGGAGATCATGGGCGCCGGCAAGTTCGGTCCTCCGGGGTGGCAGGACGACCCGGAGTGGCGCGGGTGGTGGGGCGACGATCCGCCGTTCCACACGCCGACGTACGTCCTGACCCATCGCCCGCGCCCGCCGCTCGAGATGGACGGTGGCACGACATTCCACTTCCTCGACGCCTCGCCGGCGGATGCGCTCGATGTGGCACGGGAGGCAGCCGCGGGCCAGGACGTCCGCATCGGCGGCGGCCCGACGATGCTGCGCGAGTTCCTCGCCGCCGGGCTCGTCGACCACCTGCACGTCGTGCAGGTCCCGATCCTGCTCGGGCGCGGCGTCCGGCTGTGGGATGGGTTGGAGGCGCTGGAGCAGCAGTACGACGTCGAGTCGGTCGTGACTCCCAGCGGCGTCACGCATCTCACGTTCACGCGCTGAGAGCGCTCTGCGAACGCAGTCCCGCCGCGTCACACCATCTTCACCAAGCGGGATGCAGCCGCCCATAACGTCGCGCGGGACGTGGCCTCCTCCAGCGCCGACAGGCTGGAGCCGAGGCGAAACCACACCTGTGGCTCCAGTGCGGCCGCCGCCGAGCGCGGCGGCCGGCGGAGCTCTGCGACGAGGCAAGGAGGCAGCATGAAGAGACGCACTTTCGTGGGGCTTGCCGTGGCTGCGATGTCGCTCGCGCCGGCGCCCGCGGCGATCGCCGGCAACGGCACGCCGATCAACACGGGGTCGGCGAGCACGCTGACGCTCGCGCTCTACGGCGATGCACCCTATGGCGCGAGCAACGGCGACACGGCGGCGTTCACCGCGACCCCCGCGTTCGTCGACGCGGTCAACCACGATCCGAAGGTCGACCTGGTCGCTCATGTCGGCGACATCCACTCCGGCAGCCAGGACTGCACCGTCGCCTACGACCAGTCGATCGCCGACATGTGGAGCGCCTACAAGGACCCGCTCGTCTTCACGCCGGGCGACAACGAGTGGACCGACTGCCAGAAGACCAAGGAGCTCTCCGGAAGCGACTTCGGCGGCGATCCGCTTCAGAACCTGACTGCGGTGCGCTCGATCTTCTTCCCGCGCGCCGGCTACACGATCGGCGGCCGCCCGAAGCAGGTGGTCTCGCAGGCCCAGGTCGGTACCGGCACTGACGCCAACTACGTCGAGAACGTCATCTGGGAGCAGTCGAAGACGCTCTTCGTGACGTTGAACATCCCCGGTGGCTCCAACAACGACGCCGACAACTGGTTCGGGCTGGCGCGCACGCAGCCGCAGACCGACGAGATCGCCCAGCGGTCGAAGGCCGATCTCGACTGGCTCGACGAGGCGTTCGCCCGGGCACACGCCGACGGCGTCGGCAGCGTCGTGATCCTCGAGCAGGCCGACATGTGGGACCTCGACGGCAAGGCGCCGTCTCACATCGCCAACTACAAGTCGTTCATCGACAACATTGCCAGCCACACGTCCGCCTTCGGGAAGCCGGTGCTGCTCTTCAACGGCGACTCGCACATGTACCGCTCGGACAACCCGCTGGTGGAGGGGGCGCCGTGCGTGATCGAGACCGGCGCGCCGGACACCTCGACCCAGGCGTGTCCTGACGACGCGTACGCCAACCAGGCGGCCAACGGCGGCGTCTACGACGTGCCGAACTTCCACCGCATCGTCGTCCACGGCGGGACCACGTTCCCGGCGCAACCGCTGGAGTACACCCGTCTCACCGACGACCCGCGTGCCGGGCATCCGGCGTCGAGCGCGAGCTTCGGGCCGTTCAGCTGGGAGCGCGTCCAGCCGTAGCCTGATCGATCGCGACCGTCAGGTGGGCCGGCTCGCCGTGCCCATCTGACGGCCGTTGACCGGACCCGATCGGCTGCACGCCGGGGCGGAAGCCCAATCTCCGTAAACCTAAAGTGTTGTGCCTCTTGTGTCGATCCTCGCAAGCATGGCGCATCGAACCTCAGATGAGTGGGATCGCGTGCCGGCAGCCGAGCCGGGAGCGGGTACCGACCTGCGCCGGCTCGGCGAGTGGCTCACGACGCGCACCGACGAGGTCGCGCAAGACATGGTGCGGCGCTCGGTCGAGTCCGGCCAGATGCTCGATGCGATCGTGGAGGACAGCTTTGAGCGGGTCGGAGCTGTGTCGACCCTCGCAGTCGCTCGCTGGATGGCAGGCGAGGGACAGGACGTTGCGCGCGACGTCGGCCAAGAGGCGTGGGGCATCTTCGGCCAGCTCGCCGCGCAGCGGGCGGCGCCGCTGAACGAAGTCACCAAGCGCTGCCTGCGCTGGCGCGATGCGGCGGCGAAGGTCCTCCGCGAGGGGACCGCCGATCTCGACCTCTCGCCCGCCACGATGGACGAGGCGGAGCGGATGCTCCAGCGCAGCCTCGACGTGACGCTCGTGCGCATGTGCGAGTCGTTCGAGGAGGAGCGCAAGCGCGCCCACGAGGAGCTGACGCGTCGTCAAGAGGAGCTCGCGTTCCTCGCCACGCACGACGACCTCACCGGCCTTCCGAACCGCACACTCATCCGCGATCGAATCGAGCAGATGCTCGTGCGCGGTGCGCGCAGCGGGACGCCGGTCGCCGCACTGTTCATCGACATCGACAACTTCAAGAGCATCAACGACACGCTCGGGCACAGCGTCGGCGACGAGTTGCTGTGCGCGGTCGCGGCACGGCTCGACAGCACCGTGCGCGGGACCGACGGGCTGGGACGTCTCGGCGGCGACGAGTTCGTCGTGATCGCCGAGGGGATCTCGGTCGGAGCGGGTCCCGAGCTGATCGCCGAGCGCTTGCTGGATGCGCTCAAGGAGCCGTTCCGGCTGGGGTCCGCCGAGGAGTCCCAGGTGTTCGTCACGGCGAGCATCGGCATCGCCAGCAGCGTGCGCGCGTCCGCCGACGAGCTGCTGCGTCACGCCGACATCGCGATGTACCGCGCCAAGTGGGACGGCAAGAATCGCTATGTCGTGTTCGAGTCCGGCATGGAAGACGTCGTGCAGCGTCGCATGGAGCTCGAGATGGATCTCAAGCAGGCGATCGTGAACGACGAGTTCTTCCTCGTCTACCAGCCGACGTTCGACCTGATCGACATGGCCCCGTCGGGGGTGGAGTGCCTGATCCGCTGGTCCAGTCCCAGCCGCGGGACGGTGCAGCCGGACGACTTCATCCCCGTGCTGGAGGAGACCGGCATGATCACCTCGGTCGGCGCGTGGGTGCTCGCCAGCGCTTGCCGGCAGTGCGCCGCCTGGCATGCAGCCGGCTATCCGATCAGCGTCGCGGTCAACGTCTCAGGGCGACAGCTCGACGCCGACGAGTTCCTCACCCAGGTCGAGGATGCGCTCGCCACAAGCGGGCTCGACCCCGCGGCGCTGACGATCGAGATCACCGAGACGACGCTCATGCGCAATGCCGAGGAGACCGCACGCCGGCTCCTGGAGGTCAAGCGGCTCGGCGTGCGGATCGCGATCGACGACTTCGGCACCGGCTACTCGTCGTTCGCCTACCTCCAGCAGTTCCCAATCGACGCGCTCAAGATCGACCGCTCGTTCATCTCGAAG
>Ga0134125_10005736_pt1 | contig 14082 bp, 13 predicted proteins | sample KB31751_FD_96464 | JGI IMG/M metagenome (GOLD analysis project Ga0134125, IMG submission 96464) | Terrestrial soil microbial communities with excess Nitrogen fertilizer from Kellogg Biological Station, Michigan, USA - KB3-175-1 | ecosystem: Environmental > Terrestrial > Soil > Unclassified ... | reverse complement strand
GCCAACTCGACTGCCTGCCGCCATGTTGCCATGATACGAACCCTCGTTCGGACAATCTCAAAACGAGGAATCCACGAACACGCTTCCAGTTCCGTGCCGGTTTCATGGAATCGGTCGTCTAGTCGACGAATGTCTGAGAAAGCTGGGCAACGGGTCATGCTATAGTGGTGTTACATACGACGGAGCAATCCTAGAAGCGGTGGTGGCCCATTAAGCTTCTCACCAGGGTGGTGATTGCGTGGCCGCTGTCGGCGGGCACGCTGCAGTCATCGAAACAATGGCGGACCGGCGTGCCTATGACATTGCCGCCAGCAATGCGGAAGCTGATGCGCGCCTAAGATCTCCAGGGCTTAAGGATTGATCTTCCGTCATCGATAGGGAGGATCAAACATGAAGATCGTTGTGATCGGCGGCACCGGCCTGATCGGCTCGAAGACAGTCGCCATTCTGCGCCAGGGCGGCCACGACGTCGTCGCCGCATCGCCCAAGAGCGGCATCAACACCATCACCGGCGAGGGGCTCAGGGAGGCCCTGGCCGGTGCGACGGTGGTGATTGACCTCGCCAATTCACCGTCATTTGAAGACAAGTCGGTGATGGAGTTCTTCCAGACCTCCGGCCGCAACCTTCTCGCGGCCGAGGCCGCGGCAGGCGTCCGGCACCATGTCGCGCTCTCCATCGTCGCGATCGACCGGACCGACAATGGCTATTTTCGCGCCAAGGTCGCCCAAGAGAAACTGATCGAGGCTTCCGGCGTCCCCTACACCATCATCCGCGCGACGCAGTTCATGGAATTCCTCGGCGGCATCGCCGATTCAAGTGCGGATGGAAACACAGTTCGGCTTCCGCCCGTCCTGTTCCAGCCCATCGCGGCCGACGACGTTGCTGCCAACGTTGCCGATGTGGCGCTCGCGGCGCCGCGAAACAGCATCGTCGAGATCGCCGGCCCGGAACGAGCATCGTTCAACGAAATCATCGCCCGCTATTTGAAGGCGGTCGGCGACCCACGTGAGGTCGTGAGCGACCCAAAGGCCCTTTACTGGGGTGGCCGCGTCGAGGAGCACTCGCTTGTGCCGTTGGGCGAAGCGCGCCTCGGCCATGTCGGTCTCGACGAATGGCTCCGCCGCTCACGGCCAGGTGCCTGATCGGCAACCGCACGCGCCGATGAGGTGTCGGATTGTCTCTTCCTCGGCCTAGCCAAACCCAGCGAGATGCCCTCACTTCCCGATCTCGCGACGACGCGACGGGACGAACCAGGTGGCTTGCAAGGCTAATAGCGTCTGACAACACACAACGAGCAGTTCCCCGCGCTTTGAGCCAATATGATGGTGCGCGAAGTCTGCCGAGCCTGCGTTTGCCGAGACAGGGTCGCAGTTGATGCGGCCCCGAACGGCTCGGAATGTGCCGGCGATCCGAACGACTCGATTGCCTTGAAACGCGACCATTAGGAGCGCTATCCAATGTCTCCTGAGATGACCGAGCACGAGAACGAACCAGGTTCGACCGACATGTCGGCAACAGATAAGTCGGATGCTGCTGTTGCTCGCGATCCCAAAGCACCGCAGGCCGATCTTGGTTCAAAGCCATTCCCACCAGAGGCGAAGCGTTCTACGCGGCGGCGACGCTTGCTGATGGGAGTGGCAGGCGTCTTGGTCCTAGCGGTCGCCTTGGCGTTTGGCATTCCGAGAATCCGGTTAGCTCTGAGCACGGTTTCGACCGACGACGCCTTCGTCAACGGCCACGTGACGTTCGTCGCTCCCCGTGTTCGCGGCCAGGTTGCCCGCGTTCTGGTGGATGACAACAACCGCGTGCACAAGGGACAGCTTCTCATTGAACTGGACAAGGAGCCATTTCGGGATGCGGTCGCCGTGAAAAAGGCTGCCGTCGATACCGCACAGGCAGATCTCCAGGCAGCCCAGGCCACGGTTCGCGGCATCGAAGCACAGGCGAGAAGCCGGCGCTGGCAATTGCAACAAGCGATTGAGAATGTCGAAAACCAGATAGCCCTGCTGCATGCCCGGGTCGCCGCGTTCAAGAAAGCGAAGGCTACACTTACACTCGCGCAGCAGGAGTTCAGCCGGACGTCCAAGCTGGTCGAATCGAACACGGCGAGCCGCGAGCTCTATGATCAACGTCAGGCGGCGCTGTCGATTGCCCAGGCGGGTGTCGTCCAGGCATTGGCTGACGTAAACCAGATCCGTGTCTCCTTGGGCCTGCAAGCGCAGCCTGAAGACAGCGCAGATCTCGACCAGGTCCCGCCCAATCTCGATCAAACGTTTTCTTCGGTCCTGCAGGCGCAGGCGCAGCTGATTCAGAGTGCGGCTGAGCTGGGCGTTCTTCACTCCTACGACCAATCTCCGAAGCAGATGCTCGAACAGTTCGAAAATCTCCCCGGAGGCATCAACCGCACCTTCGATCGGCTGGCGGCGGAAGCGCCGGCGGTCAAGCAAGCCGGAGCCAAGGTCGAGGCCGCCAAACGCGATCTCGCTCTGGCCGAGCTCGACCTTCGCTATTGTGACATTGTGGCGGACATCGACGGCGTCGTCACGCGCCGAAATGTCAATCCCGGCAACGATGTCCAGGTCGGGCAGAACCTGATGGCGATCCGCTCGCTCAGCGAGATCTGGGTCGATGCCAACTTCAAGGAGACGCAGCTGCGCGATTTGCGCATCGGTCAGCCCGCCGATCTCTATGTCGACATGTACGGAGACAGGCAAGTCTTCAAAGGCCGTATCAGTGGCTTCACCATAGGGACCGGATCGACGCTGGCCTTGCTGCCGCCGCAGAACGCCACAGGCAACTACGTCAAAATCGTCCAGCGGCTGCCAGTCCGGATCGAGCTCGAGGGATACAACCCGGACAAAAAACCTCTGTTCATCGGCGCTTCTGTCGTTCCCTACGTCTATATCAACAAGCCGCCCACGGGACCTGATGCCGGGAAGTTCCTTCAAAGCAGCATGCAGCCATCGTCGGCCACCACTTCGGCTACGAACGCGGCGGGTGTCGGCAAATGACAGAGCTGGCGCTTTCACCTGCCAGATCCCAAATTGGGGCAAGCCCCTGGGTGGTGGCGGCGATCGTCGTGGTACCGACCTTCATGGAGGTGCTCGACACCACCATCACGGTGGTCGCGCTTCGCTACATCGCCGGCGGCCTGTCAGCCACGGTCAACGACGGCGAATGGGTCATCACGAGTTACCTCGCCGCCAACGCCATCGTCCTGCCGATCACCGGCTGGCTGTCGGCGCACCTCGGTCGCCGCAACTACTTCCTGCTGTCGATCGGCGTCTTCACCCTCGCCTCCGGATTATGTGGGATGGCGACCAGCCTCGGTCAGCTGATCGCGTTTCGCGTCTTGCAAGGCCTGGCCGGCGGCGGCCTTCAACCCTCCAGCCAGGGCGTGCTGCTCGATGCCTTTCCGGTGGAGAAGCAAGGTGTTGCGATGACGCTGTTTGGCCTGGCTGCCCTGCTGGCGCCGGTCGTCGGTCCGACTCTCGGCGGGTGGATCACGGACAGTTATTCGTGGCGATGGGTGTTCTACATCAACGTACCGGTCGGCCTGCTGGCGCTTGCTGCATGTTATGCCCTGCTCCGGGACCCGGAATATCTCACCAAGCAGCGCACGGAATTGAGAAGGCAGCCGTTGCGTTTCGACTCGCTTGGCCTGTCTCTCCTGGTGATCGTCATGGTCTCCTGGGAAGTCATGCTCAGCAAGGGCCAGGAGTGGGACTGGCTAAGCGATCCATTCTGGCGTGTACAGACGCTGGCGATTTTCTTCGTTGCGGGCTTGATCGCGCTGATCTTCTGGGAATTGCGCCACCCAAGCCCCGTGGTCAATTTCCGGCCCCTGCGGGAGCGAAATTTCGCTGCGTGCTGTCTCATCATCTTCTGCGCGTTCGCTGTCCTCTACGCCGCCAGCACATCGTTGCCTGCTCTGCTCCAATCACTGTTCGGCTATGACGCTCTCCACGCAGGATTGGTCATGTCGCCGGCCGGGTTCTTTGCGGTCTTGATCATGCCGATTGTCGGCGGGGCCCTTGGCAAGGGGACCGACGCCCGGTGGCTGATCGCCGGCGGCCTGCTGGTCATGGCGGTCGGAAACTATTGGATGTCCCAAATGAACCTAGGCATCAGCCCGGGCCAGGTCGTCTGGCCTCGGGTGATGCTGGTCGTTGGACTCTCGATGTGCTTCGCGCCTGCGAATGTAGCTGCCTACCTCTATACTCCACCTTTGCTGCGTGGAGCGGCTGTCGGCCTTTTAAGTCTGCTGCGCAACGAGGGAGGCAGCGTGGGGACATCGATGGCGCAGACAATTCAGGAGCGTCGCGACCAATTTCACACCCTGCGGCTTGGCGAGTCTCTCGATTCTTTCAACGCGGGCGTGGTTTCTTTCCTCGACCACGCGCGCGGAGTGTTCCTGCAGCAGACCGGCGACCCGTCTGCAGCGCAGCAGCTGGCCTGGCAGGCGCTCGAGAACTTGCGGCAGCAGCAGGCATCCTCACTTGCCTATTTCGATGTCTTTTTGCTTTTGGCGGTGGTGACGCTGGCGCTGTTACCCGTACTGCTGTTGATGAAACGTTCGGTAGCCGAGAAAGGCGCACACATCGGTCACGAGTGAGGCGTGCCTGCATCTTGGCTCGGCGGGTTTGAGATGGGAGTCGTTTATTTCGCCCTGAGCTTTCAAAACATGTTTTCCGTGCGAGCTATGCCGGTCATGCTTCTCGGCATCACGTCAATCGCGTCGACGAACGTGGCACAAGATCAACAATTCGCGATCTTGTCTCCACTGTTGGTTGGCGTGGGCGCATTCGTATGTACGATTTTCGTCCATGCGCTCGCCTTGGGCGCGACAATAAACTTCGTTCGTTATGAGAGGAAACGTGGGCGTGCAGGCGCCGGCGCCCTCATCGATCTTGCAATCGTCGCGGCGGTGATATCATTCGCATTCGTGGCGCACCTGATCGAGATCGGTTTATGGGCATTATTGCTCGTGATCTGTGGAGAGTTTCAAGGGCTCGGAATCGCCTACTACTGCTCAGCGGTCAATTACTCAACACTAGGTTACGGGGATGTGCTTCTCACCCCGTCGTGGCGGCTGCTGGGACCGCTGGAGGCGACGAATGGCGCGCTCATGTTCGGTGTTTCGGCCGCAATGGTCTTTGCCGTCATACAACGGTTGGTTCTGGCCCGGTTTGAGGATCTCAGGAACTGAGGGTTGTCGGAGGCGACATCAATCGCGCGGCCTGCCAAACGTCGAAATTTGCCTCTCGCACCGCAACTAAGCTTATTTAGGAGAATTATGACGGCGTGGAGCGCGAGGGCTTTCGTGCGAGAAGCAGCCATCAGGCGCGCCGGAACCTCCGGATGATACCATCGCAGGAGACGGAACAATGGGGTCGGAGATCGAACTCAAGCTCGCTACATCGAAGCGCGGTCTGCAGCAGGCGATGGCACTGCCGTGGCTCAAGAAGCTGGCCAGCGACAGAACCCGTAAGGAAGATCTCACCTCGGTCTATTTCGATGCCGACGGTTTCGCGCTCCGCGAACATGGCGTTAGCCTGCGGGTACGCCAGGCCGGTGAACATCGGCTGCAGACCATTAAGGCTACTTCCACCGCGCTGATCGCCCGCGAGGAATGGGAAGCGGAGATCGACGGCGATCAGCCACAATTGGAGTTCGCTCGCGGCACTGCTCTCGCCCCGCTCCTAACGGCCAAGATTACCGAACAGCTGCGACCCGTTTTCGAGACGCGCGTGGAACGCGTGGTGATTCCCCTCCATTTTGGTGGTAGCGATCTCGAGCTCGCCTTCGATCAGGGCTGCGTGGCTACGGCCGACGCAAGGCTCGACCTTGCGGAAATCGAAATCGAATTGAAGCATGGTGATCGCAGCGATGTCGCGCGACTTGCAAGAAAGCTCGCGCGCAGCGTTCCCGTCACGCTGTCCGTTCGTGCCAAGGCGGAACGAGGCTACGCTCTGCTTGACGGCGCACTGGATGCGCCGGTCTTCGCCGAGCCGGTCGTAATGGCGCGACAGGCCACGGTCGCAGAGGCATTTGTCGCGGTCGGCTTGGCCTGCCTCCGCCAGATCGCGGGCAACGATGGCGCGGTGCATCAGGGCGATCCCGAAGGTATTCACCAGATGCGGGTGGGCTTGCGACGGCTGCGCGCAGCGCTATCGCTGTTCAAGGAGATCCTGCACGACGGCGAAGTCAAAGGACTGAAACGAGAGCTGAAATGGCTCACCGAGCAGCTCGGGCCGGCGCGAGACTACGATGTGTTCGTCAGCAGGACGCTGGCGCCGTACCGCGCGAGGCATGCGGACCGGCGCGAGCTCGAGATACTGCAGCACGATCTCGAGAAAACGCGTGACGCCGGTTTTGCGACCGCGAGAGCGGCGGTCGAAAGCGAACGTTTCCGCCGCGTAATTGTAGATTGCGCGTTGTGGCTGCTCGATGGTGGATGGCGCGAGAACGCCGATGCGCTGACCCGCGCGGTCAGAGAACGCCGGGCACATGCTTTCGCGCAGGACGAGCTGGCACGCCGCATCCGCAAGATCACCAAGCGGGCGCGCAAGCTTGAGCGGCTCGGTTCGCGCGGGCGCCACAAGCTGCGGATAGCGGTGAAAAAGGTGAGATATGGTCGCGAATTCTTCGCAACCCTCCGCACCGATGGTCGTAAGGCCGGGCGTAAGCTCGACCGCGCCCTAAAGGGGCTGCAGAGCGGGCTCGGCGACCTCAACGACATGCGCGTGCATCTGGAACTGGCGCGCAACTTCGCTCAAGCCGGCACAGCGGCACAAAAGGCTTTTGCGATTGGCTGCCTCGCGGGCCGCGAGGAGGCTACCGCAAGCGACATGCTGGCAGACGCGCTTGCGGCCGGGAAGCGATTGCGGAAGGCGGCGTGATTCAATTTCTCATCACGGAATGCTCATCGACGGCGGCACGAATTTCTTGCCGACATCTCCAAACGCCCCCTCGCTGGCGAGCCTTTCGAGCCTTTCATTCGTCCAGCCGAGCCATTCCGAGAGCACCTCCCGAGTATGTTCGCCAAGTATCGGCGGAGCTGTCGAAGGCCTCGGCGGTTCGTCTTCGAACCGTGTCGGTCTAGCTATGAAACGCACGTCCCCCACGACGGGATGCCGGACGGTCTGGATCATTCCGCGCTCCGTAAGCTGAGCTGTCTCGCACACCTCGCCGACGGTCTTGATCGCTCCGCACGGAATTCCGGCCGAAGCAAGGGCCTGCAGCCACTCGGCGCGGCTGTTCGATGCGAAGATCGGAGAGAGGATCGCCACGAGCGCATCCCTGTTGGCGGCGCGCCGCGGGGCGGTTTCGAACCGTGCGTCGTCCAACAGATCCGATCGGCCGATAACCGCGCAGAAACTCGTCCAAAACTTGTCGTTGGCCACGCCGACGTTGATCCATCCGTCGCGCACCTCGAACGGCTCGTACGGGCTGATAGTGGGGTGGACGTTCCCTCGGCGCTTGGGACTTTCGCCTGAGGCGAAGTACATGCCGGCGTTGAAGGTCAGGAGCGATGCCATCGCATCCAGCATCGATACATCGACCCGCCCGCCCTCGCCGCTGCGCTCCCTCCGCATCAATGCGGCCAACACCGACTGGGACGCGTACAGGCCGGTGACCAGATCGGCGATGGATGTCCCCACTTTTGTGGGCGGCCCGTCAGGGTCTCCGGTGATGTCCATCACCCCGGATTCTCCCTGGAGGATCAAGTCATAGCCCGGGCGCTCGGCATCGCGACCAGTGCGACCGAACCCCGAAATGCTGCACAGGATGATGTCCGGCTTCTTGAGCCGTAGCACTTCGAACCCGAGGCCCCACTTGTCCAACGTTCCCGGGCGGAAGTTTTCGATCACAACGTCGGCGACGGACGCCAGACCCAGCACGGCGTCCCTGCCCGCCGCCGACTTCAGATCGATCGCGCAACTTCGCTTGTTGCGGTTCACGGAGAGGAAATAGGCGCTCTCGCCGGCAACGAAGGGCGGCCCGTAACGGCGACTTTCATCGCCATGCCGGGGATCCTCGATCTTGACGATGTCGGCGCCGAGATCGCCCAGTTGCATCGTAGCGAACGGACCGGAGACGACGCGGCACAGGTCGAGAACCCTGATCCCCGAGAGCGGCTCGCGATCAGACGATCGCATCGGCGAGGTCCTTCATCGTCGGCACCAGGATGTCGGGCTGATGCGGAGTGCTGCCGAAGGGGCGGCTGCGTCGGTCGATGAACGCCGTTTTCATGCCGGCGGATTTGGCCCCGATGCAGTCGAAGGCGTGATTGGCAACGAACAGCACCTGCTCCAACTTCACGCCCATGATCTCGGCCGCCTTGTTATAGGTCGCGACGTGCGGCTTGAACGATTTGGCTTCCGCCACGGAGATCACTCGATCGAAAGGTATCTTGTGGTACTTCTTCGCGGTCTCGAGCATGTCGGGATCACCGTTCGACAGAACGACGAGCTTGTATTTGGTCTGCAGTCGCGCGAGCGCCTGGGGCACCTCGGGGAACGGTACCAACTTCTCGATTTCGCCGACGAGATAGCGGACCTCGTCCATGGTGTAGCTGATCTTCGCACGATCCATGACGTGGGCGACGGCGCGGTGGCCGATCTCGCGGTACGGTGTGTGCTCGCGATGGAGCAACGCATCGATCATGGAATCTTCGAAATGCGTGCGCCGCCACCAGGTGACGAACGAATTCGGATCGCCCTTCCAACCTTTCTTTTCGAGGAACGGCGCTGCGATCTTGGTCAGGCCGCCTTGCATGTCGACGACAGTCCCATACTGGTCGAACATGCAGATTTTCACTTCGCTCTTGATCGTTTCGTAGCTCACTTGCGTCTCCCTGGTTGGGCTCGATTTCTACGAAACTATTTTTCATCCATGAAATGGATTTACGATCTAGTATTATTCATATAATGAATGACTTCGATGAACCTTCCCACCATCGATCTCAATCTTCTCGTCGCGCTGGACGCCCTTCTGGCCGAGCGCCATGTCACGAAGGCGGCTGACCGCGTGGGCCTCAGCCAGCCGGCGATGAGCAACGCGCTCAACCGCTTGCGCGCGATGTTCGGCGACGAACTTTTGGTGCGGACCACGACGGGGATGAAGCCCACACCCCGGGCCTCCGAATTGGCGGAACCGCTGCACCAAGTCCTGCGCCAAGTGGAGCGCGTGATGGTGAGCGATGCCGGTTTCAATCCACAGCGGTCGGAACGTACGTTCACGATCAGGATGTCGGATATTCTCGCTTGCCTGCTGCTTCCGAAACTCGCGGCCGCAAGGCCGGCGGACGCCCGGATCTCCTACAACACGATCCACTTGTCGCCCTCCCTGACCGTCGATGCGCTTGAGCGGGACGAGATCGACGTTGCGATCAGCATGGGCCTGGAACACTCCGCATCGATCCGTTCGGAGAAGCTTCTCCGCGATCGCATGGTTTGTCTGATGCGAAATCCACACCCGATCGGCCGCGGGCGACTGACATTCGGGCGCTTCATCTCCCAGGAACACATGAAGGTCTCCATGAGCCCGACCGACCTTCGCTTCGTCGACGACGTGCTGGCAGAGCGCGGACACCGCCGAAGGATCGCTCTGAACGTGCCCCATTGGCTCGTGGTGCCTCACGTGCTGAAGAAGACGGACCTGCTCGCGGTAATGCCGAGGCAGCTCGCCACCGTCCTGATGGACGACCATCTGAGGATGGAGGAATTGCCTTTCGAGCCGGCTCCTTTTGATTGGATGATGTACTGGCATCGACGATACGATCGGAGCAATGCGAACCGTTGGCTCCGCGATCAGATCAAATCAGTCTGCTCCGATCTGAGTTAGAAGCCAATGTCCGCCGGCCTCTGCGATGCTGAAGCTTGGCTTTCGGCACGCGCGTCCGAAACGGCCAAAGCATTCTTCAGAGATCGCCCTTTCGTCTCGAATCCGAAGACGAGGAAAGCACGGCCTGGAAGGCGTCAGCCCATCCAGGCCATGTGCCTATACTTAAGGAAGGACGGTTTGTACGATCGAAGCATCCAGTGCCTCGTAATCCTTCAATCCGATCAGATCGTAAAGTTCGGCTCTGCTCTGCATCTCCTTTAGCATGTTGTGGGTGCCGCCATCGCGCCTCAAGGCCGCAAAGAGGTTGGCTTGCGCTTTGTTGGCGACGCGTAGCGACGAAACTGGCCAGATCACCATGCGATAACCCATGTCTTCGAATTCGGAAGCGGTAAAGAACGGGGTTCGGCCAAATTCTGTCATGTTAGCGAGTAACCGCACACCGGGGAGCCGCCGAGAGAACTCGCGAAACATCTCGGCGCCGGTCAGCGTCTCCGGGAAGATTGCATCAGCGCCCGCCTCCAAATAGAGCTTCGCCCGTGCAATCGCTCCATCGATACCCTCGCTCGCGGCAGAATCAGTGCGGGCAATCAAAAAGAGATGACGGCGCGCCTGAGAACCCGCAGCGATCTTGGCCGCCATGTCACGCGCGTCAACCAGCTTCTTGTCATTGAGATGACCGCATTTTTTCGGAAGGACCTGGTCCTCGATGTGAACGGCGGCGGCACCCGCCTCTTCGAAGGTTCGTACCATGTGCATGACGTTAAGCGCTTCGCCATAGCCCGTGTCGCCATCGACCATCACCGGCAGTCCGCTTGCCCGCGCAACCTGGCGGACGAAGAACCCTACTTCATCCACCGTGATAATGCCGAGATCAGGCAGGCCCATCGAGGCCGTCATAGCGGCACCGGACAGGTAGACGGCTTCGAAACCGGCAGCCTTGGCCTGTAGCGCAGCCATGCCATTGTGCGTACCAGGAATCTGCAGAATCCCGGGACGAGAGAGGAGTTCTCGAAACCGGTTGCCGGCGGGTTCGCTCGGCAAATCAGAGGCACGAAGATATGGCATATTCCTAGCTTCCAGCCCGAAACGGAGCGGTCCGGCCGCTGCCGCAATCAAAGATTCCAGCTACTCCCGGTACTTCAATTAAAGCTGGGTCGACCACAAAATTCAATCGATCAAGCTCTCCTGCCTTGAGCCGCGGCAGCCCGTCAACGGCGTCGAGGAATCGCGCCTGCTCCGTCGCGCTGACGACGTCCTCTGCCAATGCGTGAAATTTCGCGACGTAATGCGTGCGGCGGAACGGTCGCGCACCGAGCGGGTGAGCATCTGCAACGCCAATCTCGTCTTCGATAATCCGACCATCCTCCATGGTGACCACGACACGGCCGCCGAACGCTCTCTTCTTTGCATCCACGCTGTGATATCGGCGGGTCCATCCGGGGTCCTCGACAGTCCTGATCTTGTGCCAAAGCGCGACTGTTTGGGGTCGGCACGCGCGCTCGGGCGTATAGGACTTTTCATGATGCCAGCCGCGATCTTCCAGCGCGACCGCGAAAATGTACATGACCGAGTGATCCAACGTCTCCCGGCTGGCATGCGGATCCATCTTTTGAGGATCGTTTGCGCCTGAACCGATCACGTTATGGGTGTGATGACTGGTGTGGATCACGATCTCGCGCACGCGGGCGAGGTCGCCTATCTCGGGGGCCATTCGGCGTGCCAAATCGATAAACGCCTGACTCTGATATTCAGCCGAGTGTTCTTTGGTATAGGTCTCGAGAATTGCCCGCTTCGGCTCCCCATGGTCCGGCAACGGCACGTGGTAGACCGCATCCGGCCCGCCCAACAGCCAGGCAATGAAGCCGTCCTCGCCCTCCCAGGCCGGCGACGGAGCACCCTCACCACGCATCGCTCGGTCGACCGCCTCGATTGCCATTTTGCCGGCGAACGCGGGCGCATAAGCTTTCCAGCTGGAGATTTCGCCCTTTCGCGATTGCCGAGTGGTGGTCGTGACGTGCAGCGCCTGCTGGACGGCCTGATAAATGGTTTCAACGGGCAAATCCAAGAGGGCGCCAATACCTGCGGCAACAGACGGACCGAGATGAGCGATGTGATCAATTTTGTGCTCATGAAGGCAAATGCCTTTGACGAGATCGACTTGGACCTCGTACGCGGCAGCTATCCCGCGAACGAGATCGGCGCCGGATCTGCCGCAATGTTGCGCAACTGCAAGCACCGGCGGGATGTTGTCACCGGGGTGGGAATAATCGGCAGCCAAAAAAGTGTCGTGATAGTCAAGCTCCCTCACCGCGACGCCATTGGCCCAAGCCGCCCATTCGGGCGAAACAGTGTCCGGGATGCCAAAGAGAGGCGCGCCAGGCTTATGAGGGTGAGCCAAGGCTTGGGCACGCGCGTTGACAACGGGCCGGCGCTTCAGCGATGCCGCTGCGACGGCGGCATCGTCAATCAGCCGATTGCCGATCATCTCGGCGACTTCCTGCTCCACCGGGACCGGATCGGCTGCGACCTCCGCGATCTTCCAGGCCAGCTGTTGGGACTTAGGGAGATGGGCTCGGGATGGGTAGACCCTGACCTCGTGCTGCCTCATGCTTGGTACCTCCCATGCATTTGTGCCAACTTAGCAAACGAATGTTCGTCAGAGGAGTTGCTCCAATGAGCATTTTTGCCGGCTCAACCTTCGCTTGCAAATCTCGCAAAGTACCTGATCGTGGATGGCGGGTATGCCGTACGCTGAGATCCTTCCGCAGCCGGGCGTCCTGTCGATCGGGGGCGCAAGGTAGAGGGGAAACTTGGCGGGTTGATAGGCCGCAAGCCGACGGAGAGAACTATGAGCGAAAAATTGCCGGATCTCGCTAGGGGGGCACTCCATGAACTCGCCGACGTATTCGGGCGAATGCCGGATGGCTGCGCCGACGAACTGATCGATGCAATCGTCGCTGCAAGGAAAATTGTGCTCTTCGGCTGCGGAAGGGAAGGATTGCAGATGCGAGGCTTCGCGATGCGTCTGTTTCACCTTGGCCGTGATGCGACCGTCTGGGGTGACATGTCCATGCCGGCACTGGGGGATCGCGATTTGCTCATCGTCTCGGCCGGGCCAGGAGACTTGGCGACAGCGCGCGTCCTGGTTGGCAGAGCCCGGGAAGCCGGAGCGCGCACGGCTCTGATCACAGCTCAGCCAAAGGCGTTGCTGGCGGAGCAAGTCGACGTCGTGACCGTCATTCCGGCGCAGACGATGGCGGATGACGCTGCTGCCAATGCGTCCATACTGCCGATGGGTTCGCTATTTGAAGCGGCGCAGATGGTCTTCTTCGAACTCGTGGTCCTCAAACTTCGCCCCCTACTGCACGAGACTTTCGAGACGATGCGCGCGCGTCACACAAACCTGGAATGATGCTGGTCCGAAGTGAATCTCACGAGACACGAAGCACCTTGCGGGGTTCATGATGTTCGTCGGATGTAGCGCGCACGTGTCAGTGCGCAGTATCGAGCTCGACATCGGACCGGTACGCGCGAGCTCGTCGAGTTTTTGACGACGATGCAATGCTCGCGCCGCGGCACCCCCGCCGCGCCGGACCGCTCTCAAAACTTTAACGGGCTATCAACGCGCCTGGCACGCTTAGGACGCGGGATCGGCCAAAGTGCCGCTCGCCTTCCGCCGCTCACGGCCGAAAGGCGTACTCAACGTCGATGACGTGTTGAGGAACTTCCCTGAGAGATTGACTATAAAGAGGTGCTGTTACCGAAACACGCGATCCGCGTTGGTTATCATTGATGGGGAGCGTCATGCCGGGTCCACAATGGGCGGCCGGCTCCGCTCTCGTCGAGAACAGGGAGTGCGCAAATGACCGATACCATGTACCCGCCGTCGTCACGGGAGCTCGCTGAGAAACGCCGAGCCCTCGCACCGGAGACCGAAAAGGCATTCCAGGCTTTCAGCCGCCAAGTGTTCGCCGACGGCGCGTTATCGGCAAAGACCAAACAACTAATTGCGGTTGCCGTGGCACACGTCACGCAATGCCCCTATTGCATCAAAGGTCACACCAAGGCCGCAATGCGCCACGGCGCGACTCGCCAGGAGCTGATGGAGGCGATCTGGGTAGCGGCCGAGATGCGCGCAGGAGGCGCTTATGCGCATACCGCCGTTTCGCTGGCCGCCATGGATGAAGCAGACAAGCCAGCCCAGTAGCCGAGCATCGCGGTCGCCTGCGCCT
>Ga0134125_10005734_pt1 | contig 14082 bp, 18 predicted proteins | sample KB31751_FD_96464 | JGI IMG/M metagenome (GOLD analysis project Ga0134125, IMG submission 96464) | Terrestrial soil microbial communities with excess Nitrogen fertilizer from Kellogg Biological Station, Michigan, USA - KB3-175-1 | ecosystem: Environmental > Terrestrial > Soil > Unclassified ... | reverse complement strand
GCTGTTCGACGTGCTCGATGGGATGGTGGCACGGCGCACCAACCAGAGCTCGCCGTTCGGCGCCTTCTACGATTCGACGCTGGACCGGGTGGCGGATGGGTTCGTGCTGGGCGGGTTGGCCGTATTCTTTTCGACGCGGCCGGGTTGGGTGGGCACGGCGATGGTCGTGGTCTGCATACTTGGGTTGATCGGGACGTTCGTTACATCGTACGCACGCGCACGCGCCGCATCATTGGGCGTCGATGCGCACGTGGGACTGCTCCAGCGGCCGGAGCGTGTGGTGTTGTTGTCGGCGCCGCAGGCGTTCTTCGGGCTTGCGCTTGGCGGGCTCGTTCTCATTGGCATCATTGTTCTGTTGACTGTCATCGCGTGGATCACTGCCGCCCAACGCATCGCCGCCGTTCACGCGGCGGTGCGTCGGGACGACAGCGGTCCATCTACCGTTCGTGCGCTGAGTGAGGCGAGCGCTGCGCTGCGTCGCAGTGCGCCGTCATCGGCAAAGCGCGTCATCGCAAAAGGAGAATAGTTCGTGCAGGGTTCCTCATCGGCCGGGAACCGGCCTGTCCCGCGACCGGCGACCGGTCGTCTTGGAGTGCTCACGCCTGGGCTCGGCGCTGTGGCGACGACGTTCATGGCAGGGACCGAGAGTGTCCGTCGCGGACTCTCCCAACCGATCGGATCGCTCACGCAGATGGCCACGATCCGGCTGGGCAAGCGCACGGAAAATCGGGCGCCGCTCATCAAGGAATTTGTGCCGCTGGCGAAGCTCGACGACCTCGTGTTCGGCGCGTGGGATCCGATTCCCGACGACGCGCTCACGGCGGCTCGCAAAGCCGGCGTGCTGGAAGAGCATCACATCGCGCCGATCGCGGACTTTCTGAGCGCGATCACGCCGATGCCGGCGGTGTTCGAGAATCGCTACGTGACGCGCATCAACGGCACGAACGTGAAGAAGGGCAAGACGAAGCGCGATCTCGCCGAGCAGTTGCGGCAGGACATTCGCGACTTCAAGGCGAAGCACAAGCTCGATCGGTTAGTCATGGTGTGGTGCGCGTCGACCGAGACGTACATCAAGGCCGCGTCGCAGCACGCCACGCTCGACCAGTTCGAGAAGGCGATGGAGCGAAACGACGACGCGATCTCGCCCGCGATGTTGTACGCGTGGGCGTCGATCATGGAGGGCGTCCCGTTCGCGAACGGCGCGCCTAACTTGGCCGTCGATGCGCCGGCGCTCATGAGCCTGGCCAACGACCGCGGCGTGCCCATCTCGGGCAAGGACTTCAAGACCGGCCAGACGTGGCTCAAGACCGTGATCGCGCCGGCGCTCAAGGCCCGCATGCTCGGACTGTTAGGCTGGTATTCGACGAACATCCTGGGCAACCGCGACGGCGAAGTGCTGGACGATCCGGCGTCGTTCAAGACCAAGGAAGAGTCGAAGCTGAGCGTGCTGCACACCATTCTGCAGCCCGAGCAGTACCCCGAGTTGTACAAGGATTTCTCGCACGTCGTGCGGATCAACTACTATCCGCCGCGCGGCGACAACAAGGAAGGCTGGGACAACATCGACATCAAGGGGTGGTTAGGCTACCCCATGCAGATCAAGATAAACTTCCTGTGCCGCGACTCGATTCTCGCGGCGCCCATTGTGCTCGACCTCGCGCTGTTCATGGACTTTGCGCAGCGGGCGGGATTGAAGGGGATTCAGGAATGGCTGTCCTTCTATTTCAAGAGTCCGATGGCGGCGCCGGGCCTGCAGCCGGAACACGATCTGTTCATCCAGCAGACGAAGCTCAAGAACACGCTGCGTCACTTGATGGGCGAAGACCAGATCACGCACCTCGGCATGGAGTACTACGCGTCGTGAGGTGGGCGGCGGGTGTGCTCGCACTGGTGGTGGCGGCGCAAGCCGTCACCGCGTGCGGCCCCGCCGAGCAGAACAGCACCGACTATCGCGCGTTCACGACGCACTACGCCTTTCGCATTTCGAGCGACCCGATCCCGCCCATGGCGCGTGAGAAGGCGCGATTCAAGGTAGTGGTGCGCGACAAGGACACGAACCAACCGATCCAGGGCGGCGAGGGCATCATTTACGCCGAGAGCCGCGACGGGATCAAGACGTGGGACAGCTTCACCGCCGGTCCCGAGGTGGGGACGTACTACGCCAATCTGAATTTCCTCACCTCCGGCGACTGGGCCATGGGCTTGCGGTTCCGCCGCGACTCGACGCACACGCTGGAGCAAGCGGACTGGATGCAGGAAATCCAGGCCGACACCTCGAAAATTCCCTGACGCCATGCGCCATTTTCATCGGACGCACATTCCGCCGGCCGACGTGCTCGCGCTGGCCGATGAATACTTCGCCACTCTTGGCTTGACGCGCGGCGCGGTGCAGGAGCGCGCGCGCACGTACACCGGTGCGTTAGGCACGATGACGCTCAAGGTGAAGCCGGAGGGCGGCCACTACACCTTCATCGACGTCGAGACCGACCAGCCGGGGGAGAGCCGTCTCGACCGCAACGTGAAGCGGTATTTCGTGAAGGTGCATCGCAACGCCGATCCCGAGCACAAGCTGGAGGCCGCGTACTGATGGCCTCGCGGACTTCGTCGCGCGGCCGCAGCGCCGCGCGTCCTCGCGCGGTGCCGTCGCCGGCCGAGCCGTCGGCGTCGCTCAGCCGCGCGCAGAAAATCGAGCTGTACTACTACATGCGCCTGACGCGGTCGCTCGAAGAGCGACTGGTGAATCTGTACCGCCAGACGAAGGTGGTGGGGGGCCTGTTCCGTTCGTTAGGCCAGGAGGCGGACGCGGTCGGCAGCGCATATGCGCTCGACCGGACCAAGGGCGATTTTCTATCGCCGCTCATTCGCAACCTGGGCTCGATGCTGGTGCAGGGCGCCGAGCCGCTCGAGATCATCCGGCAGTACATGGCCAAGGGCGATTCGCCCACGCGCGGCCGCGAGCTCAACATCCATTTCGGCGATTTGGAGCGCGGCTTCATCGGACAGATCTCGCACCTGGGCGACATGGTGCCGGTGATGGCCGGCGTGACGCTCAGCTTCAAGCTGCGCGGCGAGGACCGCGTCGGGCTCGTGTACGTCGGAGACGGCGCGACGTCCACCGGTGCGTTCCACGAGGGCATCAACTTCGCGGCGGTGCAGCGGTGTCCGTTAGTCGTCGTCGTCGAGAATAACGGCTATGCGTACTCGACGCCCGTGACCAAGCAGACCGCGGCGGCGGAATTGCGTGACAAGGCGCTGGCATACGGGATTCCGGGCGAGCAGGCAGACGGCAACGACGTGCTCGCGACCTACGACGTGACCAAGCGCGCCGTCGACCGCGCGCGGCGCGGCGAGGGCGTGACGCTGGTCGAGCTCATCACCTATCGCCGCAAGGGACACGCCGAGCACGACAATCAATCGTACGTGCCGGAGGGCGAGATCGCGCGCTGGGAAGCGACCAACGATCCGGTGGATCGCTACGTGGCGCGCCTCACGGGCGATGAAGGCGTGAAGCCTAACGAACTGGCCGACATCGACGCGCGCGTGCAGCGCGAAATCGACGCCGCCACCGACGAGGCCGAGCGGTCGCCGATGCCCGAGCCGATCGATGCGCTCACCGGCGTGTACGCCGATCCGCCGGCGACGAAGCCGCTCTGGTACCGGAGCGGTGTGTCGAGCGCGGTGACGCAACACGAGCGGCCGGCCTCATGGGGGACGTTCAATGGCTGAGACGACCTATCTCGAGGCGATCCGGCTGGCGCTGTTCGAGGAGATGGAGCGCGACCCCAACGTCTTCGTGTTAGGCGAAGACATCGGGGCCTACGGCGGCGCGTTCAAGGTGACGGATGGCTTGCTTGCCAAGTACGGCGAGTCGCGCGTCATCGATACGCCGATTTCCGAGGCCGCCATCGTGGGCGCGGCGGCGGGCGCCGCGCACATGGGCATGCGCCCGGTGTGCGAGATGCAGTTCATCGACTTCATCTCGTGCGCGTACGACATGCTCACCAACTACGTGGCCACGTCGCGCTACCGCGCGTTTCTGCCGTGCCCGCTCGTGGTGCGCGGTCCGAGCGGCGGCTACGTCCGCGGCGGTCCGTTCCATTCGCAGAACCCCGAAGCGGCGTTTCTGCACACGCCGGGTCTCAAGATCGTCTATCCTTCGACGGCGAGCGACGCGTACGGTTTGCTCAAGGCCGCAATCCGCGACGACGATCCGGTGCTGTACTTCGAGCACAAGTATCTGTACCGGCGCATCAAGGAAGAATTGCCCACCGGCGACCACGTGGTGCCGATCGGGAAGGCGCGCATGGCGCGCGAAGGGACGGACCTCTCGATCATCACGTACGCGGCAACGGTGTGGAAAGCCCTCGAGGCCGCCGAGCAGCTCGAGAAGGAAGATGGATTGTCGGTCGAGGTGCTGGATCTCCGGTCGCTGTTGCCGATGGATGACGAGGCGATCATGGCGACGGTGAAGAAAACGAATCGCGTGATGATCGTGCACGAGGACACGCGCACGGGCGGTGTGGCGGGCGAAGTGACGGCGCGGATCACGGAGCAGGCGTTCGCGTATCTGGATGCGCCGATTTTGCGCGTGACGGCGGCCGACGTGCCGCTGCCGTATTCGCCGCCGCTCGAGGATTACGTGTTGCCGCAGACGTCGGATATCGTGACGGTGGCGCGCCAACTCGCGGCGTACTGACGTGGGGGAACGCACCGGGCCGCCGCGCCTGGCGATCGGATGTCTGTTGCTGCCGGGGAGTTTTTTTGGCGGCGGAATGATCGGGGTGGGGATTGCACAGATCGTCGATACGGTGTCGGGCTGCAAGGCGGCTGCGGATTTGCCGTCATGCAACACGTTTTTGTATTTCATTGGTGGCGGTGTTTTAGGCGCAATCGTGATGATCGTCCTGATTCAGTGGCGTATTCGGCGTGGAGCCGGGGCGTCGGTGGAGACGGGATTGAAACAATCGAAGAGGAGTTGAGCCAGTGTCACGCATCGATGTGATCATGCCGCAGATGGGCGAGTCGATCGCGGAGGGAACGCTCTCGAAGTGGCTGAAGAAGGTGGGGGACGAGGTGAAGCGGGACGAGCCGATCTTCGAGATTTCGACTGACAAGGTGGACGCCGAGATTCCGGCGCCGTCGGCGGGAGTGTTGGCGGAGATTTTGGTGCAGGAAGGGCAGACGGTGCCGGTGCAGACGATCGTGGCGCGTTTGGAGACGGAGAAGGGTGCGTTAGTCGGTGCGGGCGCGGCGGCGCCGGCTCCGGCGGCGTCGGCCGCGCGGGGGGCCCCCCCCGCTGTCCAATCTACGGCAGCGCCCGCCGAACCCCATCATCCTTCGGCCGCAACCCCAAGCGCTCCCGCGCACGCCGGCAACGGCGGCGCCTCCGGCGGCACTTCCCTCGAGGATCGCCTCCGCACCAAGTCGTCGCCGCTCGTCCGCAAAATCGCCGCGGACCACGGCATCGAGCTCACCGGCATGCAGGGCTCCGGGATCGCCGGCCGCGTCACCAAGAAAGACATCCTCCAGTTCATCGACGGCGGCGGCGCACAACGCCCGGCGGCGCCGGCCGCACCGCGTCCGGCGGCGCCGGCTCAGTTAGGCGGAACGTGGCCCACGCCTAACGCCGAGCCCGGCGATGTCGTCGAGCCCATGTCCAAGATGCGCGCGCTCATCAGCGACCACATGGCGCTCTCGCGGCGCACCGCTGCGCACGTCACGTCGTTCATGGAGATCGACTTCACGCGCATCGCTCGCATTCGCGCCACGCGCCGCGCTGCCTTCGAGGCGTCCACCGGACAGAAGCTCACCTATCTGCCCTTCATCATCAAAGCGGTCGTCGATGGCATCAAAGCGTTCCCGGTGATGAACGCGTCCGTCGCCGGCGACTCGATCATCTATCGCAAGCAGGTCAACATCGGCGTGGCGGTCGCGCTCGACTGGGGACTCATCGTGCCCGTCATCAAGCACGCCGATGACCTGTCACTCACGGGCATCACGCGCACGCTCAACGACCTCGCCGGCCGCGCGCGCGCCAAGAAGCTGAGCCCCGAAGAAGTGCAGGGCGGCACGTTCACGATCACCAATCCGGGCGTGTTCGGCTCGCTCATGGGAACGCCGATCATCAACCAGCCCCAAGTCGCAATCCTGGGTGTCGGTACGATCGAAAAACGGCCCAAAGTGATGACCGGCCCCGATGGCGAGGACGTGATCGCCATCCGCACGTGCGCGTATTTCTCGATCTCGTTCGATCACCGCATCATCGACGGCGCGGTGGCCGACCAATACCTTGCGCACGTGAAGAAAACGCTCGAGACCTATCCGGACACCGGATTCTAACGTGGCCAGAGCGCTCACTCTTCGGCGTTCGATCGTTCCGCTCGCCGACCGCAAGAAGTTCCTGCAGAAAGTGAAGACGAGACGCACGTATTTCGTCGGCGCGGGCTGCAGGTTCTGGGTATTCGAGGAGAGCGACCTCTCGGGCGCGTTCGTCGAATTCATCGAATCGGACGAGGCCAAGACGCTCGCCAAAGCGCTCGCCGAGTCGCCGGACCAACCGGCGGATGCGGTGCGCATCTACGAAGAAGTGGACGTGGACTGATGCCGATTCGCACGATCACGATCGATGGCGCGCGCTGGGACGTGATGGCGTCGGGGCGTGTCACGCAGTACGACCGCGACGAGTTCGCGCTGCTGTTCATCACCGGCGACGGCGCCGAGCGCCGCGTGCGCACGGTGCGGTATTCGCCGCAGGGGGTGCGCGCGCGGGATCAGTCGTTAGGCGAGATGTCCGACGCCGATCTGGCGCGACTCTTTTCGCATTCGCAGGAGAGCGCGACGTCGCCGGAGGCGGGGTACCGCCGGTGAGCTCGCCCGCCGCACCCCCACCGGGCGCGAACGCCGGCGCCCGGTGCGTGGATCTGCACATGCATTCGACGGCGTCCGATGGCTCGCTGGCGCCTGAGGCGGTCGTCGCGGCCGCGGCCTCGGCGAGCCTGGTTGCGATCGCGCTCACCGACCACGATACCGTCGCCGGCATCGGCGCGGCGCGCGATGCCGGCGCCCGGTTAGGCGTGCGCGTAGTGAACGGCGTCGAGCTGAGCGCCACCGACGCCGGCGCCGAAACGCACCTCCTCGGCCTGCACCTCGTCCGGCTGGACGCGATCGAGCGCCACCTGGCCGTGTTCCGCCGGACGCGCCGCGAACGCGCCGGCCGAATCGTCGAGCGGCTCCATGAGCTAGGCGTCCCGCTGCCCCTCGACGCCGTGCTGGCCGAGGCGGGCGACGCGGCGATCGGCCGGCCGCACGTGGCGCGCGCCCTGGTGGCCGGCGGCTATGCCCGCGACCTGCGCGACGCCTTCGACCGCCTGTTGGGCAACGGCCGCCCCGCCTTCGTGCCCAAGCACCGGCTGTCGTTAGGCGAAGCCATCGCGCTCGTGCACGATGCGGGCGGCCTGGCCGTGCTCGCGCACCCCGGCCCAGGCGCTACCTTGGCCCGTCTGGAAGCGCTCCGCGCACTCGGTCTCGACGGCGTCGAAGCGCTGCACCCCGGCCACTCGGCGGAAGACATCGCCCGCATCACCACCCTCGCCGACCACCTCGACCTCGTGCCGAGCGGCGGATCCGATTGGCACGGCTCGAAAACGGGCCCGCGCGTCATCGGCAGCATGCACGTGCCGGAAGCGTGGCTCGCGCGCCAGGACGATCGCATGCGCGCGGCAGCGGCGCACGTCGCATGAGCACCGAGCTTCTCGAGATCGGCGACACCGCACCCGCGTTCGAAGCGCCGGCCAGCGACGGCAAGACGTATGCGCTCGCGAGACTCATCTCCGCGCAAGCGGTGGTGCTGGTGTTTTATCCGGGCAACAACACCCCTGGCTGAAACAAACAACTCTCCGCCGTGCGCGACGAGCTCAAAGACTTCGTGAAGGCGGGCGTTCAACCGTTAGGCGTCAACCCGGCGAGCGTGGACGCCCACGCGCGCTATGCCGCCAAAATGCAGTTCGGCTTTCCGTTGCTGAGCGATGCCACCCGGCAGATCGCGTCGGCGTACGGCGCGCTCAAGCCCGGCGGTCGCCTGATTCAGCGCACCGTGTACGGCATCGGACGCGACGGCCGCATCGCCTTCGCGGCGCGCGGCGCGCCAGCGCCCAGCGACGTCCTCAGGGCGCTGGCGCAGAAGTGAATCCCAAGGGACGCGTCGCACTCGTGACCGGCGGCGCGCGCCGCGTTGGACGAGCGCTCGTCCAGGCGCTGGCCGACCGTGGCGCGCGCGTTGCCGTCCATCATCACGACTCGCCCGAGGATGCGGCGACGCTCATCAGTGCGCTCACCGCGCGCGGCATCGAGGCGGCAGCGTTCCGGTCCGACTTGCGTCAGCCGGATTCACCGGCACAACTGATCGCCGATGTCGCGTCCCACTTTGGATCGCTCGACATCCTCGTCAACTCCGCGGCGATCATGGTTCGGAGTCCACTCGACGAGATCACCGCCGAGTCGTGGGACGACACGTTCGCGCTCAATTTGCGCGCGCCGTTTTTCTGCGCACGCGCCGCGGCACACGCGATGGGCGAGCGGGGCGGCGTGATCGTGAATCTCGCCGATTTGGCCGGGATCGAAGCGTGGCCTGCCTACGCGGCGCACGGCATCTCCAAGGCCGGCGTCATCCACATGACGCGCGTCCTCGCCCGTATTCTCGCGCCGCGCGTTCGCGTGAACGCGATCGCACCCGGCGCCGTGCTGCTGCCCGAGCACTGGAGCGCGGAGGACGCGGCGCACCTCGTCCGCACGACGCCGTTGGGCCGCATTGGATCGCCCGAGGACGTCGCGCACGCCATGCTGTACTTGATCGAAGCCGACTACGTCACGGGCGATCTCGTCATCGTCGACGGCGGCCGCCACATTCGCTGAGGAACACCGGGCTCCTTCCCGGTGCTTTATCTTTTGGATCGGATGAAGGACGCCACTGGTGGCGTCGCGATCCGATGGCGCGGGAGCCGATGCCGGCTTCCCTGAACCAGGCAATCGAAGGAGCATTGGTGTGGGCGAGACACGCGACTACGACGTGGTGATCGTTGGTGCCGGACCGGCGGGGCTCACCGCGGGATTGTACGCCGGACGCGCGATGATGCGCACTGTCGTTTTGGAGCGGGGCGCGGCCGGCGGCGAGCTGCTCAACACCGAGCTGATCGAGGACTACCCGGGCTTCGAGCGCATCGAGGGCTGGGAACTGGCGCAGAAGCTCGAGGAGCACACGCGCAAGTTCGGCGCGGAGCTCGCGTTAGGCGTAGCGGTGGACACGGTGCGCCGAATGCCCGACGGCACGTTCGAGACCACCAGCGACTCCGGCGACGTCTATCGGTCGCCGACGGTCATCGTCACGTCGGGCGGCACGCCGGTCAAGCTCGGCGTTCCCGGCGAAGCGGAGTACGCGGGGAAGGGCGTGTCGTACTGCGCGATCTGCGACGGCGCGTTCTTCAAGGGACACACGATTGCCGTCGTGGGCGGCGGCGACGCCGCGGCGGAGGAAAGCGATTTCCTCACTCGCTATGCGGAGAAGGTGTATCTCATCCACCGGCGCCACGAGCTGCGCGCGTCCAAGATCATCCAGCAGCGCGTGTTCGAGAATCCGAAAATCGAAATCATTTGGGACACGGTGGTCGACCTCATCGAGGGCGACACCAAAGGCCTCGTCGACAACCTGGTGCTGCGCGACGTGCGCACCAACGAGCGACGCGACCTCGCGGTCACCGGCATCTTCGTGTTCGTCGGCTTCAAGCCGAACACGGGCATCATCGGCGAGCACTTCGCACACGATGCGTCGGGCTACGTGGTGACCGACGGCAACATGCAGAGCTCCATTCCGGGCCTCTTCGTGGCCGGCGATCTGCGGTCGCAGCTCACGCGTCAGGTGACGACGGCCGCGGGCGACGCCACCACGGCGGCGATCGCCGCCGAAAAATATCTGACGGCGCTGCACGACTCGACGGTCTAACCGTGCGCGTCGACACCTTCTCCGTTGGGCCATTCCAGGAAAACGCGTACCTGGTGGTGTGCACGGGCGCGCGCGAATGCGTGCTCATCGATCCGGGCGACGAGCCCGACCGGCTCCTCGCGGCGGTGCGACGCTCCGGCGCCACGCTGCGCGCGATCTGGGTCACGCATCCGCACGTCGACCACGTGGGCGGCATCGCCGGCATCAAGCGCGAGCTCGACGTGCCGGTGTACGCGCATCCGGACGGCAAACCGTTGTACGATGCGGCGGCCGAACAGGGCCGCATGTACGGTCTCGAGATCGAGCAGCCGCCCGAGCCGGACATCGAGATGCGCGAAGGCGACCGGCTCCGCGTGGGGACGCACGAGTTCTCGGTGATCGACACCCCGGGCCACTCTCCCGGACACGTGGTGATCCACGGACACGGCATGGCGTTCGTCGGCGACTGTTTGTTCGCCGGGTCGATCGGGCGGACGGACCTGCCGATGTCTAACGCAGCCGACCTCGCCCACTCGCTCGAGCGCATCGCCGCGCTGCCCGACGACACGATCGTGTACGCGGGACACGGTCCTGCTACCACGATCGGTCGCGAGAAAGTGTCGAACCCGTTCTTGAACGGGACGGCGCGCATCGTCGGCGGATGGTGAAGCGCCCCGGCGCCGGTCCGATCGTCGCGGCGCTTGCGTTAGGCGCGTGGCTCGGCGCCGCCCTGTTCTTTTCGCTGGTGGTAGCCCCGGCGGCGTTCCGCTCGCTTGGCAGCATCGCGGTGGCGGGGATACTGGTCCGGAATACGTTGCCCGCCATATTCGATGCGGGGATGGTGGCCGGTCTCCTCCTGCTATGGCTGGGAGCGGGTGGTGAGCGCTCACGGCCGCGGCTCATCCGGCTGGCGTGCGGCATAGGGGTCGCGGGGTGTTGTGCCGTCGCCGAATTCGGTGTCGTTTGGCACCTCGACCAGTTGCGGGCGCGCCTCGCCACACCAATCGAGACACTCGCCCCATCCGATCCTTCGCGCATCGCGTTCGATCACCTTCACTCCCTCTCGGTCGGACTCCTCGGCGTTGCTATGATTTTGGCGCTGGTGGGTATAATCCTGCTCGTACGGTCCGGTCTGGCGTCAGCGGTTAGTCCTGAGTAACCATTCAGTCTGACTCGACCGCCACTCATCCTTTCCGCAGGGCTTCGGAGGAAATCCCCAATGCGTCTGCCTCGTCTGCTCGTCTTCGCCGCGCTCGCCAGTTTGGGAGCGTGCAAACTCAACTCGGACCTCCCGACCTCGCGACCGCTCGGGGTGATCGTGCTGGACGACACGCTGAGCGCGGACTCGAGCACCATCCTGTCCCCGGTCGCGCACTTCTTCGACGGCTCGGGCGTGTCGGTGCCAGTCAGCGGAATCACTCAGGATTCGTGTCTGGTCATTCCGTATCTGGCAGACACGGGCGCGTTCCCGTACAGCCTGCTGACGCCGCTCAACGCCGGTGACTCCGTGCTCGTGCAGGCCGGCAACACGACGGCGTCGTTGTACCCGGAACTCGATCCGCTTACGAACGCGCCGAACGGGCAATACGACCTGCATTCGGAACCGCTGGCATGGGTACCCGGCACGCCAGTCTCCATCACGGTTCCCGGAGCGACCGGGCCGGGCACTTACCCCGCCGCGGCCGTTTCGGCCGCGACCGCCGCGCCGTTCACCGTCGGGCACATCGATCGCGCGCCGGCCGAGGATGCGTTCAACATTTCGTACTCGCCTGCAGGCGGGACGGGGTTCGCGGTCGTGTTCGCGATTGCGTTCGACACCGCGGCCACGGCCACCGGCAATCCGATCCATCTCGAGATGTATTGTTCAGATGCGGACACGGGCACGTTCCCGGTACCGGTCACCGTGGCGCGCATTTGGAACAAGGCGCTGCCCGGCCCGCGCAACATGCGAGCGTACCGATGGGTGACCACCATCCAGAACAATGGTGCCACAGGCCTGGTGGTCATCTCGCAACACAACGAGTACGCGCCCGACGCGCCGTAGTGCGCGCGGGCGCACGGCGCCCCGGTCCCGTTAGGCCGGGCGCGCCGCGTGCCGCGTTCATCTTTTCCCCTCCTCCATCTATGTCCCAGCCGACCCGCGCCGAGAAAGACCCGCTCGGCGAATTGCCCGTTCCCGAGAGTGCGTTGTACGGCGTGCAGACCGTGCGCGCCATGCAGAACTTCCCCATCAGCGGACTGCGGCCGCTGCCGATCTTCGTCGACGCCGTGGTATGGATCAAGCGCTCGGCCGCGCTCACGCATAAGGAAACGGGACGCCTCGAACCGCGGCTCGCCGACGCGATCGTCGCCGCGGCGGACGAAGTGTTAGGCGGCCAGCACCGCGATCAGTTCGTGGTCGACGTGTATCAGGCGGGCGCCGGCACGTCGCACAACATGAACGTGAACGAGGTGCTGGCGAACCGCGCCAACGAGATGCTGGGCGGACGCCGCGGCGCGTACGCGCCCGTCCACCCGAACGATCACGTCAACATGGCGCAGTCGACTAACGACGTGATCCCGACGGCCATACGCCTCGGCGCGTTGGCGCTGCTGCGCTCGCTCGCGCCGGCGCTCACCGGCCTGCGCGACCGCCTGCTCGACAAGGGGCGCGAGCTGGACGACGTGATCAAGTGCGGCCGCACGCATCTGCAGGACGCGATGCCGATTCGGTTAGGCCAGGAGTTCAAGGCCTACGGCATCACGATCGAGCGCAATACGCGGCGCTTGAACGACGTGGCCGATTTCCTGCGCGACTTGGGTATCGGCGGCAGCGCGGTCGGGACGGGCGTCAACGTCGAGCCGCAGTATCCGGCGCTCATGATCCGGCACTTGCGCAAGGTGACGGAGCTCGATCTCCGCGAGGGCGAAGATCGCGTGCAGCTGATGCAGAGCATGGGCGACGTCGCCGCGTTCAGCGCGCAGATTCGCACGCTCGCCGTGGACCTGAGCAAGATCGCGAGCGATCTCCGTCTTCTCGCGTCGGGTCCGCGCACAGGGCTCGACGAGATCGTCATGCCGGCCGTCCAGCCCGGATCCTCGATCATGCCGGGCAAAGTGAACCCGTCGATCGCCGAGATGGTGAATCAGGTGTGCTTCCAGGTGATCGGCAACGACACGTGCGTGAGCGCCGCCGCGGAGCATGGGCAACTCGAGCTCAACGTGATGATGCCCGTGATCGCGCACAACGTGTTCTTCTCGATGACCATCCTGACTAACGCTGTGCACGCGATGGCCGAGCGGTGCGTGGCCGGGATCGTGGCGAACGCGGAGCAGTGCGCCTATTGGGTGGAGCGGTCGGCGGCGCTCGCCACCGCGCTGGCGCCGCAAATCGGCTACGCGCGCGCGGCCGAATTGAGCAAGCGGTCGGTGAAGGAAAACACGCTCATTCGCGACCTCGTCCGTCGCGAGGGCGTGCTGCCCGAGAAGGAGATCGACCGCGTGCTCGATTTGCGTCGCATGACGGAAATCGGCGTACCGGGGAAATGAAGCCGCTGGGCCTGCCGGCGCGTACTTGCCGCTCGACCCCTTGTGGCCTATCCTGAATCATGCGGATCACGACGTGGGCCGAGTACGGTCTGATCTGTTCGCTGCACCTCGCACAGCGGGCGCGCGAACATCCCGTAACCGGCCGCGAGATCGCGACCCGCGAGCGGCTGCCGGCCGATTACGTCGAGCGGATTCTGCTCCGTCTCCGACGCGCCAACATCGTCAAGAGCACGCGCGGCGCCCACGGCGGATACGCGCTCGCCCGCGAGGCGCACGAGATCTCGGTGCGCGACGTGATCGCGGCATCCGAGCTGACCACGTTCGATCTCCACTGCGTGTCGCATCCGGTGGACGACGAGCGCTGTTCCGCCTCCCACGCGTGCAGCATTCGGCCGGTCTGGGTGCTGCTCCAGCAGAAGATCGACGCCGTCCTCGAGGGCGTGCACCTGTCCGATCTAATGCACGAAGAACCGGCTGTTCGCGAACGGGTGGGACTCCCCATCCTCCAGGGCTGATCCCGGCGCACCGGCGCGCGTGATGCAAGCGACCGCCTAACGATGTGGCGCGAATGGCGACACGGC
>Ga0134125_10005733_pt1 | contig 14082 bp, 13 predicted proteins | sample KB31751_FD_96464 | JGI IMG/M metagenome (GOLD analysis project Ga0134125, IMG submission 96464) | Terrestrial soil microbial communities with excess Nitrogen fertilizer from Kellogg Biological Station, Michigan, USA - KB3-175-1 | ecosystem: Environmental > Terrestrial > Soil > Unclassified ... | reverse complement strand
TGACGTTATCATATTTGATAAAAAAAGAGCAATATTTAAAAAAATAGTTGACGGATATTATCCTTCGTTAAAAGAAAAAATACCAAATTTTCACGCTATGTTAGGGAAAATAAGAGAGCGAAGAAATGAATTTGCTCACTACCCATTAGATGTAACCCCAGAAGGAATTAGCCTATTTATAAAAACTAACAAAGTTATTCTATTGGATAATATGAAAGAAAGGGTTCAATACTCACATACAGAAATAACAGAATTAGCAAACCAAATACAAAATTTAAGTAATGCTATTTCAGATTTCTTACCTAAATGACAGTCCTCACCCCTGCTATCCTGAGTTTGTAACTCAAGAAATTTATTTCTTTCTGTCCATCTCCTGACGAGTGCCCTCGCCTAGTAATTCAGGATCTTAATTATTAGAAAAATGAAAGTGAGTTAGCCAACAGTAAACCACCAAAAAACAAAAATAGAAAAAATCCATAGCAGGCGGCAAAAGGAAAAGAATTCTATTGCAGCCAGACCCAAAAACTACGGGGAAGCATAAACGAAATAGCCGCTTTTGCAAAAAGCCTTGATGATAAATGGTCGCGAATGCTTTATTCCATTTACATGGGCTATAGCAATAAAGACATGGCTCCGGCTACCGGGTTAAAGGAAAATACGATAAAAAGCTACCGGAAAAAGCTGAAGAGCATTACCGCGTTCAGGAGTGTATCGGCGCTGGAGAAGATGCTGAGAGGGAGGAGGGGTTATGAGTGATGAGTTATGAGTGATGTGTGATGAGGGGTGAAAGAGATAAGTTATGAGTGAGGAGTGATGAGTGAGGGGTGAAAGAAATAAGTGATGAGGGGTGAATGGTGAATGGTGAGTGAGTACTGATAAGACACTGATAACTAATAACTCATAACTCATAACTCATAACTGATTACTCATAACTGATTACTCATAACTGATAACTCGTAACTTAAAAAAAGGAGGCCTGATGAATAATTATTGTGAAATACGGTTTAAGACAATACTACTCTTAACCTGCTGGTTGGCCCCTACGGCCATCACGCGACAGTAATAGGTAGTACCCTTGCTAAGCCCTGTAAAAGTGAAGTAAGTGGTGGTAGCGGGAAAGCTTACCCAACTGTTCTCCTGCAGGGTGGCGTCTGAAGTATATTGGAACAGGTAGCTTGATGCGCCCTTCACAGCTTTAAACTTAAAGGCCAGCTTGCCGCTGCCATCGCCATCGGTAAGCATCGGGTTTTCAGGATGCGAAATGGTGATGGGTTGCGGCATCCTGTTAAGCGTGAAACCGGAGCTGGCAAGCGCAGCAGCGTCTGTAGTGGTGGTGTTTACATAATCTGCAAGCTGGCTCAGCATCTGGAGCAGCGTAAACTTGCTGATGTTTTTCCGGTGCACCTGCACCTTATCCCTGCTGGCAGAAGTTTGCAGCAACTCTGCGTACTTAACCAGCTCGGCATTAATATCCGCGAGGGAAGGCACGGGGGTTGGAAATGTAACTACGGCGGCAGCCATGCTGACCGTAACGTTTTGACCAAATGTAAGAATATTTGCGTCAGATAGTCTTTTGAAGGATTTTATAACCCTTCGGATAAATTTTTTCATGGTAAAAGGTTTTAAATTTCAGGCCTCAGTTTTTTTAATTGAGAAGGCTAAATTGAAATATTAAAGAGTTCCTATCAACCCCATTAATGGGGTATAATAAAAACGAATCGTTATTCGTTGCCGGCAAAAATGCCCGTAAACAGTGCATTTCATGGGATTGTTTTCTGTAAAAAATTTTTTTGGATGGCCCTCCGCGATATAAAGTTATCCACATTTATTGCCGGAAAATGGCCAATAACCGGCTCACCCACATGGCATCAAAGGCATAGAATTGCAAAAAACACGGCGTGAAATGGCCATTGTATGGTTATACAATGACCATTGTATGGTTGTATGATGACCTTTGCACGCCGCACAATGACCTTTGCGCGGCGTACAATGACCTTTGTACGGCGTACAATGACCTTTGCACGGCGTACAATGACCATTGTATGGTTATACAATGACCATTGTATGGTTGTACAATGACCATTGTATGGTTATACAATGACCATTGTATAGTTGTATGATGACCATTGTATGGTTATACAATGACCATAGTATAGTTATGCTGCCGCCATTGTATAGGTGTATAGTGGCCGTTGCAGAGTGGTGATATTCTGTTTTCAAAATTCTTAACTAAATGACATTGAGCGGACGCTAACTGAGGAACAGATGTAACTATGATACAAAAATTATTGGGTCATAACGATTTAAAAACCAGGTTAATTTATTTGCACACAAGTAACAAAGATTTAATGAAAATAATAAGTCCGTTAGATGATTTAAAATTAAAATGAGTTGTATTTATGCTATTATAATCCATACGCGTTTTATTCTACAAATACTTGAATTGCAAGGGTTAAAAAAATTGTATGGTAATATGATAAAAGGAATAGCGTACTTTAGTGTAAATAATAACGTTAGCTGCCATTTGCTCATTCACTTAAACATCACAAACCAATCTGATGAACCAAAACATCACTAATAGATGGACACCTTTAAGCCGGTTTGTTTTCATTTCTTTTTCTGTTTACATTCTTCTTCACGTCTTCTTCATGAGCGATTACAGCTATGCAACGTCAAATGCCGGCAGTGGTTTTTTGCACCTGAATTTTATATGTGTAGAAGTGACAAGCTTTGTAAACAAATTGTTTCTCCATAAAAAATTTCCCGGATTTGTTCCAACGGCGGATTCATATTGGGGTTATGTGGCCACATTTATATTTTTCATCCTTGCCATGTTAATCGCATTGCTATTGTTGGTATCAGGCAAAAGGAAAAACGTTCCGCCAGCATTTTTTGAATTCGCTTTTGTTGTCGCCAGATATTTTGTAGCTTTTGAATTGTTATTTTATGGAATTGAGAAGCTGGATGGAATTCAATTTACGATACAAGCAGAGCGATTGATTCCTTCTGCAGGCTCCAGCGCCCCTTTTAATTTGTATTGGATTTCTACAGGAGCCTCGAAGTCTTACGCTTTTTTTGGGGGTCTGTTGGAAACTGGAGCCGCAATACTTTTACTATTTCGCAGAACTGTGACACTGGGATGCCTCATTGCAATACCGGTATTATTAAATGTACTAATGATTAATATAGCGTTTGACGTTTTTATAAAACTAAAGGTATTGCATCTGCTGCTTTTTTGTCTTTTTCTATTATTGCCTGATGCTAACAGGCTATATAATTTCTTCATCTTAAAACTGAACACGTCTTTAGTTTTATCACGTTCTCCATTAATAAAAGGTAAAAGAATCTGGATGCAATATGTGTTGAAATTCATTATCATTGGCTATATGGTTTTTGTATTCCTGAAAGATGAAGTTTCTTATTATGATCATTTCTATCACTTACCTTATCAGCAGTTAGTGGGTATTTTTAATGTAAAGGAATTTCATACAAGAAACCCGCTAAATACTAATTACAACGTGAATTCTCTTAAATGGAAAAAGTTGGCAATTAGCCAGGGCAATGGTCTTCTGGTACAACTAATGAATGACTCCCTTGCTGATTATGATTATCAAGTAGACACTCTTAATAAAATAATTAAGTTTACGGCTTGGTGGCCAGACACTACTGCTGAAGCAAACCTTCATTACATTGAAAGTAAATCTGGTGAATGGCTATTTGAAGGAACATATAAAACGGATTCTATTCACTTCGTTTCAACTAAAATTGACATGTATTCTCTACCACTTTTAAAAGATCGTGGCAAAATAAAGTGGACATATGATTCACCTCAATAAGTTGATCCTTCAATTTGAAAGACCATAAACATCAGAAACGGCAGCCAACAAATGCATTTGTTCTATTGGGGCTGACGAATACCGTGTTTCAGCTTTTGGTTCGCTGTTCAGCTTTTTGTCCCTCGTTCGATTCGCTGTTCAGCTTTTTTGCCGGGCTTACTTTTATTATTGAGTTATAGAATAAAATTTCTACTTTAGTTCTTCGTTCGGGAACCGTTGCCGGGGGCGACGAATAGATGAAATCCCCAACAGCACAAATGCCTAACGTAAGCACCAATTGAAAATGGCAACATCAGAATTTGAAAAGTTCGTGGAAAGATTCAATAAAAGTGACGACGCAAAACCATCGACACAAATAGATATTGATACGCTTGAAAAAGAGTTAAATATTTATTTACCCAACGATTATAAAACATTTCTGATAAATTTTGGCAACATTTGGACCCCGAATATTCTTGACCTTATTGTTGACCAAGAACTAGAACTTAATGATGTTCAAGATTTTTGGGACATGAACAAAATTATTTATGATAAACGCAATGAATGGACTGCGCAAGTTCAAACTGATATAATCCCATTCGCTTCAGACTGCATGGGAAATATTTTCGCTTTCTTAACTAATGAAATAAAATCACCAACTGAGACAGCTAACATATACTTTTATGACCATGACTTTGAAACGGTTGAAAAAATATCACCATCATTTAAAAATTGGATTGGTAGCTTTAACAAACTATGAAACAACTGGTGCTTACATCGGTTGCAGCAAGCGGGGCTGACGGAATAACAATGAACTTTTGTAGCATTTAGCCTTCGTGGGTGTTCCTTTTTTTAAAGCCATCTATTAGAGAGCAATGCCGCCGATTTCTATGACCAACAATGGTGAGTAAAAACGTGAACCAGGGGAGAATGAGATTTGCAATCCGGAAAATTAACTTCTTTGAATTTGCTACAATATTAAAATTTGTATTGGGGTGATAACAATACAAAACAATACAAAAAACGCAATAGAAATGTGTTTACAATCAATAGGGAATTTTTCCTGGATTTATGAGGGGGTTCGTGTAATATTGGGTAAGCTGCAATACATAGACCATGCGTAATTTATGGAAGAAAGAGGGAATTGAATAGTGATTAAACTGAACAAATTAAAAAAATCATAAATCGGATTGTACTAATAACAATCAGCCTAGCGGCGGACAGGTACAAAAAGTATAACACTAAAGGCATGATTATCAATGGCTGTTTTTTTGAGAAGTAGCATCTTATAACATATATTTGCGTGTTAGCTGCGATTATTTGACGCCAATAATGACAACTGTTTTTAATGAAAATTGAAATTGATATATCTGACAACAAACTTCAAAATCTAAGCCAGACAGCTAATTCCGAGCTGATAAAAGTTGCAAAAAAATACACTGAAGAAGTATTAGATGAAGCAAGCAGAATTGAAGAAAGCAGACGTATTTCCAATTCAAACCCAGAAGTCACAGCTGCAATAATCAATGATGCTGTTGTTTTTGCCAAGACCCATGGAATAAGAAGGAAAAAGCCAAAGATGCAAATATTCATGCAGGTGCTAGCATTCATTTCATCAACGCTGACGGGTGGACTCTTCGATACGAGTAAGTTCAACCAGACTGGATATATAATTCTCTTTTTAGTCGTTTTTGCAGCTTCCGTAATCTCCACTCTTTACTTAATACTGAATGATAATAACAATGATTAACGACACAATATATTCCAAACTTACACCTTCTGCGAAAGAAGCTTTAAACGAGCTCTCAGAAGAATACAAAAGTTTGCTTTTAGAACGAGCTCACAAGATTGCTGAAGAAAGAGAAACAGCGGGCAAAGAAATATCCCTTAGAGATATTCTGGAAGCGCAAAAAACAACCCAGACACCTCATGAAGCCGATAAATATGATTACAAAAAGAGAAGATGGACACTTCTTCTTTCGCTTAGCGGTGCCGTTTATGCAGCTGCTGGAATATTGATTTATCTATATCAAAATAAAAAATTTAATTCTGAAAATGATATTGGTTTAATAATAGCTGTTGTTGGAATTTTAGTGACACTAATTGCATTTTTATATGGTCAACTGACGACACGTAGATATAATTCTCTTTTTGGTCACAAGGATTATCTCAGGGCCAACTATAAAGACTACGAAATTGTCAAGCGGTGGCAATTAATTGAAGAATTAGCAAAAAAGAGTATGTCGCCAATTGATAAAAGCGATTTTCAATCAGATTCAGTCAGCTTTCTAATTCGGTTGCTAAGTCATAAGGTTGCTAAAAATGAAGAAGAGTTCTTGAAAATTAGGGAATTGCTACAGGTAAGAAATAAAATCATTCACGAAGGATATCACATGAATGAACGACAGCGTAAGGAATTACTTAATTTTTCGGACGAACTTATACAACGCCTTGAAATTACACAAGAAGAGGATAAAACTTCTCCTAAGACTCTTAGAGTTATAAACGCGACCTACGGAACTGTCAATAAATCTTTTGATGCAACCAAAGAATTAAATCAATTAGTGACAAACAATAGACTGGAGTTTGTCCTAAATAATGAAATTGTCGGCGACCCAGACCCAGGAATAGTAAAACAGTTAAATATTACATATTCAGTTGGTGATGATGTTAGAACAGAAACTTATGAAGAAGGTGCAAAGGTTATTATCCAATAGCAATCGAGTAACCGTAAACCGCAGCTAACATCGGCATTTATACAAGCCTGGCAGACGTGCTAACAATGAGCTGTGGTGCATGTTTCAGCAACAGTCCCGGGCTGAAGGAACTTTGCTCGGCGATAGTAGTAACAATGAACTTTTAATTATAAATTTGGCAACGGTTTCGGCAGAAAGGAATTCTAATTCCAGTCCTGCATAAATGCGTAGCCGTTATAGGCGATTTAAAAGCATGGAAACAATTGGAGTAACGAATATAGACCCGTGGTTTGTCCTTGACGATGATCCTTTGATTAAGGACCTATTCTATTTTGATAAACTATTTTATTCCGTCTCTTTTAGACAATCTTTAGAAAAATTTTGCAACACTTTACCGCATGGAAAAGAAAGTTTCAAAAAGAAAGTAAGAGAAATTGAAGAGTTAGAAAAAGCAGGCTTAATTTATGAATACACGAATGATTCTTTCAACCAAGATAAACTAAAATATGGGGACACTCATGCGAACAAATATGCTTTAAAGGCGTTAGAACTTGCTTTAGCTTTTTCAACAAAAGAAAAAGTATTTGATGATGTATTTATTGATTTTCTTGAACGCTTTAGAGAAGTTGGGCAATTGCACTCAAGAGTTAATTCGATAGTTCTGAATAAAAAGGATCAAAATACATATACACCCATCATTAGAAGCAGCTATCATAACTTTTCTGTTAATGAATATTACTCAGCAAGTACCGTTCTTAAAGTATTAATTAAAAAATTTCCATCGCTGTCAGACGATATTAAATTAGAAAACTTTGTTGATTTTAAAAACGATCCTGATACTAAATTAAAATTAGCTCGACTGAGAGACTGGACTTTAGAAATTAGCAAAAAACCCTATTCAGAAAAAGAAATAGAGCAAAAGATTGATTATTTACTGCAGGAGTATGCTAAGCAACTCGAAATCCATAAACTAAAATATAACTTAGGCTATATTGAAACATTCGTGACTACTTCTTTAGAAGTTTTAGAAAATATTGCCAAGCTAAATTTTAGTAAAGCTGCCAGAGTTTTATTTGATATAGGCAAGCAAAAGATCAATTTACTTGAAGCTGAACAAAACATGATTGGCAAGGAACTCGCTCTATTATATGAACTGAATAATCAAAACCGCCTATAAATGGTTTGGCAATAGGCTGGCTGACGGAATAACAATCAGCTACAACTCAATATCAGCAATAGTTCCAGCTCGACGTTATAAATTTAGCTTTTAGTTGTTATCTTCAACTTCAGTAACAATTTTCAACTTTGGTTCCGGGCTTGACAAGCAACGAATACCAGCCCATCGCCAAGCCCCGAGACGTTGTGCGTAATTATAAAATGACAGTACGTTTCCTTATAATCATTTTTATCTTGACACCGTTTGCCTTATTTGGTCAGACAGGTAACGACAGTTTAGCAAATGATATATATGCAATAATTAAGGTCATAATCAAAAAGGAAAAAATAAATAAAAATCATGGGCTTGCCTTGACTCCAGAAAAAAATTGCAATATTAATCAAGAAGACACTGCGTATTTGCAGACACTTTTAATTAAGCCAAAGCTAGTTGACACCGTGTATAATGCAAGTTCATCTGACTTTAGAGTTGCTAAAGATTTCATCTACCCTGACAAAAACATTCTTACACAAGCGGACATAGATTACATTCTTAAAACAAAACAAAAATTCATTCACTTCAAATGGGATAATAGTCAGTTGGGCTTTGACCTAAAAAATAAAAAGAAGTATTATACCTTTTCAGTTCCATATTTTAATTCGACACACGACAAAGCAATTGTAATGTATGAATTTCGGTGTGGCGGTCTTTGCGGTGGCGGCAGTACATTTTTGTTAAGCAAAACAGACAAAGGTTGGGACGAAACAATATTGGAACTTTGGTTTCATTGAAATAACTACGCACAACATAGGCAAAAAACTGGCTGACATTCTACACCATCAACATTTCTTCGTTAATGTGCAGCAGTTCTGGCTCGACATTAGCAACTAAACGGGAGAATAAACAATGAACTTTTAATCATAAATTTAACTCCAGTTCCGGGCAGACGAATTTCAAATACCAGTTCTTCGCCAAGCCTTAACATTATGTGCAATTTCCGCTGAGACCATTATTCATCGTGGTTTGAGAAAATTTCATTATTCGGGTTTGACAACAATTCGTAAACTTTTTTTCGTCAGACACTTTTCACGTGAGAGGTTTTTGGAGAAATTATTTCTGTAGTAAAAAGGTTTGCGGAGAGAGACGAACCAAAAGAAATTTTCATCAGCAGACGAACAAATAACTGAGATTTTTATTTTCATTGGACAAGAAAACGATTTTCATTTTTCGGGTGAGACAAACTATTTGACGAGAGTTTTTTATTGTTTGAGAAAATATCTTTCGTCACAGAGAGAAAATGCAAGAGACCTTTTCACAATTTCATTTTTTGTTTTCGCCAGATGACAGAACCTTTTCTTTGGTGAACACAAATTTTTAATTGAAAGAAAAATGATGAAAGTTTTTTCACTTTTTTCATTGCTCTTTTCGGTTGGAGAGAAAACTTGTTTTGTAGCTTTAAGTTTTTTTTCGGTGGGAAAACGGAACTTTAAAAAACAGGAATATGAATTATTTGTTCTTTTGCTGTTTCAATTTCCCCATAATTTTCTTCCCGATTATTTTTTATTCTAAAGATTATGATTCCGAAAACAGTTCCTATTCATTGGTATATTTTTTTTATTTTTAAAGTTCTAAATAATTTTTCTTGAAAAAAGCATCATCGAATGCAAGCTCAATCCAAAACAAAAAATGACTGAAGAGAGTAATGGCTTGGATGAATCAAAGATTCCATTGAAGAGAAATCTGGGATTAACAACAGGAATTTTATTGGTCGCAGGAATTGTCATTGGCTCCGGCGTCTTTAAAAAGATCGCGCCGATGTCGGCTGCGTTAATGAATAAAAACTATATCCTGCTGGCGTGGTTGCTTGCGGGAATTATTTCATTATTCGGTGCTTTCACTATTGCCGGCCTTGCTACTTTGACTGAAGAATCCGGCGGTATCTACGAATACCTGCGCCTTGCTTTTGGTAATTTCTTTTCTTTTTTATCCGGCTGGACAGCGCTTCTGATTGTAGGCAGTGGCGGCATTGCGGCTATAGCATTTATTTTTGCTGAATCGGTAAATTACCTTGTACCCTTACCACATCTTTTTACTTCCTGGCAAAATATTTCCATCGGGCATTTTGTATTTCCATTTGCAAGCGGAGGTGTAAAAATGTTAGCAGTAATTACTATCATCCTTCTTACCTGGCTGAATATTCTAGGTGCAAAAAAAGGAGGTAATCTAAATAATGTACTCACAGCAGTCAAAATCATAGGAATCGTTTTGCTGATTGTGGCGGGATTATCTTTTACGCATGCTTTGCCTTTTAGAAATACTGTAAACCATACATCTTCCAATACAAATATTTTCAGCGCTGTTATGGCCGCAATGCTCAGTGCGTTCTGGGCTTATGATGGCTGGCTTCTTGTAGGAAATATCAGTGGCGAAATAAAAAATCCAAAAAAGAATGTACCCATTTCCCTTATTGCCGGCGTAGGCATTTCGATTGTTTTATATCTTTTAGTAAATGATGCTTTTATGCATGTTTTACCTTTATCTACTTTGGCAAATATTGGAGAAGACAACATCGCTGCTCTTGAAGTAGCGCGGGTTATTTCGGGAAATGCCGGCGCTATCGCTATTGCTTTGTTGATTGTTATTTGCACTTTTGGTGCGCTTAATGCAGTGATTATTACTTATCCAAGATTGTATTACCGGATGGCACAGGAAAAATTTTTCCCTAAAACTTTTTCTTTTGTTCATCCGCGTTACCGCACGCCTTATTTGGGATTGATTTATTCCGGGTTCTGGAGTTGTATTTTAGTAATATCAGGCACATTTGATGTGCTTACGAACTTGATCATTTTTACTGAGTTTTTCTTTTCTGCATTACTTGCTATTGCATTAATAAAAATGAAAAGAAACGGAAAAATTAAAGCAAAGGTTATTCTTTATCCTTTGTCGCCCATCATACTTATTTTATTTTCCCTTGCGCTTGTCATTAATACATTTATTGTAGAGCCGGTTCAGTCTGTTGTGGGTTTATTATTTGTGCTGAGTGGCATTCCGGTTTATTTTTATTATAAGAAAAAAATAAAACAACCGGAAAAGAGTAAAGAAATGGCTATGGCGTGATTTGGTGAATGGTGAATAGGTCAAACATGAAATAATTATTTATTTGAGAAAAAAAGAATTGACAATAATTGTTTGTTACTATAAAATAAAAATTGAAATCAAAAAATGGAAGTACATCATCATCCAGACCTGCATCATGAGCCCAAAAAATGGAAAGAATATTTTTTGGAATTCTTAATGATATTTCTTGCGGTAACCATGGGCTTTATTGCAGAAAATATTCGTGAAGATATTTCTCAACATCAGCGCGCAAAAAGCTTTGCCGCATCTATGATTGACGATCTTAAAGCTGATACATCACAAATTATACGCTACAATAAATATTATACCATTGCTTCTAATAACATAGATACATTTATGAATTTGGTTACTGCAAATGATCTCAAAAATATTCCAACAGGCAAATTGTATTGGTATGGATTATGGGGTGGCGCACGGCATATTTTTATTCCGGATGATGCTACGTTTCAGCAAATGAAAAGCTCCGGCTCGCTGTCTTTTTATAAACCGGAAATTGCAACCAACGTAGAAAAATACGACAGGCTATGCCGTTCATTGCAAGCCATTGATGATATGAACCGCGATGTTTACACAGATGTTCGTAAAACCAGGGCACAGATATTTGAATTTAAGTATAATGAAATGGCTAATGACGTGGCACAAAAGAACGGTTTTGTCCCTAACCAGGCAAGAATTGATTCTTTCATCAATACCAACCCGCCTTTATTAAGTTATGATAAAACGCTGTTTAATGAGTATGTTGAGTTGGTACGGTCTAGGTTTATACGAATTTATAATGTTGCTTATTCAGATTCATTATTAAAGCAGGCTAATTTAGTGCTACGGGAGTTGCAGAAAGAATATAAGTAAAAAATAAAAATTCTAAATCAGGCATAAATATGGAAGTACATCATCACCCACAAGTAGAAAAGAAAAACTTTAAAGAATATTTTTTGGAATTTATAATGATATTCCTGGCGGTAACAATGGGATTTTTTGCGGAAAATATAAGAGAGGGCATCACCAACAGGAAGAAAGAAAAACAGTATATGGTGTTACTGGAGCAGGATCTAAAAAAAGATACAGCAGCCCTGCACTACAGCATTCGACGGTTGAATAGAGATTTCAGCAGTGAAGACAGTATCATATCGTTGTTTGCGGAAAATAAACTGGGCGAAAGAAAGGACAGTACCCTCAGTTTGCTCTTCATTACTTCGGGTCTCAGTGTAGATATTGTCTTCAACGACCGGGCGGCTACACAACTAAAGAACTCAGATGCGCTGAGATTGATAAGGCATAGGGATGTTGCCGAAAATATTCTTCAGTACTGGAATAATCAGATCCGCATAAACCAGATACACGACCGGTTTGAGAATCAGCGTTTGCAACATCACCAGGTAGCTTATAGAACTTTTAACTGGTACCGGGAGTATTATATAAACGCGGGAGGAAGAAGCAACGCCGTGTTGCATTCCCGGCCCAAAGCTATCGTCAATCCAGGGAATCTGAATGAATTTGTAAACATTGTCTCTGACCTTTATAGTACCGGCAAAAATCAATTTATGCCTTACCTGGAGGAGCAGTTGCAACTGGCAAACAAACTTATTGGTCTCATTAAAGAAGAGTATGACTTGCCTGTTGAAACGAATGAAGATTAATTGAAAGGTAAAGCAGGGAAGTTTATTATTTTAAACATCAATGAAGAAAATGATATCATCAAATCAGAAATAACAAGGGAAGTCCATCATCATCCAAAAGTAGAAAAGAAAAATTTCAAAGAATATTTTTTGGAATTTATCATGATATTCAATAAAAACATACAGATATGAAATTACTTTTTATTTTTTTGTTAATGGTATTTTTTCATTTTGCCATAGCTCAAAACATGCACAGCAATGATATTGCCACCATTAAGTCTTGCCGGGCAGCATCAAACGACGCCATTGCAAGGCATGATGTGAATGGAATAGCAAAATATTGGCTGGATGATTTTGTACAAATTATTGGTCGCGGTGTTTATCAAACGGGAAAAGACAGCATTGTGGCTTCATGGGAAACCTTATTTAAAAGCAATCCGCAAATTGGTTATGTACGCAATCCTGGTGAAATTGTAGTGAGTGATAATGATACGCTGGCGTGGGAACGTGGAAAGTGGATTGGTATTCATTCTTACAGCAAAGGCGGTAACTATGCTGCCATGTGGATTAAAAGAAACGGTATCTGGATGCTGAAGGCAGAGTTATTTGTTTCATTAAAAGCAAATAAACAGCAGTAATAAAAAATTGTGGTTATGTTTATTCATAGCCGTTCTGTTACGGCAACCATAAACTAAAACTATAAACCAAAACAATGGAAGTACATCATCACCCACAAGTAGAAAAGAAAAACTTTAAAGAATATTTCTTGGAATTTATAATGATATTTCTTGCGGTAACGCTTGGCTTTTTTGCAGAAAGTATCAGAGAACATCTGGGCGATAAATCAAAAGAGCGGGAATATCTTACTTCAATGGTTTCTGAGCTGCAATATGATACAGCACAGTATAGCCATTTAATGCAAAAACTAAATTACTTGCGGCCAATTCTTGATTCTCTTTATATAAATGCAAAAGAAGCAAAACGATTTAATTATGTATTGCAGGGCAGATGGAATACACCCGTAAATGCAGAGACAATAACATACCAGCCATCGTTAACGACTATTGAACAATTAAAAAGTTCAGGCAATTTAAGATTGATAGATGATAAAAGTATCGCCAGAAAAATAGTGGGTTATGCGGCATACGTGCAAAACAATATTTTAGAAGCAAGAACCGGCGCTATGAACGGTGCAGCGGATAATATTTATGCCCAGGAAGATGCAATAAGCGACGAAAAAGAATTCAATAAAAAAATTGACGATAACATTCGCAATAACATTCCAATTGAAAACAGTGATTTATATGATATGCCATTGCTTGTAAAAGACGCTGTTACTTTAAACAAACTTGCCAACAGCTTCGTAAATCTGAAAGGGAGAAACTATGGCTATTCCAATGTTCTGACTCATGCAGATACATTGGCTACACAACTTATCCAGTCAATCAACAATAAATATCATTTTTCAAATGAATAAAAAAACAAAACAACACTTATTTAAAATGCTGATGTATATTTTGATTGGTTTTGCTGTTGCTTATTTCTGGCATCAGATGAAATAATAAGGCGTCACATAAAATAAAAACAATGGAAGTACATCATCATCCCGTCCTGCATCATCAGCCCAAAAAATGGAAAGAATATTTTTTGGAATTCTTAAT
>Ga0134125_10005732_pt1 | contig 14082 bp, 8 predicted proteins | sample KB31751_FD_96464 | JGI IMG/M metagenome (GOLD analysis project Ga0134125, IMG submission 96464) | Terrestrial soil microbial communities with excess Nitrogen fertilizer from Kellogg Biological Station, Michigan, USA - KB3-175-1 | ecosystem: Environmental > Terrestrial > Soil > Unclassified ... | reverse complement strand
CGCTTACCGCAGGGCGTCGAAGGGCTTGCCGGTCTCCATCGCCAGCCAGGCGCGGGCGACGCGCTCGGTGGGCAGCCAGGCAACGGGATAGGCGGGGAGGCGGCCCGCGGAAACCGGCGCAATGGTCATGGTCTTGGGATCGCCCACATAGCCCGTGGCTTTCACCATCGGCTGGAGGCCGTCCTTGCCCAGCCGCAGCGCCAGGACATCCTCATAAAACACCAGGGCCACATCGCGCGAACGCCCCACGATGTGCGCCGCGCCCGGCTCCTCGGCCAGCGCCCAGAGGGCGCCGCCGCGTTGGTTCAGCGCAAACAGGCCGCGGATGATGTCCTTGCGGGAGTCGAGATCGCTGCCGCCGATGAAGAGCATGCCGGGCACATCGCGGGCCGCGCGCGGGGCGAGGGCGGTGTAATAAATTCCGCCCTTGTTCACCACAAAGGCGATCACACGCTCGGGCTTCCAGGCGGTGAACTCGTAGTTGAACTCGCCGCCCGCCGACATCCCCCAGAGCAGGAAGGGCGCGGCGGCGAGCTCGGGATGCCCGGCCTTGCCGGCGAACTCCCGCATGGCGTCGAGCAGCGCCTGTCCGCTTCCCCGCGCGGCGTTGGCGTACTCCTCGATGAAGCCCTGAGGGTGCGGCTTGTCCTTGAAGAAGCAGCCCACCAGCGCGAGGCGGTGCTTGGCGGCAAAGGCCTGCCACACCGGGTCATCCACCGCCGCGCGGCCGTCGCCATTGGAGCCGGGTACCAACACCAACGCCGCGGAGAGCGGCCCGGCGCCATCGGGAACCCACAGGCGGAACGAGGCGACCGCGTAGTTCGCGCCCGGAGCCGCGGCGGCATCGTAGGTTGCGCCCTGGGCCACGGCGGCGACGACAGCGGCGGCGAGCAGCGCCATCACCAGAAAGACAGTCCTGAATTTCACGCGAGCATTATATCCCGCGGAACCGCTCAGCCACGCCTGCGCCGCCCGGTCGCGGTCGGACGAATCATCAGCGGCCCGCGGCCGGTGGGCGCGAAGGGGATGCGGTTGCGGGCGATCGCCTCGTCCATCAGCCGGCGTCAGTTGCCGAGAAGCGCCGACAGCACCGCGGCAATGTCCGTGTCTCCCCGCCACAGCGGATGGCCGCCTTCCCAGACGACGATCCCCGTATTCACTCCGTGCGTGAGCTCCTGAAAGAGCCGCGCCCACTCGGCGTTCAAGCCGGCGGCCCTGAGCGCCGGTTCGATCGCGGCCTCGGGCTCCTCCCGCAGGGTGATCGGCTTCCCGGCGACCCGGGCCAGCGCGGCGGCGACTTCGCGCGGAGAGTACTCGCGCGGCCCGGCCAGTTCCACGACCCGCTTGCCGTTGCCGCCTTCGGTGAGCAGGCGCGCCGCCGCAACGCCGATATCCCGGGTTGCCACCATCGGAATCGCTCTGTCGGCGAGGAGGAACGAGGGCAAGAATCCCTGCGCAACCCCGAAAAGCGCGCCGCCCCAATTCTCCATAAAGTAGGCCGCCCGCAGGCAGGTTGTGGCGGCGCGGCCGCGGGTGAACACACCCTCCGCGTCTCGGAGGCCGAGGATGGGACCGGTGCCGCCGGCTTGCTGCGCGCCGATGGAGGAGAGCAAGACGACGTGGGGAACGTCAGCCGCTTCGACGGCCGCGGCGATCGTGTGTGTGCGGCGATGATTGTCCTCGAGCACTTGGGTCGAGCTGAAATTGGGAGGAAGAAGCACATAGGCGCCTTCCGTGCCACTGAATGCCCGCCTCAGCGCCGCGCCGTCCTCCACGTCGGCGACGGACACATCGGCACCTGCCTCGTTCCAGACTTTTCCCTTGGCGGCGTCACGCACGACGACGCGGACCTCTTTCCCCTTTCGCAGCAGCGTCTCGGCGACCGTTCTGCCCGTATTTCCTGAAGCACCAAGCACGGCAAACATTTCGAACCTCCTGCAGCGTTGCGCGCTTTCGGAATTCCGCAGCCTTGCGCGCCGATGTTGACGACACCTGATGCCAGTGTAAGGCGGCGTCATAGCCGGCGCAAGAATGCCGGCAGCAACATACGCGTGGGGTGTGAGTTGGTTGGCGCGCGCCCCGCGAGCGGTCACACGTCCCCGAACTGGCGCTTGAGCACCATCGCGAAGCTCTGGTTGCCCATGGTTGCGGTGCCTTGGATCGCGTCCCGCGCGGGGTTGAGAACCCCGTGGAAGACAAACGGCCCCGCCGGCTCGGCTACGCTGAAGCTCACCGATGTGCCGTTGACCTCGAGTTGCACCGGCTTTTGGCTGCCGCTGTCGCCGCTCCACGCACGGAACCCGCCCTGTGCGTCGCCGCGGATCAACAAACGGAACGGCCCCAGCGGTTGCCGGCCAGGGGATACGGTCGCCGTCCAGAGGCCGGAGAGGCTGGGCGCGTCCGGCGCGCCCGCCGCGCCCGCGGAGGCAAGGCCGCCGAACTGGATGCTGGCCGACGCCGTGAAGTGGTGATAGTTGGCGTAGGTGATCCGCGACTGTCTCGATTCTCCTTCCTGCACCATGGCGTTGGAGGCGGCGCTCGGCAATACGTACTCCCGCTGCGCCACGGTCACCGGCGCCCAGTCAATGTCCAATTTCATCGAGTGCAGGGTAAACGCGGCGGGAAAGTCGTAGATCATCTCCAACCGGCGCGGCAGGCGGTCCGCGCGCGCGATCCAGAGCGTGCCGTGGACCGGGGCGAACACCGTCTCGTAGCCGAAATACAGATCGCCCAAGCAGCCGTTGGCCGGCCCGGTAAAGCTGAACCTGTCCGCGGGTTCGGTGAAACCCGCGCCACCCCGGGCGCCCGCCTCCACCCGGAGGCCGCACTCCGGACGGATAAAGGCCCGCATGTACCCGAAGCCGCCATCCCAGTGGTACACCGGCGTCTCTGAATACGGGCCCGGCCAGGGCACGCCGTCCAGCGTCAAGTTGCCGCGGGCGATCTTGCCGTCGGCCACCGTCGCGGTGTAGGTCAGCACGTCCCTGCGGACTCTTCCCGCCGCAATCGCATCTTCGTCATAGTGCTCGGTCGCATCGGCGAGATAGTTGGGAAAACTCTGGATCCAGTTGCCGAGGGCCGCGCGCGTGGCCTCGGGCAGCGCATTGGGCCGCGGTCCGGGAAGGCCCGCGGTGGCGCCGGGCGGCGGCGCCAGCAGGTTGCCGGGTTCCAGACGGGCCCGGGAATCCATGGCGGCTTGCAGTTGCGCCGGCTTGGGACGCCCCAGGGTCCGCCAACCGTCCAACTTCAGGAGATAGCTGCGCCGCGTGCCGCTGTCGTAGAACGCCTGGATCGGCACCGTCGTGATCTCCACCTCATCGCCAACGGCATGCGCCGCCAACTGTCCCGCCAACTCGGGATCTTGTTTCGGCAACAGCGCCCCGATCACGAGCGAATTCTGCTCCAACACCTCAACCGCGGTGGGCGAAACATACACCAGCGCCCCCCGAAAGCGAAGTGGCGCGCCGCCGAAGCGTTGCTGCTGATGGGCATGGGCGCCGAACGCCAGGGACAGCACCGTCACGGCCTTTGCAGCGCCTGCCAACCGCATGCCCCGATTGTAGGCCGGAATCCCCTACGTTGGCTTTGCCGCGGTTGACTCCAGGCGCTCCGCTATTCCACGATGGGGGAGGCGGCTTTCACCATGAGCTACTACCTCTTCAAGTCCGAGCCGGAGGCCTATTCGTTCGACGATTTCCTCCGGGACAAGCAGACGGTGTGGGATGGGGTCACGGCCCCGGCGGCCGTGAAGTACCTGCGCGAGATGCAAGCCGGCGCGAAGTGGATCTTCTACCATACCGGCGGCGAGCGCACCGCCGTCGGCACCGGGACCGTGGTCAGCGTGGACGCCTCCGACCCCAAAGTGCCGGTCGTCAAGGTCAAGGCGGGGCCGCGGCTGAAAACGCCGAAGACGCTGGCCGAGATCAAGGCGCGGAAGATCTTCGCCGACTCACCCCTGCTGAAGATCGGGCGCCTCTCCGTGGTTCCCCTCACCGCGGCGCAGTGGGCGTGGTTTCAGAATTGATCGCGGTTTGGGTTTTTCGAGAAGGTACGCGTCATCGCGACGCAAATCGCGGGGGTCGCGCCGTTTGCACCGTGGGCAAAGTCGGCGCGAAGGGCCGCGGAATCCCGCAGGGCGGCCCGCCCCCGGCAAGCAATGCAGGTGCGGTCCCCGCGAGCGCAGCACCGGCATGGGGCTCCGGGGTCCCCGGGGCGGCGCGCCTCCCGCGACCCCTCAAGCCGCCTTGACGCGGTCGCCGATGAGTTTCACCGCCCGCAGGGCGGAGAGGGCGGCGCCTTCCTGCCAGGCGTTGATGTGGCTGACGTGGTCGCCGGCGAAGTAGAACGGGCCGTCGGGCTGGATGAGAACCGCGTAGCCCGGATTGGAGCCCGCGCCGTTGCGGCCGAACCAACTGATCCAGGCGCCCAGGTTCCAGGGCACACGGCCCCAGCCGACGTACACGCCTTTTTCCAGTTCCTTGCCGTGGCCCGGATGCAGCTTCTCGATCGAGGCGCGCGACATGGCGAGCTTGCCCTCGATCGTGGCGGCGGCGAAGGCCGGGCTCTCGGCGCTGTATCCCCCGACCAGCACGCCCCGCTCGGCAAAAAGGTCGGCGCTGGGGTACCACACCGGGCTGCATCCGCCAACGACATACGATAAGCCGCCGTAAATGTTGTAGTCCTGCTCCCAAAAGCGGCGCGACTCCCACGCGATCTTGTACTGTGGACTGTAGCGGGCGGCGGCGATCACGCTCTGGTACCGCGGCGAAAAGTCGGTGGGGATGGTCTGCACGATCGAGAGCGGCATGGCGCAGATGCAGTAATCGGCGTCCAGCGCGCGCTGGCTGCCGCCTTCGGTGTAGCCGATGCGCACGCCGTCCCCGCGCCGCCGGATCTCCTGGACCGGGGCGTTGTACTTCACGATCGAGCCGAGGCCGCGGGCGAAGGCATAGGCGATCTGGTCCATCCCGCCCACCGGCTGAAACATCGTCGGCTGCCAGTCGAAATCCTCCTCCGCCAGCTCCCCGCGCCAGAAGCCGGGATCGAGCATCGCGGCCAGCCCCATGGGCGCGTGCAGCACCCCGCCATCGTCGCCCGCGCCGGGGCGGCTGGTGTAGCCGGCGCGCTGCGAGCCGGTGTAGGCGCCGCTGGCATCGAGCGGCCCATAGGAGCGCAGGAAGGCGCCCATTTGTTGGATGTCGTCCGGGCTGAGCTCTTGGTCGAGCGCCCCGCCGACGACGCATTTGTCGAGGAGCTCCGAAACCTGGCCGCGGGTGTCGTTGATCACCTGGCGCTGTTCCAGCGGCGTTCCCCGGTTGACGCCGTCGTCCTGCAAAAGGGTGCTGCGCGAGGTATTGACCTCGACCTCGAGTTTGACCCCCAGTTCCTTGCAATAGCCCAGCATGGTTCCGTGGACGGAGGGGAGCCGGGCGGGCCCGACGTTCTGATAATTCCCGTGGTCGAACTCGCAGGTCTGCGTGGAGCCGTCGTTCAACACGATGCGCGTGCCCCGCCGCACCGTCCAGTTGCGTCCCCCGGGGCGCTCGCGCGCCTCGAGCACCGTGCAGGTGAAGCCGTGGCGGCGCAGCTCCCAGGCCGCCGCGAGGCCGGCGATGCCGGCGCCCAGGACGGCCACGCGCACGCCCTTGCCGCTGTCCTGGTCCATCCGCAGATCGAGCCGGGGTTCGGCCTTGGCCGGCATCAGGCCCAGCATCTGCAGGGTGCTGAAGGCGGCGGTGAAGCCCCCCGCCCGGCCCACGCGCGCCACAAAGGTTCGACGAGTCATCATTCGGCCACCCCGGTCTTTATCGCTTCACATACTGCACAATGGCGCGCTGCTGTACCTGGGCGCTCAGGATGCCGCCGCTGGCGTCCGCCCAGACGCCTTCGCCGCCGCTGGTGGCGGACTTGTCCGGATCCGCGAAGGTATCGGGAATGAAGGCGGTAACGTTGCCGTCCGTGACGCTGCCGACGCGAATGCCGCGCTGCCAGCCCGGATGGTAGCCGTACCCCATCGGCGTCCGCGACTCGGAGTCGCTCGCGTACAGTACGTCGTGCGCATCGATATAGATGGCGCTCGGCCGGCCGAACTGCGTGAGGATGCCGAGCAACTTGCCGTTCTGATCGAAGACCTGGATGCGGTTGTTCCAGCGATCGCCGACATACAATCGGCCCTCGCGGTCCATCGCCAGGCAGTGCGGCGCGTCGAAATGGCCGCCCTCGACCCCGTGGCCGCCCCACTGCAACAGGAACTTGCCGCCGGGATCCAGTTTGACCACGCGCGCGGCGTGGCTGGGACCGGCGTCATGGCCATCCGCGACGAATATATCGCCGTTGGGCGCCACCACCACCGCGGTCGGCTGGCTGAAGGTGTCGGGACCCTCGGCGGAGACGCCGGGTTTGCCCAGCGTGCGCAACACCTGGCCGTGCGCGTCGAACTCGATCACGTCGGCGCCCTTGCCGTTCTGCGCCCGGATGTCGGTTATCCAGATGTGGTCGGCGGCATCGATATAGAAGCCGTGCGGAAAATTGAACATCCCCCCGCCAAATGCCTGGATGAAATTCCCCTTGGCGTCGAACTCCAGGATGGGATCGAGCTTGCTGTCCGCGCAGCTATTGGCGCCGCAACGGTCGGCGATCCAGATGTTGCCGCGGCTGTCCACCGCGACGCCGCTGGTGGAACCCATGGTTCGGCCCGCCGGCAGCTTGAGCAAGCCGGCCACGGCCTGATAGGGATCGGGCTGGCGGTTCGGGGCGTTGCGCGGATCGGATGCGGCCAGCGAGAGGACTCCCGAGGCCCGGTTGGCCGCATCCAGGGCGGCGAGATCGGCGGGCGGCGTTCGGACGCGGGCGGCTTGCGGCGATCGTGCGGGGGGAGCGGCGGGCGCGGCGGGCGGCGCCGCGCTCGCCGGCTCCGCGGGGGAACCCGGGTGCGGGTTCGCGGCCTGAAAGGCAATCGCCTTCAGGAACGCGCTGCGGTGGTCCAGCGGCTTGTCGCCGGCGGGAAATCCGTTCACCTTCAGCAGGTACGCCAGAATGTCCGCGTAGGACTCCGGGCTCAGGCTCCCCGGCGCGCTCTGCGGCATGGTGGTGCGGATGCGGTCGAACAGCGCGCCCACGGTCAGCCCGTCGAAATCGGAAACGAACTGACCGCCCGTCAGCGGCGAAGCTTCGTCAATGCCGGCCAGGTCGCTGCCGTGACAGGTGGCGCAGCTCTGTGTGTAAGCATTGGCGCCGCGCGCCGCCTGTTCGGCCGTATAGACCCCGCTCCACACCGAGGCCGGGGTCGAGTCGGCCTGCGGGTAAAGGTAAATCGTGGCGAGCAGCAGGCATGCCGCCGCCAGGGCAGCCGATTTCATGCGCATGTGGGATCCTACCTGCTATCGGGCAGGGTGTAACAGATGTACTCTCCCGAGTAGTTGCCCCCGCTTACGGCCACGACGATGTACTGCTTGCCGTTCACCATATAGGTCATCGGGCTGCCGGATTGCGGCGCCGGCATCAACACGCCGCCCACCTCCTTGCCGGTCTTCTGATCGTAGGCGCGCAGCATGGCGCCGCGGGGATGTTCGGGGGTGGTGGTGACCATCGCATCGCCGGCGATGACCAGGCTCCGGGTGACGAGCGTGCCGATGTTGTAGCTGCGCTGGCCGGTGCGGGGAATATCGAGCCCCTTCAGGTCGGGGCTGTTGCGGATGTAGTCGGGCGTGTCGCCGTGGGCGGCTTGCCAGAGAATGGTTCCGGTGTCGAGATTGATGGCGCTCAGCGTGCTGTAGGGCGGCTTGACCAGCGGCAGGCCATCCACCGTAAGGGACGGGACGCCGCCGCGCGCGCCACGCGCCGGCGCGGGCGGCGCGGTGGCCACCGCGTCCGCGCCCTGGCCGGCGCCGGCGGCGTTGACCATGACGATGTGTTGCCCGACCTGGCCCTCGACGTAGGGAAGATCCGTGAAGTTCGGCGGCGGGGGAACCAGGCCGTACGCGCCCAGACATCCGTCACACGACATGACGTAGACAGTGTGGTTCTCGGGATTGAACGACCCGCCGGGCCAGTTGGTGCCGCCGCTGGCCGGTCCGATCGCCAGCGTGGCGCGCAGCCCGGCGGGCGGCTGCTGGCTCAACACGGGCGGAGTGTAGATCGGCCCCAGCCGGTACTGCTGCGCCAATTCCAGCGCCTTCTGGCGAAGCGCGGGCGTGAACGAGATCAAGTCGTCGGTGGTGAAGCCGTTGCGGCCGTAAGCCGCGGGTTTGCTCGGGATCGGCTGCGTCGGCGAATACCATTCCCCGGGCACATGATCCTGCGGCACCGGCGTTTCCGGAATCGGCCAAACCGGCTTACCCGTGATGCGGTCGAAGACGAAGAGCATTCCCATTTTCGTCGGCACCGCCACCGCCTTGATGGGCTGGTTGTCCACGGTGATGTCCATCAGCAGCGGCGCCGAGGACATGTCGAGGTCCCAAATGTCGTGATGCGTGATCTGGAAATACCACTTCATTTTGCCGGTCTTGAGATCCACCGCGACCAGGCAATCGGAGAAGATATTGTCGCCGGGACGCTTGCCGCCAAAAAAATCGCTGGTGGGCGATTCCACCGGCAAGTAGGCGAGGCCGGCCTCGGGATCCGCCGTGATCTCGGTCCAGATGCCGGTGTTGCCGGTGTAGTCGGCCGAGCCGTTCAGCCAGGTCTCGTACCCTTTCTCGCCCTTGCGCGGAATGGTGTTCCACTGCCACAGCTTCTTGCCGGTGCGCACGTCGTAGGCGCGCGCCGAGCCGCGGTTATTGCGGAAACTGGAAGGCGTAAAGCCCTCGCGGAACGCCGATCCCACCAGAACCTCATTGCCCACCACGGTGGGCGCCGACTGCCATCCGATTTCGCCGGTGACCAGGTCGGGCTCGATCTTCTGATCGTCGGTCGCCTTCAGATCCACCCTGCCGGAGACGCCAAACGAGGCGACCGGCTGCCCGGTCCTGGCGTCGAGCGCCACCAGGAAGTAGCCGGGCGTGACATACAGGATGCGGGCGCCCTGCCCGTTGGCGCCCGGCCAGTAGGACAGTCCGCGCCCGGAGAGCTGCCGCGGCGCCGCCGCCCCGCGCTTGCCCTCCTGCTCGCCGTGGACCCACAGCAACTCGCCGGTGGCCGCGTTGAGCGCGACCACGTCGCGGCGGTTGCCCGCGGTGGCATAGATCGTGCCGTCCACCTCGAGCGGCGTGCCCTCCAGCTTGTATTCGGGATGGTTGCCGAAGTTGTCGGTCTTGAACCGCCAGGCGACTTCCAGATCATTGAAGTTCGAGGCGTTGATCTGGTCCAGCGGCTCGTACCGGCTGCCCGAGGTATCGGCGAAATACTGGGTCCAATTGACGTTGCGGGGCGTGCCCGGCGCCGTTTGGCGGGGCGCCGATGCCACGCCGAGAACAACGGTCGCGGCCAGGGCCGAACCGCGAATCCAGTTGATCGTACTAGACCTCATGCCGGGGGTCTCCTTTGCCGGTAGCGGCTAGGCAATCGCGCCCGCCTTGATTTTCGCCAAGCCGGCTTGTATCGCCGCCTTTTGCGCGTCGGTGACATCGGCGAACGGCGGCCGCTGGTAGGTCTGGGGCACGCCCATGCGCAGGCTGAGCGCGTATTTCAACGGTCCGAAGGAGCCGACCCCGCCGGCGCGCAGCAGCGCTTCCGTCGCCCGCATTTTGGCCAGCGGCGCGTGATAGTCCTGGCCCGCATGGAAGGCGGCGAAGACATCGGCGGCCTCGCGGCAGTAGAGGTTGCCGTCCATCAGGATCGCGCCCATGCCGTGGTCGAGGGCGTACTCGAGCTTGCCGGAGGTGCCGGTGCGCATGTTGAGCTCGGGGAAGTTGGCGACGAAATCCTGATACTCCTGCATGTTGCCGTCCGAATCCTTGATGCCGGCCAGATTGGGGTAGTGCATCAGGCTCTTGAGCAGCTCGGTGCTGATGGGCACGCCGCTGGTGCGCGGGATGTGATACAGGTTGATCGGAATGCGCACCTGGTCGAACAGCCCCGAATAGTAGCGGGTGAGGCCTTCCACCGGCGGATTTTTGTAATAAAACGGGGGAATCACCAGCAGGCCGTCGGCGCCGTGATCGGCGGCGTGGCGGGCCAGCTCCAGCGTCTCCGGAAAGTTGGAGGTGCCGGGATTGACCAGGAAGTTCATCCCCATCTTGTTCTTCAGCGCGGTTTCGCTGATGAGTTTGCGCTCCGCCATCGAAAAGGAGGGGAACTCGCCGGTGGTCCCCAGGACCACGATCCCGTCGGCCCCGTTGTGTTGGAACCACGCCAGGATGTCGCGGAACGCCCCCGGATCGAATTTCAGATTTTTGTCGCAGGGCGTGACGCTCGCCACCCACATCAGCGTCTTGGTCTTGCTGCCGAGATTGCGCGCTTGGGCGAAGGCGGGCGCCGCGCCGGGGAGCATGGTCATCGCCGCCGTGGCGGCGACCGCCCCGCCGAGCCGGGCAACCGCTTCCCGCCGTGTCATCCGATTGATGTTTTCCCGATGAGCCGTTTCCATGGAACCCTCCCCCGGCCAGGATACGGCCACATTATCCGATAGTGGGCGCAGGAACCAAGTTTTTAACCACGGTCGGTCACCTGTGCCACTATTTGGGGTTCGGGTCAGGCCGGACGGCCGCCTTTCACCTTGGCCGCTCCCGTTGGCCGGTCCGCAGCGCGCACACGGGGTTTTATTCCATCTCCCCCCGCACACATCAGACATACGGCCGACCCGCAAAGAGTAGGCTGGCCGTGCGAGGAGAGCGCCCCTTGTCAAATCCGCTGCAAGCTATTTCGCGGGTCGTTTCCTTTTTTTCCTGGCGCCGAATGCCACACCCAGGGCCACTCCGATGGCGACGCCGGCCCCAATGTTATGTAGAGCCGCCCCGATCGAAGTGCCCACCGCAACTCCGATGGCAACGGCTATGCCCAGGTTGTTCTTCACATGCCCCCTTGTTCCCCGGCCCTATACAGTCCGGGATCAGGGGAGTCAATCCAGGTCCGCGGCATTCGCCAACTCCGGCAGAACCAGTTTGATCGGCGCGGGTGGCGCGGCGCAGCCGCGCCACCCGCTTCTGTCCCCGACTACCGGCCGCCGCCGCCCACCGTCACCGGCCCCAGGTTGGCCTGCTGTAGCTGGCGGTTCAGCGCCGGCAGGCTCGCGGTCTTGAGCTGGTTCCACTTCGCCAGCTGCGCCTCGGCCATCACCTTGGCTTTGGCAAAACCGGCCTGCACGGTGTCCGCCGACCCGCTCTGGGCCGCGCCCGCGAGCTGGCCCAGAATGCCGTTCAGGCCGGTCAAGCTGCTCGGCGCCGGCGCCGCGTCGCCCTCGCCGGATGCATCCGGATTGGGCGCCGCGGCGGCAAAGCCCACGATCGCGCGGGTCTGCTCGTTCAGCGCGGTGATCGAAGCCGCCACGCTGCCGCTCGCCTGGGAAGCGAGTTGGGTGAGCTGGTTCTGCAACCCCGCGGCCTGGCTCCGGGCGCTCGCGACCTGGGCCTGCAGCGCCTGGATCTGGCTGGCGAGCTGCTGCTGTTGCGGCGTCTCCGCCGTGTAGGTCGCACCCTTCGCCAGCGTGACCGTGAGCGGCTGGGAGTACGTCTGCCCACCCGCTGTCAGGCGGACGGTGTACGTCCCGGGGCCGGCGGATTGGCCTCCGCCGCCGCCGCGGCCTCCGCGGCCGCCGCCGGCCGCCGGCGCGCCCGGCTTGACCTCGCGGAAATCCCAGCTCCATTCGTGCGAGCCCGCCGCCGCGCTCAAAATCGGCGGGTTTTGCGCAAACACCGCCGCCACCACCATGGTCTTCGGGTTCTGGCGGGGCGCCCGCTGCGTGCTGGTGTAATGCCGAACAACCTGGCCGGCGCTATTCACGATGTCGAGCGACACCGGACCGCTATTGCCCTTCAGATAGTAATGAATGACCGCGCCCGAGGGCGGCGCCGCGGCCGAAATCACCAGCATCGGATCGAGCTGCGCCGCTTCCCTCGCGGGATCGTCGCCGCCGTAGTTGCGGGCGGTTCCGGCGGGAATCTTCGCCGGCTCCGGCTTGTACAGTACCGCCGCGGCTTCGTTCATGGACGCGTTCACCTGGCGCAGCGGGCTGACGTCGTCCATCACCCAGAACGAACGCCCGAACGTGGCCATCACCAGCGCCTTGTCGTGGAACGTGAAATCGCGGATTTCCACCGGCGGCATGTTCAGCCGCAGCGGCTGCCAATTGTCCCCGTCGTTAAACGAAACATACACGCCCAGGTTGGTGCCCAGGAACAGCAGCCCCTTGCGCACCGGATCCTCGATCAACGCTTCCAGGTACTCATTCGCGGGGATGCCGTTGACGATGTTGGTCCAGCTCTTCCCTCCATCCATGGTGCGGTAGAGGTAGGGACGGTTGTCGTTCAGACGGTGCCGGTCCACCGCGGCAAACGCCTCTTCAGCGTTGTAGTGCGATGCCTTGATGCGCGTGACTTTGCTCCACGCCGTCATTTCCGGCGGCGTGACGTTGTGCCAGGTCTGGCCATCGTCGCGGGTGACCTGAATGTAGCCGTCGTCGGTGCCCACCCAGATTTCATGCGCCAGCAGCGGCGAGGGGCCGATCGCGTAGATCACCCCCCAGCGCGGCCCGTTGGTCCGCTCGGCATAGGTGCTGTCTTTGGCGGTATCGGCGCTGATGTTCGCCGGCACACCGGGGGTCTCGCGCGGAAGGTCGGTGCTGATCTTCCGCCACGTCGCGCCCCCATTGTCGGTTTCGAACAGGAACTGGTTGGCGAAGAAGAACTCGTGCTTGTCCGCCATCGAGAACGCCACCGGCAGCGTCCAGGTCTTGCGGAAGTACTCGCCCGGATACGCCAACAGCGGCGAAATGCTTTCCCGCTTGCCGGTGGAGGGCGTGCACTTGTCCACCGTGCCGCCGTAGAGCTCTTCGGTGGCCAACGGATTGGCGGCGATGCCGCCGCTCTCTCCGGCGGCGCATTCGCTCGTCCATCCGGTGCCAAAGGTCGCGCGCGAGCCGTTCGGGCCCGCGCTGGCCGCCGCGCCGCCGTTGTTGTTGCTGTCCTGCTGCGCGCCGTAGATCCAGTAGGGGTCGCGGTTATCGGTGGTGACGTCGTAGAGCTCCGCCGTCGGCTGGTTGTTCCATGAGCTCCAGGTCTCGCCGCCGTTGACGGTCACGATCGTGCCCTGGTCGCTGGCCAGCACCATGCGATGGGGATCGCTCGGGCTCACCCACAGTTGATGGTAATCGTCCCCGCCGGGCGCGCCCCGGAAGGCGTCGAAACTCGCCCCGCCGTCGGTGGATTTGTAGACCGTGGTGTTGATCGCGTACAGCGTGTTCTCGTCTTTCGTGTCGACCGTGACCGACTCGAAGTACCAACCGCGATTCCAAATGCGGCTCTCGTTGTCCATCAGCTTCCAGGTCGCGCCGGCGTCGTCGGAGCGATACAAGCCGCCCTCCTTGGCGCTGGCGTCCACCATGGCGTAGACGCGGTTCGAATCGGTCGGCGCCACCGCGACGCCAATGCGTCCCGGATCGGCCGGCAACCCGCCCGTCACATGCGTCCAGTTGCTGCCGCCGTCGGTCGACTTGTAGAGCCCGCTGCCCTGCCCATGCGCCGAGGGGTACACCGTCCACGGCGGTCGCCCCGTCGCCCACATGGCCGCGTAGATCACCTGCGGGTTGGCGGCGTCGAAGGAAAGATCGATGGCGCCCGTGTTGTTGTCCGTGAACAACACCTTCTGCCAGTTTTGCCCGCCGTCGGTCGAGCGGTACACGCCACGATCCGGCGTGGCGGCGTACATGTTGCCGAGCGCGGCCACGAACACACGGTTCGGATCGTGCGGATCAACGATGATACGCCCGATCTGCTTGGTCGCCTCCAGCCCGATGCGCGTCCAGGTCGCGCCGCCGTCGGTCGACTTGAACATCCCGTCGCCTTCCGTGAACTGGCTGCGCGGATCGTCCTCGCCGGTGCCGACATAAATAACGTTGGGGTCTGACGGCGCCACCGCGATCGCCCCAATCGACGCCACCGGCTCATGATCGAAGATGGGCTGCCAGGTGGTGCCGTCGTTGATGGTCTT
>Ga0134125_10005731_pt1 | contig 14085 bp, 14 predicted proteins | sample KB31751_FD_96464 | JGI IMG/M metagenome (GOLD analysis project Ga0134125, IMG submission 96464) | Terrestrial soil microbial communities with excess Nitrogen fertilizer from Kellogg Biological Station, Michigan, USA - KB3-175-1 | ecosystem: Environmental > Terrestrial > Soil > Unclassified ... | reverse complement strand
GCACCGCCGCCATCGATGAGCTCGCCCGCAGCGACCTGGGCATGATCGGGCCCAACGAGACCTTCTATCAGGTCGTCGAGCCTGCCCCGGCGGGGGGCAGGCCTGCTGCTTCCAGGGCCGCCGCCATCAAATGACAAAATTGTCGGGAACAATTTTGGACGGCGTAAGCCGGCCCGAAGGGCGAGGCGCAGGGACGGGGCCTCGCAACTACTGGCTGGTCATGCCGGCTGCCGGGGTCGGCCGCCGCTTCGGCGCTGACCGTCCGAAGCAGTACGCCCCTCTTTGCGGACGCACCGTCATCGAATGGGCGCTGGCCCCCTTTCTGACCGATGCCCGCTGCAGCGGCGCGGTGGTGGCCCTTGCCGAGGACGATCCTTACTGGGCGGCCATTGCCCCGCCGACTGTCCTCGTCATCTCCGGTGGCGAGGAGCGCAGTCACTCCGTTCGCAATGGCCTTCGGGCACTCGCCGAGCGCGCCGGCCGCGATGATTGGGTGCTGGTCCACGACGCCGCAAGGCCATGCCTGCCGCGCCAAGACCTCGATCGCCTGCTCACGGATCTGGCCGCCCACCCGGTCGGGGGTATCCTGGCGACTCCAGCCGCCGACACGCTGAAGCGTGCCGATGCCGCCCGGCAGATAGAGCAGACCGTCGACCGCGCCGGCCTTTGGCGCGCCCTGACCCCGCAGATGTTCCGCTACGGCCGCCTCTGCGAAGCGCTCGATCGGGCGCACGGCAGTGGCCGCGTGCCCACCGACGAGGCGCAGGCGATCGAGTGGCTGGGAGACCGCCCCGCGCTCATCGAAGGCGCCGCCGCGAACCTCAAGATCACCAGTGCCGCCGACCTCGCGCTCGCGGCCGCGCTACTGAAGGAACCCCGCTGATGCGAATAGGCTCCGGCATCGATGTACATGCGTTCGGCCCCGGCGATTGCGTCATGTTGGGTGGCGTGCGGGTCGCCCACACGCATGGGGTCGTGGCTCACTCCGACGGCGATGTGGTGCTGCACGCGCTCACCGATGCGCTCCTCGGCGCGGCGGGTCTCGGCGACATCGGCCAACACTTCAAGGATACCGACCCGCGCTGGAAGGGCGCGGACAGCAAGCGCTTCGTCCGCGCGGTCATGGACATGCTCCGCGCCCGCAAGCTCCGGGTCGGCAATGCCGACGTGACCGTTATGGCGGAGCGACCGAAGCTCTCGCCCGTGCGCGATGACATCCGCCGCCAGGTGGCGGAGCTTCTGGAGGTCGGCCCCGAGCGGGTCAACGTCAAGGCGACGACGACGGAGAAGCTCGGCTTCCTCGGACGGGCCGAGGGCATTGCCGCGCAGGCCGTGGTGCTCCTGATCGATGTCGGCTGACGCGGCGCTCGATCCGCCGCGAGCCCACGGCGAGCCGCTCTGCGCGGGAAGATTGCGCGCCGAGCCCGAGGATTTCCTCGTGGAGGAGCAGCTCGGCTTCACTCCGGCCGGGGCCGGCCAACACGTGTTGCTCAAGGTGCGCAAGCGCAATGCGAATACGCAGTGGATTGCGCGCGAGCTGGCGCGCGCCTGCGGCTGTCCGCCACGCGACGTGGGCTATGCGGGCTTGAAGGACCGCCGCGCGGTGGCCACGCAGTGGTTCACAGTGCCGCAGTCGCGGCTCGCGCCGGCGGACTGGCTGGCTGTCGGCAGCGGCGAATACGAGGTGCTGGAGGCGCATCGCCACTCCCGCAAGCTGCCGCGCGGCGCGCTCGCGGCCAATCGCTTCGTCATCAGGGTTCGGGACGCCGCGATCGGTGATTCGCCCCTTGCCAGCCGCCTGGCCGCCATCGCGACCCGCGGGGTGCCGAATTACTTCGGGCCGCAGCGGTTTGGCAGGGGCGGGGCCAACCTGGCGCGCGTGGGCGAGGACGTGCGCGCGCTGCGGCCGGCGGAGCGGGGCTTCGTCCTGTCAGCGGCGCGCAGCCTCGTCTTCAATGCCGTGCTGGCCGCGCGCGTCGGCGATGGAAGTTGGGAGCGCCTCGAGCCGGGCGACCTCGCCAACCTCGATGGCCGCGCGAGCCATTTTCCGGTCGCAGCGCTCGACGAAACACTCGCCGTGCGCGTTGCGCAGCTCGACATCCACCCCACCGGCCCCCTTTGGGGGCGCGGCGCCCCGCCGAGCGGCGGCAGAGTGCTGGAGCTCGAGCAGCGAATCGCGGCAACTCTGACCGTTGCGTGCGAGCAGGTCGCGCGGGCCGGCATGGAGCAGGAGAGGCGCAGCCTGCGGCTGGCGGTGCGGGAGCTGAGCTGGCGGCGCGAGGCGGATTCCGTGATCGTCGAATTTCGCCTGGGTCGCGGCGCCTATGCGACGGCGGTGCTGCGCGAAGTGTTCGCGCTGGATGCGGACTATGACGACAGCAACACGTAAACGGCGCCGGTACCGCCATCGACCTGCCGTGCGGAGACGTACGCGAGTACCGGGCCTACTTTGCGCAGCATCGCGCCCACCATGCCCTTCAGCACCGGGCCGCGGTGTCCGGAGCGCAGCCCCTTGCCATGAATGATGCGCACGCAGCGCCATCGCCGCAGCAGCGCCTGCGCCAGGAACTCGCGCAGCGCCTGCCTGGCCTCGGCGACGGTGAGGCCGTGCAGGTCGATTTCCCCTTGCACCCGGTAGTCGCCGCGCCGGAGCTTGCGCAGCACGGCAGGCTGGATGCCCGTACGCTGGAACACGAGCTCCTCGCCGCTGGCGAGCTCCGGGTCGATGACCTCATCGCGCAAGCTCTCTTCCAGAACGGCCAGCCGGTCGGCGCGGGTGAAGCGCGCGGCCGGCCGCGGACGGCGCATGCCTCGCGATGCGTGGCCCGCCGACGGCTCAGGGCGGCCCAGAGGCTTCACGTCCTGGACCGCTTCACGGAACAGCCTGGCGTCTTCGCCAGTATCCCCTCCCGGGGAGTCTTTCCGCGATCTGGGACTCACGCTACCTCCGCCTGATTTGCTCCAGTATAGTTACGCGCCCGCGGACGGGCGTAAGCCTTGCAATACCCTACATCAGGACCGTGAAGATCCTCGTCAGCAACGATGATGGCTACCGCTCACGCGGCATCCGCGCGCTCAAGGACGCGTTGGCGAGTCTCGCCGAGATCACGGTCGTCGCGCCGGATCGCAATCGCAGCGGCGCCAGCAACTCCCTGACCCTCGACGTGCCGCTGCGCGTGTTCGAGTCCGAGCCCGGCGTCTACTACGTTCAGGGTACGCCGACCGACTGTGTGCACCTCGCCATCTCCGGGCTCTTTGACTTCGAGCACGATATGGTGGTTTCCGGCATCAATGATGGTGCGAACCTCGGGGATGACGTGCTCTATTCCGGGACTGTGGCGGCCGCGATCGAGGGCCGCTTCCTCGGTCTGCCGACTCTTGCGATCTCCCTTTGCACAGTGCCGGACGAGGAGGCGCATTACGATACGGCCGCGCACGTTGCGCGGCAGCTCGTGGGGCACCTGCTGCAAAGTCGACTCGAGCCGACGCTCATTCTCAACGTCAATGTTCCCAACGTACCTTTTGCGGCGCTGCATGGCTTTCGTGGCACGCGGCTCGGATTTCGCCATCGTTCGGAGCCCATCCTGCCCGCGCGCGACCCGCGCGGGCGGCCCGTGTACTGGGTGGGACCCGCGGGGTCGCAACAGGACGCGGGACCGGGCACGGATTTCGAAGCCATCGATGAGGGTTATGTCTCGGTGACTCCGCTGCAAATCGATTTCACCCGCCATTCCGCGCTGCCCGGCCTGCAGCATTGGCTGGAAGGCCTCCATGCCTGACCTGCGGTTTTCCGGCATCGGCATGACTTCCGCGCGCACGCGCGACCGGCTGGTGCAGCGCCTGCGCGATCAGGGCATCACGAGCCTCACCGTCCTCGACCGGATACGCAACGTGCCGCGGCACATCTTCGTCGACGAGGCGCTCGGCAGCCGGGCTTATGAGGACACTGCGTTGCCGATCGGCTTCGGGCAGACGATCTCGCAACCTTACATCGTCGCACGCATGACCGAAGCACTGCTCCAGGGCGGACCTCTGCACAAGGTGCTCGAGGTCGGCACCGGATGCGGCTATCAGACCGCCGTGCTCGCCCCGCTCGTCGAGCGCATCTACACCATCGAGCGCATCGAGCCGCTGCTCGATCGCGCCAAGGAGCGGTTGAAGGAGCTCGGCGTGCGCAATGTTAGATTCCGGCACGGCGACGGCACCGCCGGCTGGAAGCCGCAGGCGCCGTTCGATGGCATCCTCGTCGCCGCGGCACCGCTCGTCGTTCCGGAGGGGCTGCTCAAGCAGTTGCAGGTGGGCGGGCGGCTGCTCGTGCCGGTGGGCCCCGAGGGGGAGCAGGAGCTGGTGCGCTTTACGCGCCGGGAGCAGCGCATCGATCGCGAGTCGTTGGGGCCGGTGGCGTTCGTACCGCTGCTGGGCGGCACGGGTTGAGCCGATACTCGAGATTAGCTTTGTCTTATAATCTATTGAAATAAAAGAATTTAAAAATCCACAGTTGCTAATCGAAGCGCGACCTGTTTAACATTGCGCCCTGTCGCTGAGTGCCGACAGGTGCAATCGATCGCAGGGCAGCCGGAAGAGGGCACAGGGAGGAGGGGATGCCGAAAGAAAAGCAACAACAGCGACGAACAAGAAGAAAAGCATTCCGTCGTCCGAGTCTGTCAGCTCCGGATGATGGGTCGATTGGTTGATGCCCCTCCCCCTGTGTCTTCTTCCGGCGGCCCTGCCGCCGGAAGAAGACTATTCCAGGAAGAGCGCCGCGACGGCGTGCCGCTCCTCCTGTACCAGGATGTTGTAGGTACGGCAGGCGGCGCCGAGATCCATCACTTCGAGTCCAACGCCCCGCGCGACGAATGCCGCGCGAATCTCGAGCGGCGGGAAGTGCTGGCGCTCTCCCGTCCCGAGCAGAACGACCTCAGGCTCGAGCTCAAATATCGTCTGCAAGTGCTCGGTCGCCAACGCATCGAAGCGCGCCGGCGGCCAGTCCGTGATCAGGCGGTCGGCTGACACGATGCAGCTCGCGCGCACGAGCTCCTCGCCTATGCGCAGCTCCGTCCGGGAGTAGGCGCGCACCAGATTCACTCGCGAGCTGCTTTCCAATGTGAACTTCATTGGGACGGTACGATAACGCTCATGCGCGAGATCGTCATCGTCATTACCGATTTGTATCTCGACCCTGATCCGGCGGGCCGCCCCGCGGCGCGCGAGATCGCCCCGCGGGATCCGGAAGCAAGCGCAGGCTCGGGCGCGACGCCGGGCATCGATCATCTCGCGCGCTTCGCCGACCGGGGGCGTGTGGCCGCAGGCTGGCGAGCGTGGACCGCCCACTGGCTCGCTCTGCCCCAATACCTCCATGAGGCTCCCGCCAGCGTCGCGGCGGCCGAGCTTGCCGACGCGCCGGCGGGCGCCGTGTGGCTCGCGACACCCGTGCATTTGCTCGCGGGCCTGACGAGTCTGCACTTCGACAGACGCAGTGTCCTTCGCCTGCCGCGCGCGGAGCTCGAGGAGCTCGCGGCGACTTTCCGCGACACGTTCCGCGGGTCAGGGTTCGATCTGCATCCGCTGCCGGATGGCGAGCTCGTGCTCTCCGGGCCGCAGGTCGCGACGGCGGCGGTCACCACCGAGCCGGCGCGGATGCTGTTGTCCTCGGTCGCCGAGTCGCTTCCCACGGGAGAGGGTGCCGCCGCGTTGCGGCGGTTGAGCGCGGAAATCGAGATGTGGCTGCATGGACATCCGCTCAACGATCAGCGCGCGCGCCGCGGAGCTCCATCGGTCGCAACGCTCTGGGTGTGGGGTGGCGGCGCTCCGGCTCTCTCTCCTCCCGCACCGGCGCGAGAGATCACGGACGCGGCGTTCGGGTCCGATGCCTATGTCCGGGGCCTGTGGCGACTTGCCGGGGGAGAATGCCGGCCGATGCCGGTAGACTGGGAGGCGGTGATCGGTGATCGGCGCGCACAACGCGCACTCGCCGCAGTGGAGGTTGCCGAATTGCTGCATGCCCATGCTTCCTGGACTCTGGCGGACGCCGCGGCGGAGATCGATCGCCGGCTGATATCGCCGTCGCTTGCGGCTCTGCAGCGCGGCGCACTCGAGCGGCTCGTGCTGCTGGCGAATGACCGTTCGCTCACCCTGCGGGCGGCGCACCGTTGGCGTCTCTGGCGGCGCGCGGGACCGCGCCTAGGTCTGGAGGGACTGGCATGAATCTGCGCGTCGTGCGGCGCGGGGCCTGCGCGGAGGATGCCTCGATGCTCGTCGGCGGGGGGCTGCATCCGGTGCTGCGCCGAATCTATCTCGCGCGCGGCGTGCGAACGGCCGACGACCTCGACCTCTCGCTCGATCGCCTGCTGCCGGTGAGCACACTGGAGAGCATCGCCGCCGCGATCGATCTGCTGCTCGCGCATCGCGCCGCGGGCCGCGTGCTGGTGATCGGCGATTTCGATGCCGATGGCGCCACCAGCACCGCGCTCGTCGTCAGGGCGTTGACCGCATGGGGATTCGCCGCGGTCGATTTTCTCGTGCCCAACAGATTCGAGTTCGGCTATGGCCTGACGCCGGAGATCGTGAGGCTCGCGGCGGGCCGCGCTCCCTCGCTGATCATCACCGTGGACAATGGGATTTCGAGCGCCGCCGGCGTGGCGGAGGCGCGCTCGCGCGGCATCGATGTGCTGGTCACCGATCACCACCTTCCCGGCCCCGACCTGCCGGCGGCCAACGTCATCGTCAATCCCAACCTGACCGGCAGTCTTTTCAAGAGCCGCGCGCTCGCGGGTGTGGGTGTGGCCTTTTACGTGATGGCGGCGTTGAAGCGGCGGCTCGACCAGGAGCGGCTGACGCCCGCCGGCGCTCCGGGCGCCGCGGACTTCCTCGATCTCGTTGCCCTGGGCACGGTCGCCGATCTCGTGCCGCTCGATGCCAACAACCGCGTGCTCGTGGCGCAGGGACTGCGACGCATCCGTGCCGGCCGCTGCGTCGCCGGCATCCGGGCTCTGCTCGAGATCGCGGGGCGCCCTGTCGAGAGCCTCATCGCCGCCGATCTGGCCTTCGGGGTCGCGCCGCGCCTCAATGCGGCGGGACGGCTCGATGACATGACGGTCGGAATCCAATGTCTGCTCGCCGATGACATGGCGACCGCGGCCACGCTGGCCGCGCGCCTCGATGAGCTCAATCACGAGCGGCGGGCGATCGAGGCGCGGATGCAGGCAGAGGCGCTCGCAGCGGTGCGGCGGCTGCGCGATCCGGGACCCCGCGCGCTGCAGCGCAGCGGAGTCTGCCTCTTCGATGAGAGTTGGCATCAGGGTGTCGTCGGGCTGGTGGCGAGCCGCGTCAAGGACCGGATCCGCCGGCCGGTGATCGCCTTCGCTCTCGCGGGCGAGGGACAGCTGCGCGGCTCGGCGCGTTCCATGCCGGGCATTCACATCCGTGATGTGCTCGCGAACCTGGATGCGCGTCATCCGCAGCTCATCGGTAAGTTCGGCGGCCATGCCATGGCCGCGGGCCTGACTCTGCAGAGCGCACGGCTGGATTTTTTCGCGCGCGCATTCGACGAGGAGGTCGCGGCCTGGGCGGCGCAATGCGGCCCGAGCGATGCCATCGAGACCGACGGCGAGCTGACAGTCGAGGAAATCGCGCTCGAGACGGCGCATGCGTTGCGCGCCGGCGGTCCCTGGGGCCAAGCGTTCCCCGAGCCCTGTTTCGATGGCGTATTCGCCATCCGAAGCGCCCGGGTCGTCGGCGACCGGCACCTCAAGATGTGGCTGGAATTCCCGCGGACCGGCCGGTCCTTCGATGCGATCGCCTTCAATCACATCGAGGAGAGCTCGGTGTTCGCGCTGCCGGAGGGCTGCCTGCAGCTCGTCTACCGGCTGGACGTCAACGAGTACCAGGGGGAGCGGCGGTTGCAGCTCCTCGTGGACCATGTGCTGCCGTGTCGGCAACCCGCCTAGCAGAATCGGGGCGATGAATGTGTTTGGACTCGTCTCGTGGACATTCTCAACATGTCAGTCGTTGGAAAGCGACAGCCGATGCAGGACCGGAGTGGTAACCGGCCTGCGTCTTGCGCTGGCACGCTCCTTGCCTGTGCCGGCGTGAACGGCGTCGCAGTGCCGGTGCGCGGGCTCCGCTAAGGTTCGAGCCGCCGCCGACCAGGGCGGTGCATGGTCTGGGTTGGGGGAGGTTGGGTCATGACGACAGTGGTTGCAAAGGGCAGAATCGTCGCAGCAGCTTTGATGCTGGCCTGTCTCGCCGTACCGGCCGTCTCGCGGGCGGACACTCCGGATTTTGCCGTGGCGGTCCGGGGCGGCACTCCAGGTGTGGGCTTGGACCTGGACCTCGGCATCTCGCCTTCGTTCGGCATGCGCGTCGGCTTCGCAGGCTTCAACATCAGTCGCACGATCGACACGTCGGACGTCAACTACGACGGGCGGCTGAAGCTCAGGACCGTTACGGGTCTTCTCGACTGGTACGTGTTCGAGGGCGGTTTCCACCTGACAGCGGGCGTCGCCGGCAATGGCACGAAGCTCGATGTGGTCGGGCAGCCGAGTCAGGGCTCGTACACCATCAACGGCACGACATACTCCAGCTCGCAGCTCGGCTCGCTGAGCGGGCAGCTCAAGTTCGGCAACTCCGTTTCGCCGTACGTCGGCTTCGGTTGGGGTAATCCGGCCGGCGAGAACGGCCGTATTCATTTCCTCTTCGACGTGGGTGCCATCTATGGCGGCACGCCGACCGTCTCGCTCTCCGCGCACTGCGGCCCGGCCGCGCCGCCCGGCTCCGCGCTCTGCAACGAGATCCAGAGCAACGTCGCCACCGAGGAGCAGAAGCTGGTGAGCAAGGCGGATATCCTGCGCTGGTACCCCGTGGTGAGCCTCGGAATCGCAGTCCGGTTCTGATAGCATGCCGGACTTCCCACGGCACCGCTTCAACCTCCTCGGGCAGCGCAATATGGAAGTCAATCAGCTCAAGCGACTCCTCAAAGACCTGGGCGAGCGCACCGCCTCGCTACGGGGGTTTCTTTGAGTACGATCGCAAGAAGGAACGCCTCGAAGAGGTAGGCCGGGAGCTCGAGGACCCCGCCGTGTGGTCGCAGCCGCAGCGGGCGCAGGAGCTCGGGAAGGAGCGCGCGCGCCTCAGCAGCGACGTCACGGAGATCGATCGTACCGCCAAGGGCATCGCCGACGCGGCGGAGCTCCTGGAGCTGGCCGAGGGCGAGGGCGACGAGGCGGCCGCGCAGGACATAGGGCGGGATGCCGAGCGCCTCGAGGGCGAGGTGCGCCGCCTCGAGCTCAAGCGCATGTTCCGCGGCGAGATGGACTCGCACAGCTCCTTTCTCGACATCCAGGCGGGCGCCGGCGGCACCGAGGCGCAGGACTGGGCGCAGATGCTTCTGCGCATGTACCTGCGCTGGGGCGCCGCGCACGGCTTCGTGTGCGAGGTCATCGATTCCAACCCCGGCGAGGTGGCGGGCGTGAAGAGCGCCACGGTCGAATTCAAGGGCGATTATGCCTATGGCTGGTTGCGGACGGAGACCGGCGTGCACCGGCTGGTCCGCAAGTCGCCGTTCGACTCCGGCAACCGGCGTCATACCTCCTTCGCCTCCGTGTTCGTCTCGCCGGAGATCGACGATGACATCGAGATCGACATCAATCCCGCGGACCTCAAGACCGACGTCTACCGTTCCTCGGGCGCCGGCGGCCAGCACGTCAACAAAACGGAGTCCGCGGTGCGCATCACGCACATGCCGACGGGTATCGTGGTCGCGTGCCAGAACGAGCGCAGCCAGCACAAGAATCGCTCGACGGCCATGAAGATGCTGAAAGCCAAACTCTACGAGCTCGAAGTGAACAAGCGCAACGCCGCCGCCCGGGTGCTCGAGGATTCCAAATCGGACGTGAGCTGGGGCAACCAGATCCGCTCCTACGTGCTCGATCAGTCGCGCATCAAGGACTTGCGGACCGGCGTGGAGGTGGGCAACACCACCGCGGTGCTCGACGGCGATCTCGATCAATTCATGGAGGCCTCGCTCAAGGCGGGTCTATGACCGATATGACAGACAAGCGGCAAGACGGGGGCGCCGGCGCGCCGGATCGCGGGGATGAGAACAAGTTGATCGCGGAGCGCCGCGGCAAGCTTGCAACCCTGCGCGAGCGCGGCGGGCCGGCCTTCCCGAACGACTTCCGGCGCACCGCGCTCGCGGGGCAGCTGCAGAGCGCCTACGGCGAGCGCGATCGCGAATGGCTCGACGCCAATCCGACGCGCGTCAGCGTCGGTGGCCGCATGATGCTCAAGCGCGGCCAGGGCAAGGTCAGCTTCGCCAACATCGCCGATCGTACCGGACAGATCCAGCTCTTTCTGCAGAAGGACGCGGTGGGTGAGGAGGCGTACGCGGACTTCAAGACCTGGGATGTCGGCGACATCGTCGGCGCGACCGGGCCGATCTTCCGCACGAATGCGGGCGAGCTCTCGGTGCGGGTCGAGAGCCTGCGCCTGCTCGTCAAGTCGCTGCGGCCGTTGCCGGACAAGTGGCACGGACTCGCCGATGTCGAGATGCGCTATCGCCAGCGTTATGTCGATCTGATCGTCAACGAAACGAGCCGCAACGTCTTTCGCACACGAGCCAGGATAGTCAGGTATTTGCGTGATTTCCTCGACGCTCTCGATTTCCTCGAAGTTGAGACGCCTATGATGCAACCGATCGCAGGCGGCGCGACGGCACGTCCGTTCGTGACGCATCACAATGCGCTCGATCTCGACATGTATCTGCGTATCGCGCCGGAGCTCTATCTGAAGCGCCTGGTCGCGGGCGGATACGAGCGCGTGTACGAGATCAATCGCAACTTCCGCAACGAGGGACTCTCGACCCAGCACAATCCGGAATTCACGATGCTGGAGCTCTACCTCGCCTACGCCGATTACCGCGACCTCATGGACTGGATCGAGAAGGCGATCCGCGGCCTCGCCGATACGCTTCATGGCTCGCAGCGGCTGACATACCAGGGCCGCGAGTACGACCTCTCCAAGCCCTTCCGGCGCGTCACGGTGGAGCAGGCCATCCTCGAGAACAATCCGGATTTCGACCCGCTGTCGCTGCGCGATCCCAGGTACCTGCGCAAGTTCTGCGAGCGGCTCGCCATACCCGTGCAGCCGCACGACGGTCCCGGGAAGCTGCAGATCGAGATCTTCGAGAAGACCGCCGAGCACACTCTGGTCGACCCGACGTTCGTGCACGCGTATCCAGCGGAGGTCTCGCCGCTCTCCCGCGCCAATGACGCGGACTCGTTCCTCACCGATCGTTTCGAGTTCTTCCTCGCCGGGCGCGAGCTGGCCAATGGCTTCTCCGAGCTCAATGATCCGGAGGATCAGGCGGCGCGCTTTCGGGCGCAGGTGGCGCGCAAGGACCGTGGCGACGAGGAGGCGATGCTGTACGACGCCGACTACGTGCGGGCGCTCGAGTACGGCATGCCGCCCACCGCCGGTCTCGGCGTCGGCATCGACCGGCTGGTCATGTTTTTCACCGACTCGCCGTCCATCCGCGATGTGATCCTCTTCCCGCACATGCGGCCGGAATGAATCGCCGGGAGCGATTCATGACGACACGCACCACGCGTGTCGGCCCCCGCGGAAAGCGGGGGCGAGGCCCGGGAGGGGCCGAGCAATGACCTCCCGCGCGCCTATCGGTGTCTTCGATTCCGGAGTCGGGGGTCTCACGGTGCTGAAGGCACTCGTGGCGCAGCTGCCGCGGGAACGGTTCGTCTATCTCGGCGACACCGCGCGTCTGCCCTACGGCACCAAGAGCCCCGAAACGGTGGTGCGTTATGCGCTGCAGGCGGCGCAGGCGCTGGCGGATTTCGGCGTGAAGTGCCTGGTTCTCGCCTGCAATACGGCGTCCGCCACGGGATTGGGCGCGGTCAGCGAGCGCATCCGTGAAGTGCCCGTGATCGGCGTGATCGAGCCCGGCGCGGAGGCCGCCTGTCGGGCCTCCCGCTCCGGGCACATCGGCGTCATCGCAACGGAGGGCACTGTCCGCGGTGGCGCCTATCAGGATGCGATCGTGCGGCGCCGGAGCGACGCGCGCGTCAGCGCGGTGCCCGCGCAGTTGTTCGTGGCTCTGGCCGAGGAGGGTCTCTGTCGCGGGCCGATCGCGGACAGCGTGGCGCGTCATTACCTGGAGCCGCTTTTCAACTCCGGCACGGGCTCGCGCCCCGATACGCTCGTCTTGGGCTGCACTCACTTTCCCATGCTGGCGCAGTCCATCCGCGCCGCCGCCGGCCCCGATGTCTGCATCGTCGATTCCGCCGAGACGACGGCGCATTACGTGCGACAGACGCTCGAGTCGCAAAATATCCTGGCTCGGGACGCGGAGGGCGGCCTGCGCCTGCTCGCCACGGATGCGCCCGAGCGGTTTGCGAGGATCGGCGCGCGCTTCCTGGATCGCCCCATCGGTCCGCACGAGGTCGAGCTCGTCGACTTGTAGGCAGATAGGCACACGGAGGTGCCCCGCCGCCGCAGGTGGCGGAGGTCTCGAGCAAAAACCGCTCTTTTGCTCGGCCCATCCTGGCCTCGCCCCTGCGGGGCCGACGCTGCGCGTCGTCCAAAATCGCTCCCGGCGATTTTGTGCTCGAGACCGCGCTGGGCCGGGCAGGGTGCGACGCATGCGTCGCACGAGTGGCCCAAGGATCACCACCCCGGGCTTGCGCGGAGCAGGGACTGCGCAGCGCAATGCCCGGATCCAGCGCTAATCAGGAAGGGCGTAGGGCAGGTCGAGCCGCTCGAGGTCGTGCGGCTGCTTGCCGGGCAGACTGGCCGGCAAAGTCGGGATCCCGGCCCGCCGGGGTGCTGCCGGTGAGCTCGCAAAAGGCGCCCAGACGGCTCCCGTGGTGGTGAGCTCCGTGGGCACTGCCGCGTGCAGCGCCGCACCCGTGGAAGGCGCCCCGACGTTTGAGCGGGTGAGTGCCGCGGATCCCTCGATGGCGGGCCGCACGCCAAGCGGAGCACTGACACGTTCCAACACCGCGTCGGGCTGAGCGGAGGCGGTCAGCTCCAGGTCCGTCGTCGGCAGGGGTGCCACCGCCAGAAATTCGCAACGGCCATCGTCGAGCCGCACGGCCTCGACGACCTTGAACGCGCGGCCGTCGGGCAGCTCGCCGCCGTCGCCAGGATTGAGCTCGACCGGACCACGCGAGCGAAACCGCTGCAGCCTGCGCTTCACGCGGCCCCGATAATGCGCGCGCGCGATCACTTCCTGTCCCGTGTAGCAGCCCTTGTCGAAGGCGATCGCGCCGACGACATCGAGGTTCAGCATCTGCGCGACGAATTCCTCGCAGGTCGCGGCGTATACCTGCGGCAGGCCGGCGATGATGTCGAGCTGGCGCCAGACTTCGCGCCGCGCGGGAACACCATGCGCAGGGTCATCAACACTCGGAGAGTGATCGCCCGCTTCGCCGGCTGCCGGCGCAATGAGCAGCCATCTTGCCGGTTGCTCACCGACGCATATCGCCACGCGATCGCCAACACGGCGCTGCTCGCCCGTGGCGGCCGGATAGTCAGCGAGCGGTGTGGAGGCGGTTTGCGCCGAATGGAGTCCCGTCGCGGGCAATCCCGAGGCAATCAGTCCGGTGATGTGCCAGCTCTGCGACTCGTCGGTCACTTTCACCTTCGCGCGCAGCACGTACTTCGACAGACGGCTCGCCACCGTGCCTGCCAACTCCCGCGGCAGCAGCACGAGAAAGTCGTTTGGCGCGAGATGCACGATGCGCAGCAGAGCGATCGCGCGGCCCTGCGGGTTATGTAGGCCCGCAAGCGTCGAGCGCTCTGCGCTCACCCGGCCGAGGTCGCTCGATACCTGGCCCTGCAGAAAGCGCGTCGCATCGGCGCCCGCGACGCGCAGCGCGCCGAGATCGTCGAGCTCGACGGTCTGCAGATGGCCTCCAGTCACATTCATATGACTAATTATGGCTATTTGCCTCGGCAATTTCGCGGCCGGTTCATGGTCGTGGGGGCTGAATTCTGGCACACTTGTAATATATGCCAACGAGCCCAGAGAAGAACTCCTCGACGCCGCCTTCCGTTCCGCCTGCCGAGCCCGAT
>Ga0134125_10005730_pt1 | contig 14086 bp, 15 predicted proteins | sample KB31751_FD_96464 | JGI IMG/M metagenome (GOLD analysis project Ga0134125, IMG submission 96464) | Terrestrial soil microbial communities with excess Nitrogen fertilizer from Kellogg Biological Station, Michigan, USA - KB3-175-1 | ecosystem: Environmental > Terrestrial > Soil > Unclassified ... | reverse complement strand
TGGCCTGGACAGACGCTGCCCAGCTCGCGGAACGCCTTGATGTCGTCGAGGCCGACAGCGGGGCGGCCGTCCTCCTCCACGCCGGCCAGGTGAAGCAGGGCGTAGAGCAGCATCGAGGCGTGGCCGTTGGAGAGCACGAAGCGGTCGCGGTCCGGCCAGTCGGGCGCCTTGGGGTCGTAGCGCAGCACGCGGGTCCATAGGTCGTAGCCGACCGGCGCCAGCCCCATCGGCGCGCCGGCGTGCCCCGACTGCGCCTTCTCCACCGCGTCGATCGCCAGGGTGCGGATGGTATCGATGGCCAGGCGGTCGATGTCGTCTTCGGAAAAGGCGGTCTTGTCCGCGTCGGACGCCTTGAGATCCATAGTCCCGGGCTCTTTCGGCTGGTCCCACGGCTTGCGGCGGCCAAGGGGCTGCGGCGCCGGCGGGGAGCTGTTGAGGCAACGGTCGCATCGCCCTGCGGTTCCCAAGCGTGCGTCGCCGTCGGGAACCCGCGCGGGCCGCAAGCGCTGCTAGTGTGTTGGATCTGAAGTTCGCCTGCTCCTGGATCGAGCGCTGAGCGAACTTCAGATCCGCCACGCTAGAGGCATACATCCACCTGACCGGAAGCCAGTTCGCCGATGCCGTCCGCCATCGAAGACTACGCCCTCATCGGCGATTGCGAGAGCGCGGCCCTGGTCGCCCGCGACGGGTCGATCGACTGGCTGTGCTGGCCGAGATTCGACAGCCCCGCCTGCTTCGCCGCCCTGCTGGGCGACGATGGCAATGGCCGTTGGCGGATCGCGCCGCACAGCGCGGTGCGCAACGTCACCCGCCGCTACCGGCCCGAGACCCTGATCCTGGAGACCGAGTTCGAGACCGAGGACGGCGTCGTCGCTCTGATCGACTTCATGCCGCTGAGGAGCGGCTCGTCGCATATCGTGCGGCTGGTCGAGGGCCGCGGCGGGCGCGTGGCCATGGCCATGGAACTGGTCCTGCGCTTCGACTACGGCTCCGTGGTCCCCTGGGTGACCCGCGGCGAGGACTGCGCCCTGCGCGCCGTGGCGGGGCCCGACCTGGCGGTGCTGCGCACGCCGGTAGAGACCAAGGGGAAGGGCCTGACCACCGTCGCGGCCTTCGAGGTCGGCGAGGGCGAGACCATCCCCTTCGTGCTGAGCTACGGCCCCTCGCACCTGCCGCCGCCCGAGGCGCGCGATCCCGCCGCGGCGCTCGCCGAGACCGAGGCCTACTGGTGCGAGTGGCGCGCCGCCTGCACGGTCGACGGCCCCTATGCGGACGCTGTCGGCCGGTCGCTGATCACGCTGAAGGCGCTCACCCACATGCCGACCGGCGGGGTGATCGCCGCACCCACGACCTCGCTGCCGGAGGCCGCGGGCGGGGAACGCAACTGGGACTACCGCTACTGCTGGATCCGCGACGCGACGTTCCTGCTGCTGGGCCTGATGAGCGCCGGGCATTTCGAGGAGGCTCGCGCGTGGACCGCCTGGTTGCACCGCGCGGTCGCCGGCTCGCCCAGCGACATGCAGATCATGTACGGCGTCACCGGCGAGCGGCGGCTCACCGAGTGGGAGGCCGGCTGGCTGGGCGGCTACGAGGGCGCGCGGCCCGTGCGCATCGGCAACGCTGCCCACAACCAGTTCCAGATGGACGTCTATGGCGAGCTCATGGACGCGACGCATCAGGCGCGGCGCAACGGGCTCACCGACGGCGACACCTGGGCGCTGCAACTGGCGATCATGGAGCATGTGGTGAAGGTCTGGAACGAACCGGACGAGGGCATCTGGGAGGTGCGCTCAGGCCCGCAGCACTTCACCTTTTCGAAGATCATGGCCTGGGTGGCGGTCGACCGGGCCATCCGCGACGCCGACCGCTTCGGCCTGGAAGGGCCGCTCGACGACTGGCGGGCGCTGCGCGAGACGATCCAGGCCGAGGTCTGCGCCAACGCCCTCAATCCCGAGACCGGCGGCTTCCAGCGGGCCTATGACGACCCCAGCGCCGACGCCAGCCTCCTGCTGATCGCCGAGCTGGGCTTCGTCGCCGCGGACGATCCGCGTTTCGCCGCGACGGTGGCGGCCGTCGAGCGCGAGCTCATCACCTCCGACGGGCTGGTCCTGCGCTACGACACCTGCATCGCCGAGGACGGCCTGCCGCCGGGCGAGGGCGCGTTCCTGACCTGCAGCTTCTGGCTGGTCAACGCCTACGCCATGCTGGGGCGTGTGGACGAGGCGCGGGCCTTGTTCGAGCGCCTGCTGGGGTTCTGCAACGACGTGGGGCTGCTGGCCGAGGAATACGACACGCGAACCGGCCACTTCGCCGGCAATTTCCCGCAGGCGCTGTCGCACATCGGCCTGGTCAGCGCGGCGCTGAACCTCTTCCACAGCGCCAAGCCGAGCGTCGAGCGCGCCTCCCGCGCCGAGCCGCCGACGCCCTAGGCGCATCCGGCGCTGAGGCTGGCGGGGCGTGGCCCCCTCCGTCAGCTTCGCTGACACCTTGCCTCCTGGAGGCGTGGCCGCCGCCCAAGGCGGTTTGCGGGGAAGTTTGACTGAACCGGGCGTCTTCGCGCAGCATTTCGCATGAGCCGAGGACAGGGAGATGCTTGAACAGGCGCACGACGCACTGTGGATCGCGGAGGGACAGATCGTCAGCTTCTTCGGGGCTGCCTACCCGACGCGCTCGGCCATCGTCCGACTGACGACCGGCGACCTATGGGTATGGTCCCCGGTCAAGCTGACCGCGAACCTTCGCGCCGAGGTGGATCGGCTCGGCCCGGTTCGTCACCTCGTGAGCCCAAACAAGCTCCACCACCTCTATCTTTCGGAATGGAAGGCCGCCTTTCCCGAGGCCCAACTGTGGGGGCCACGCTCGACGATCCGGAAACGCCCCGACCTGAAATTCCGCGAAGCGCTGCAGGACGATCCGCCGCCCGAGTGGCTCCCCGATATCGACCAGGCATGGTTCCGAGGCTCCTTCGCCATGGACGAGATCGTCTTCCTTCACCGTCCCTCGGCCACGGCGATCGTCGCCGACCTGATCCAGACCTTCAGCGACGCGTTTCTGCGAAAGCACTGGGGTTGGTACGGCTTCCTGGCGCGTCTGGATGGCCTCACCGAGGATCAGGCCGGCCCGCCGCGGGAATGGCGATGGTCGTTCATCAACCGCGCACCCGCGCGTCGGGCGCGCGACAAGGTGCTCGGCTGGGCGTGCCGAAACCTCATCGTGGCCCATGGCGAGAGCCCGGGCCCCATAGACCGGGCATATCTGGCCAAGTCGTTCAGATGGCTGGGAACCTGAGTGAGGGGACGTTGTTGCTGCCCATCGAAATGCTCCGCGAAGCTGTCGGAGTATCCGACGCGCAGTCGGCACGCCTGTGGACACGCTCACAAGCTCACGATTGCACGTACGATTCGTCTAACACCTTTAAAATGCTAGGAATTAGCCTGCCGCGATGGAGAAATCGTCAAGTGCGCCTGCAGGGAACATTGCCCTGGTAACAAGAGCTGCCGGCGGAATTGGATTGGCTATTTCGAGACGACACGCCGATGCTGTGGGACAACGCGGCCTCTGTCATCGGGACGGCGCTCGACGTCGATCGCGGTCGACTGGCCCAACCCTAGGCCCAAGATTTTCTCAATGGCGAAGCGCCAGCAATCCGCGGACCGGACTCCGGCGCCCCTCGATGGGCAGCCACATGTGGTGATCGTCGGGGCGGGCTTCGGCGGCCTGGCCTGCGCCTACGCCCTGGGGGGTTCGGCTGCGCGGGTGACAGTGGTCGACCGGCGCAACTACAACCTCTTCGTTCCACTGCTCTACCAGGTCGCGACGGCGGCCCTCTCGCCGGCCGACATCGCCACGCCGATCCGGCGGGTGCTGGCCCGCTTCAAGAATATCGACGTCATCATGGCCGAGGTGGTCGGGCTGGACCTCAAGGCCAAGCGCGTCCGCCTCGCCGACAAGGGGCATGTTCCCTTCGACATCCTCGTGCTCGCCACGGGGTCGGTCTACAACTACTTCGGCCACGAGGACTGGGCCCGCAATGCGCCCGGCCTGAAGACCATCGACAATGCCCGCAGCATTCGCGGCCGGATCCTGCAGGCCTTCGAAGACGCGGAAAAGGCCGGCGATCCCGACAGGCAAGCCGAGCTGATGACCGTCGCCATCGTCGGCGGCGGCCCGACCGGGGTCGAAATAGCCGGCGCGATCAGCGAACTCGCCCGGCACTCCCTGGCGAGCGATTTCCAGCGCATCGACCCCGAACGCGCACGCATCCTGCTAATCGAGGCGGGCCCGAAGCTGCTGGCGCATTTCCCGGACCCCCTTCCGGCCTATGCGCTGAAGACCTTGCAGTCCGCGGGCGTCGAGGTGCGGCTGAACACCAAGGTCGAGGCGATCGAGCCCGCGGCCATCCGGGCGGGCGGGGAGCATATTCGCGCGGCGACAATCGTCTGGGGCGCCGGGATCCGCGGCGGCGACGGTGCGGGTTGGGTCAAGGCGCCGGCCGACCACGCCGGGCGTATCCGGGTCGCGCCCGACCTCTCGGTTCCCGGGACCGACGGCATCTACGCCTTGGGTGACCTGGCCAGCCTCGACCAGGACGGCAAGCCGCTGCCGGCGCTGGCGCAGGTCGCCAAACAGCAAGGCCGCCACCTCGGGCGAGCCTTGCGGCGCAGCCTCGACCACGGTCCGCCGCCGCCGGCGTTTCATTTCCACGATCGGGGCGACACGGCGGTCATCGGCCGCCACGCCGCGGTCTACAGCATCGGCCGCCTGCAGATGGCTGGCCTCCTTGCCTGGCTGTTGTGGGCGCTGGTCCACGTCTTCCTGCTGATCGGTGTCGACAAGCGAATGCTCGTGGTCACCCAATGGGCCTGGCGCTACCTCACCAACGAGCGCGGAGCGAGGCTGATAGATTGACCTGCGCGCCGCGCCGTCCGGCGCTCCGCGTCGAACATGTAGTCGCGGGTGATCGGCAGGGCGCCCACCTTCCTGGTCAACTGCAACTGGGTCACCATCGTGCCGCCGAAGCGGAAGCTGAACTCGCTGATCGCGAGGTAGAACTCCCACATGCGACAGAAGCGTTCGTCATAGATGGCCGCGATGGCGGCGCGCTGGGTCTGGAAACGCTCGCGCCAGCACCGCAGGGTCTCGGCGTAGTGCAGTCGCAGGATTTCGATGTCGGCGATCCACAGGCCGGCTTCCTCGACGGCGGGCGTGACCTGCGACAGGGACGGGATATAGCCGCCGGGAAAGATGTACTTGCGGATGAAGCTGTCGGTCACGCCCGGCGGCGCCATCCTGCCGATCGAGTGGATGACCGCCACGCCGTCGTCGGCCAGCAACTCGCGCACCTTGCGGAAGAACGCGGGGTAGTTCGGCGCGCCCACGTGTTCGAACATGCCCACCGAGACGATGCGGTCGAACGGACCGCTGACGTCGCGGTAGTCCGTCAGCGAGAAGCGGACGCGCCCGGCCAGGCCCGCGGCCGCGGCGCGCCGATTGGCGATGGCGAGCTGTTCTTGCGAAAGCGTGACGCCGGTGACTTCCACGCCATGGTCCCGAGCCAGCGTCAGGCCCATGCCGCCCCAGCCGCAGCCGATATCCAGCACCCGAAGGCCGGGCCTGAGATCGAGCTTGGCCGCGATGTGGGCCTTTTTCGCCGCCTGGGCTTCCTCCAGGGTCATCGCGTCGTCGGAAAAATAGGCGCAAGAATACTGCATGTCGGCGTCCAGAAACCGGCGGTAGAGATCGGCGGAAAGGTCGTAGTGGCGCGCCACGTTCCGCCGTGATGCTGCCCGGCTGTTGGCTTGCCTGAGGCGGCGGAGAACGGCGTCCTTGAGACCGGTGAACAGGTTCTGGCGCGGCGTCCGCCGGTTCGGAAGATTGCGCCCGACCAGCGTGAGCAGGTCCCACAGGTCACCCTGCTCAAAGACCAGCTCTCCTTCCATATAGGCCTCGCCGAGGCCGAGCCCGGCGTCCATCGCAATGCGAAGCGCGCCGGCGCGGGTCAGCCGCACCGCAACGGGCGGCCCCGACCCGTCGCCGAACGTCTCGGCTGACCCGTCGGCGTAACGCACCGTCAGGCGGCCGGCGCGCAGGGTTTTTGCGAAGAGGACATGGAGGAGCAAAATTAGATCGCCGTGCGATGTAGTGACATCTCCAACGCAGATCATCGAGCCCGGTTCACCTCGCCCCGAGCCCTGATTACATCGGAACGCGATCCTTCCCCGCGAGTTTGCTCGGGGTCGTCTCCAGCGCTCGCTGGCGAGACGCATGGCCAAGGACCGCAAGGTGGCGAGCCAAGACATCCGAGGTGTGCTTCGCGCCCAAGCCTTGAACGGCGAGCGCCCGGGCTGGAACGAAGTCGAGCGAAGGCTCTATTGGGTCGGTATGCGCGCGCCGTCCTTGCACGCCTTCGACCCGGTCACCGGCCAGGACGAGCGCTGGGCGATGCCGGACTGGATCGGCTGCTACGCCTTCGCCGCCGCCGGTGGCTTGGTGGTGGCCCTGAGAACCGGCCTTTTCACTTTCGATCTCCTGGATGGCGGGCTCAACTTCCTAGCGCCGCCGCCCTGCGACCTGCGCCGGTTCTGCTTCAATGACGGCCGCTGCGACCGCGAGGGAGCGCGAACGTGCGGCGTGATGAAATGCTGCGAGGGCTAGGCGCACGCCCGAGGTCATCCGCGCCTTCTATCGGTTGCCGTTACAGCCACCTACGGCGTCGCTTATGATCTTCCTCTTTATAGCTGCCCCAGAGGCCTTCATAGCTGCCCCAGAGGCCTTCATAGCTGCCCCAGAGGCCTTCGTCCGCTCCCGTCTGCCAGAGGGAGATCCCCGCCCAACATCGGGGCCGTTCCCTGCTCACCCGGCGTGAGGTCAAGGACGCGACCTTCCGCGCCGCGGGTCACCGCATCGATCTTCGCGCCCAGTTGCTGGATCTGCTCGGCATGGGGATGCTTCGGACCAACTGCCGCGTGGCTCGCCACTTCTGCGACCAGTTCGTCAAACCGCAGATGCTCCGCAGAGCCTGGAGGCGGAAGATCGTCCAGATAAGGGCTCAGTTCGGCGAGCACCTCCTTGAAATGGCGATCTGCGGTCATGACGCGCCAACCCCCTCTTCGGCCAAATAGAGGGCGAGTCCGGCCATTGCGCCGGCCCGGTCGTGAATCTCGACAATGGCGGTCTGACCCATCGCCGCGAGGCTCTGGCCGAGCTCCCGCGCCTGGCATTCCGCGCGCCCACCGGTGATGAATACACGACGCTGTTCAAGCGGTCCGGTGACGCACCAGCCACTCTCGACCGGGTCGACGGATATGACCGCGTCCCAGGCCGCTGTTCGCCCGCCACCCGCTCGCCGCCCTTCGGTCTCCAGGTTCATCGCTTCGCTCCATCAAAATGCGGCGGAGGATCAGAGTGATTGGATTGGTCGCCGCTTATTTATATCGTCACACGATATAAATGCCGCCACGGCGTCGATTTTCAAGGATCCAAACCCTCCCCAACAGCGCAATTCTCTAGATCCTTCGGGTGATCTGGTGGCGATCGAGACCTCGCGCCGAAGCGACTTTCCTGACTGTCAGGCGGCCAGCGACGCGGATGCTGCGTGTCGAGCAGAGATTCCTTGAGGCCGCACGTTTCGAGGTCGCCCAGGCCGCCGAATGTCGATGGCCGATCGAGGAACTCCTCTCGGCGCGTTGACCAACCCATCGCGAGCCGGCCGGCGAACTATCACCTTCACTCCCCTTGATATATCGTAGTACGATATTATTTCGTGGATACAGGAGGCTGTAATGAAGAATATTTCCGAGTGGCTCGCGTCGAATGGGATCTCGGGCCGAGACTTCATTGAGGCTGATCGGCGCTGGCATCGGGAGGCGGGAAGCTCATGGTACCGCGCGCCGGTGGCGCGTGAGTCGGATCCGCCCGCGGAGTTTACGGCTGAAGAGCATCCCGGACATCTGCTGGTGACTGCCGGCCGGGTCGGCAATGCGCTCGTCTTCGACAAGGCCGGTGACCGGATCGGTCGCGTTTTCGATATCTCGATCGACAAACGCAGCGGGAAGGTCACCCACGTGCTGCTCGGCGTCGGCGGCTTTCTCGGGTTCGGGCGACGTTTCCACCCCCTGCCGTGGGCGCTCTTCACCTACGCGCCGGACCAGCGTGGCTACACACTGCCCTTCAGCCGTGCGCAACTCGCAGCCGCGTTCAGTCTCAATCGGGACGATCTCGAATGGTGCGGCGCCGGCAACAAGTCGCCGTTCGACCATGCCTACGTCAATTCCTACCTGGACCTGCCGTTCGCTTAAGGTGGCGGCAAAGCCACCGGCGCAGCGCTCAAGTTCTGCGTCCCCGTTGGCGATGTTCACCTCGTGCGTCCGGAGCATCTCGCCCCAGCACCACGTGCAGCGCCTGGTGGCGGGTTTTCGGAACCAGAGCGCGAAGTTTGCGTACGGCCTAGCTCTGATCACGGGCCGACGTCGCGCATCATCCCCCTCGAAATGGAAGGATTGATCATGTCTTACTTCCTGATGGTGTCATCCAACGCCATTTGCGACGTGCTGCGGGTTAGGGACGCGTACGACCGGAGCCTGGTGCGGATGCTGGTGAGCGCGCTGCTGTGGACGGCGGTCTGCCTGGCGATGCTTCTCGCGGCCTGGAAGCTGGTTGGCTAGACCCTGTCCCGATTGGCTTGAATCAAGCCAATCGAGGAAGAACAGGGTCGTCGCCTATATCTGGAGCCCTTCTCGTCCACTCACGATGATCCATCGTGAGTGGGAAGGGCTCTGACGCCCGCGCACAGTGGCGCGCCACCGCGAGCGACGTCTTGCCACGGCCTAGCTGATAGTAGCTCAGCTTGAGCCGTTGGCTGTCGAAGGCGATGACGGCCGCGGAGAGCGGCGTCCCGACGATCGCGATGACTCAGGTGATCGCAGGGCTGCGGAGCGCGGGGTCTGCCGCGAGACTCAACACTAGGCCCGTGAGCAGGAAACCGTCGCGTGCGGTGAGATACTTGCGCGTCCGATAGGTTTGGTGAAGGTCGCTGATGGCGACGCCTCCTCTCTGGCCGGGGCGGATGTATAGTCGGAGTTCGAGCGGTCCGGCCCATGAAGTTCAGACCTTTATGGACTTTTGTATCGTATAACGATATAAATATGCGATGATGAGGATTTGTAAGCCTCGCGGTCCGGCTGCTCTATTCTCCGGTTCGGTCGAGCGAGGAGCAGGAGCGCCTATGAAATCCGCCAAGCCTCACACCCGAAGCAAGGACATCCTGACGCCCGGCGACTACGAGACCCTGGCGTCGTTCCGTTATGGTGTCAGGCGTTACCTGACGTTCGCCGAGGCCAATGCGCGGTCCGTCGGCCTGACCTCGCAGCAGCACCAAGCGCTGCTGGCCATCAGGGTCCACACGGCGAGGAAGCCCATGTCGATCGGCGACCTGGCTGCTGAACTGCTCATCAAGCACCACAGCACCGTCGAACTGGTGGGGCGGCTCGAGAAGGCTGGTTTGACGCAGCGCAGCGTCGACCTCGAAGATCGCCGCAAGGTGCTGGTCGCGTTGACGGCGAGGGGGGAAAAGATGCTCGGCGAGCTTTCGGTGGGCAACCTGCGTCAACTGCGCCTCGTCGCGCCATTGTTCGCGGGGCTGGCGGGGCAGGTCGAGAAGCTCGGCAGAACCTGATTCGCCGCAGGCCGAGGTCCACGATCATCGTGGCATGGCCTTCAGGCCTTGAATATATCGCATTACGATATATGTGTTCGCCCACAGGCTCTCCGATGTCAGACAGGGCCGGGGAAACACCATGGCCTCGGCCGCCGAACAGCTCGCCGCCAACCTCCAGTTCGACACGTTCCGCAGGGCGACCGAACTCCACAAGCGGATCGGCTTTACGCTGCTGGCGATGGTGGTCTATCGCCTCGGAACCTACATCCCCATCCCCGGCATCGACATCGCGGCCTTCTCCGAGGCCTTCCAGGGCCAGTCAAAAGGCATCCTGGGGATGTTCAACATGTTCTCGGGCGGCGCCGTGCAGCGCATGGCCATCTTCGCGCTGAATGTGATGCCCTACATCTCTGCGTCGATCATCGTGCAGCTCCTGGGCACGGTCTATCCGCCGTGGGAAAAACTGAGGAAGGACGGCGGCGAGGCGGGGCGCAAGACGCTCAACCAGTACACCCGCTACCTAACCGTCGGCCTGGGCCTGTTCCAGGCTTTCGGCATTGCCCTCAGCCTGCAAGCGAGCGCCGGCGTGGTCAGCCATCCGGGCCCCTTCTTCCTGGTGGCCACGATCGTCACCCTCACCAGTGGCACGATGTTCCTGACCTGGCTGGGCGAGCAGATCACCACCCGCGGCGTCGGCAACGGCCTCTCTCTGATCATCTTCGCGGGCATCGTGGCGGCGTTTCCCCGCTACTTGGACCAAGCCTATTCCCTGGTGCGGACCGGCGCCATGAACGGCGGCGCGCTGCTGCTCATCGGTGTCTTGGCTCTGGCGGTGACCGGCGCGATCGTGTTCTTCGAGCGCGCCCAGCGGCGCCTGTTCACGCAATATCCGCGACGCCAGCAAGGCAGCGTCATGATCGGCGGCGACAGCTCCTTCCTGCCGCTGAAGGTGAACAGTTCCGGCGTCATGGCGCCGATCTTCGCCTCATCCCTGCTGTTGCTGCCGGCCACTGCCATGGGGTTCCTGGCCAACGCCAACCTGCCGTCCTGGGCCGGCTGGGTTCCCGAGACGGTCGGCAAGCTCCAGCACGGACAGCCGGCCTTCATCGTGCTCTATGGTGGCCTCATCGTCTTCTTCTGCTTCTTCTACACCTCGGTGATGTTCAATCCGCAGGAAGTTGCGGAGAACCTGCGCAAGTTTGGCGGGTTCCTGCCGGGCATCCGCCCGGGCCAAAGGACGGCGCATTACCTCGACTATGTGATGACGCGGATCACCGTGCTTGGGGCGATCTACATCACTGCGGTCTGTGTCCTGCCCGAGGTGCTGATCGGCTCTTTCAACATGCCGTTCTATCTCGGGGGCACCTCGGTGCTGATCGTGGTGAGCGTCACCATGGACACGGTGACCCAGATCCAGTCCCACCTGGTCACCCACCAGTACAGCGGGCTCCTCCGCAAATCGAAGCTGCGCGCCGCCGCACGGCGCGCTTGAGGCGCCGGCCGCGGCCGTCGCCCTTCGTCAACTTTCATGAGCCGTTCATTCCGAACGGCGGAACCGGAGATACGGATATGCTGAAGGCCCTCGGAATTGCCGCCGCGTTTGCCCTGTCGACGCCGCTCATCGCCCACGCCCAGGCCGCCAAGATCAACGACGCCCAGATCGCCCACATCGCCTATTCGGCCGGCGTCATCGACGTGACCGCCGGCAAGCAGGCGCTCGCCAAGTCGCATGACAAGGCGGTGCGTGCGTTCGCCGAGGAGATGGTCCGCGACCATACGGCGGTGAACGACCAGGCGCTGGCGCTCGTGAAGAAGCTCGGCGTCACACCGCAGGACAACCCGACCAGCCAGGCGCTCAACAAGGACGCCGCGGCCAAGCTGAAGACCTACGCCACCCTGAAGGGCGCGGCCTTCGACAAGGCCTATCTCCTCAACGAGATCGCCTTTCACAAGACGGTCAATGGCGCGCTTTCGGAAACCTTGATCCCCAGCGCCCAGAACCCGGAACTGAAGAGCCTGCTTCAGACCGGCCTGAAGCTGTTCACCGACCACCAGATGCACGCCGAGCATCTGGCCGCCGGCCACCACTACTAAGCGCGCCGGCTGCCGAGAAGATGAAGACGATTCCCCGTCGCCGGCTCCTCGCGCTGGCCGGGGCGGCGCTTGTCGCCGTCCCGGCGTCCGCGGCGCCGAAGGTCTACACCGTGACGCTCCAGCAGATGGCCTTCGGTCCTGTCCCGGCGGGCCTGCGGGTCGGCGACACCATCGAATGGGTGAACAACGACATCTTCCTCCATTCGGCGACCGCCAGGGACAAGAGCTTCGACGTCGAACTTAAGCCCAAGGCGCATGTGCGCATCGTGCTCAAGAAGCCCGGGCGCATCGCGTTCTACTGCCGATATCACCCCGGGATGATGGGAACCCTGGTCGTCGCAAAGTGACGGGCGCCATATGAACCGCAGGGTCGCCGAACGCGTCATCGACGCGGCCCTCCGCCGTCGTCGCTGTCGCGTGTGCGAGACTGCACCGGCGAGCGTCTCGGGTCGGTCGGTCGATCCGCAGGCCCTTCGCATCGATGAGTTCTGCCAGAAGTCTCTGCGGCTCTGGGCGGCGTGGGCCCGCAACGGCGCGTCAGGTCTCCTCCCTGGCCCACCTCAGCCCTGAGCCCCCTCACAGGGGATTCGCCCAGCGACCAATAAGATATATGAACGATATTGCTTTTGAGGCGTTAGGGTTTCAGACCGTGCCGCAGGAGTTCGATATGAGGCGAGACGAGGCGGCGACGCGTCGGCGCGAAGCGCCGCTAAACACGCCCACTGACCTTTCGGCGGACGCGACGCGGGATCTCGGCGGCGCCCTGAATGCCGTCCTGGCCGACGTGTTCGCACTCTATCTCAAGACCAAGAACTTCCACTGGCACGTCAGCGGACCGCATTTCCACGACTATCACCTCATGCTGGACGATCAGGCTGACCGGCTGTTCGCCATGACCGATCCGATCGCCGAACGCATTCGCAAGGTGGGCGCGCCGACCTTGCGATCGATCGGCCATATCGCACGCACGCAACGCGTCCTCGACAACGATGCGGACTACGTGACGCCCAGCGACATGCTGGCCGAGCTCTGCGAGGACAATCAGGCCCTCGCGGCGCGCCTTCGCGACGCCCATGACCTGTGCGCCGCTCACCGTGACATCGCCTCCGCCAGCCTCATCGAGACCTGGATCGACGAGACAGAGCGGCGCACCTGGTTTCTGTTCGAAAGCGGCCGCGCCGAGCCCTAGGCGCCAGCCTCCGAAAGGTCGAAGTCAAGCAAGGCGCCTCGGCCAACGCCAGCTTGGGATCGATGGTCGCGTTCACCTTGGAAAGCGTGCGCCGCTAGGCTGAAAACTCAACCACCGCGTTGTAATTCCGAAATTTCTTTGTCATTCCCGGGCTTGTCCCGGGCACCCATGATCGCAGGCGTTGCAGGCCAATCATCGGCGCCGCTGCGCCCTTCCGGATCACCACGGAGTTCATAGGTTCCCGGCACAGGGCCGGGAATGACGATCAAGAAGGAAGAGCGCCAGATAATTGAGTCATCAACCTAGAGTTCAACCGGCGCACGAGCGCGCCCGATCGCTGCTCAACCGGGCTCGGCGAGGTGGGCGTCGAGGACGATCTCCACGCCGGCCAACGCCTTCGACACGGGACATCCGCGCTTTGCTGTTTCGGCGTGGCCGGTGAATGTCGCCAGGTCGATGTCCGGGACATCGGCGTTCGTCGTCAGCCTGATGCGGGGAATGGCGAAGCCGTCATCGGACCGTTGGATTTCGACGGCGGCCGAGGTGGTGATCCGTCGTGGCGTGAAGCCCGCGCTACCGAGCACAAGCGACAGCGCCATCGAGAAGCATGCGGCGTGCGCCGCGCCGAGAAGCTCCTCGGGATTCGTCCCGGCGCCATCCTGGAATCGGGAATCGAACGAATAGCGGCCCTCGAACGCGCCGCTGCCGAGCTTCACCGTGCCAACCCCGTCCGCCAGCGGTCCACGCCATTCGGCCTCTGATGTGCGGGTAACCATCTGTCGCTCCTTCGGGAAACGATTCGTCGATCCATTCGACCACCCTCGGCCCCTTCAAAGCTGGCGCTCGAACGACGCGAAATCAAGTACCAAGAATACTTGTTTAATGAAGATCGCTGGATTGGACCCGATCGCCGCACCCGGGCGCGTCTGGCGTTCGCGCGCTGCAACCGATTCGCCGTTCGCCCCACAGGCTTTGCGGAGCCAGCGGCCCGGGCGGTCGTGCCGCAGATCGTTCCACGGCGCGCGAGGACCCAGGCGGAACCGAGAGCGTCAACGCTGGGGATCGATGCGATATTCGCCGTTGGCGTAGATGCGAGACGGTGACGGGCGCGCGCGAGTTTGGCGTCCGCTTGGCGGTCGAAAGCTGGC
>Ga0134125_10005728_pt1 | contig 14090 bp, 8 predicted proteins | sample KB31751_FD_96464 | JGI IMG/M metagenome (GOLD analysis project Ga0134125, IMG submission 96464) | Terrestrial soil microbial communities with excess Nitrogen fertilizer from Kellogg Biological Station, Michigan, USA - KB3-175-1 | ecosystem: Environmental > Terrestrial > Soil > Unclassified ... | reverse complement strand
TCAACTTGCTGCCAGGTAAATGGACCGGGGTGGGAGGACATGGTGCTGGGGTCGATGACTTTTAGTTCTTTATTCCACTTTTTTCAAGGGTAACATTTGTTTCCTAAACCACTTCATTTTGGCACAATCAGTCCACGTCTTGCGAAATAGCGTGAAAATCAGTGACTTACATCGAAAATAACGGACTTCTGGAACGTTCTCATTGACAATCATTCCAGGTCGTGGAAAATGTGGCCGGGATGCGTTAATCGTGCTGATTAAACATCTGCGCGAAAACATGGCTGATGCGAAACATCGTGCGGAGTACGACTGGATTAAAAACCAAGTGTTGCGAACCGCGAGACACGCGAATTGACGGAATTGAAATGCGAGCGCTTACTCCGACTACCCGCCAGGTAGGCAGCGCTCGGCCCTGGGGGTCGAAGCGGAAGACGGCCCCAGGCACTTTATGAAGATTTGTTAAGACTGATCAAAAAGATGAAACGTTTACTGAATCTGACGCACTTAGCAACACACAAACACAATGTAAGATGCACATTGCGACTTGCAGCCACAGACATCGAATCGCAATAAGTGCTGAAAGCGTTCGGAGCCGCTGCATCTCTCTTCCGGGGAATGACTCCGCTCGTCAGGATGAGCCTTCTTCTGCTTTAACTGTTCCGCTGTTTAGCTGTCCCCAAGTTAGCCCCGGGTCCCAATTTGATTCCATTTGCGTGGAGATTTGTAAGATGGCGCAGACGTTCGCAACTCACACGAACACGTTTCGAGTGTTTCCATTTCCGCTGCATTACTTCAGAACTATATGCGGACCATTGCAAGCTTTCCGTGCATTCCAGCCGATAACCAGCAGGATGAAGGTGGTTCCGCTCGCTCTCTGCGTTGGAGCGTTCCTTCTGCAATCTTCTTTCCTCTTCGCCCAGAACAACGATTCCTCCGGAACAACGGTTCTTGAGCAAGCGCTTGCAGCTTCTGGAGGACGAATTGCGTGGACTGCATTAAGAGATTTCAGGGCTGCGGGAACCATTGCCTTACATAGCGGCGGAAATGTGACTCAAAGTGGAGGTGCCGAACTGATCGGCAGAGGAATGAAGCAATTCAGACTGACGGCCGATTTTCGAGATCACACTCGAAGCTGGCTTTGGAATAAAGGGTTTGGCCGGCTAGACACAGGAAATGGCAAACCGGGTTTGATTGGCAGACATAACCTCATTGCTCTTGAAGGCTTCAATTTGCCTGCTCTCAAACTCATTGCTTTCAGTGATGGTCCATCGCGCTCAGTGACGCTGGTGGGCACGGAAACCCTCGAGGGCATTCCCGCATATCGAGTGCGGATTACAAGACAAGCCATGAATCACGAGGATCGGCTTGTGCTCGGGCGCGCATCGTTTCAGTTTGATCTCCTCATCGACCAGAAGACCTTCATGGTGCTCGCCATTGAGGACACACTGTATCCCAATAATCAGCCTGAGGGAGCTTTTCAACACCGGGTCGAGTATTCGGATTACAGAAGCATCGCCGGAACGCAAATCCCTTTTCGGATCACCGAGACAATTGCCGGCCAGGTCACTTGGGATTTGCATATGGAAACTTACGTTGTGAATTCGGGAGTCCCGGATTCAGAGTTCATGCCCAACTAACCCCCACGTCGTCCGCGGAGACCAAACAATGAATAGCAGACTTGCATCTCTAAAAAATCCATTCCAGGCTGTATTTTCAATTTGGATGCTGCCGGTGTTCGTATTTGCGATGATCGCGAGCTTCTCCGTAAACGCGGGAGCACAAGATTACATTTATCAAACCGGCAGCCCCGCGTTCTCTGTCGCCCAGCCAATCTCTCGAGGGCCATACTTCCAGGGCTTCCTGAACATCGCAAACGGTAACGTCCACCTCCAAATTCCGTTGGGCTCGGCCCCGCAGAGGGGCGCACTCTCCTTTGGCGTAGCACTCGTGTACGACAGCCGGATATGGCAAGTTGTCCCTGTGGGTGGAAGTCTTCTGTGGAAACCGACGAATGTCCCCAATTCTATGGGCGGTTGGCGGGTAATCACGACTGCCGACCCAGGAACCGTGACGTTTGACTCTGGAACCGTTGCTGATTGCACGGGCGCCCTGACAGCTATAGGTTATTCCAATTTTGTTTGGCATTCTCCTGACGGAACGCAAAGAAAGTTCCTGGTATCGACGATCGAGTCAGCCAACTGTGGTGATGTCAGCTCTGCTGATGGCTTTGCTCTTGATTCCTCTGGCTATCACCTCTATGTGACAGGTTTTCAGAATGCGACCATTTACGCAAAAGACGGAACTCAAGTTTTTCCCGTCGTCCAGGATACAAATGGGAATCATTTTTCAGCCGATGCCAATGGCAATATCAAAGACACTCTGGGCAGGACGGTTGTCACAAAGAGCGTGAGCGGCAATCAAATCTTTTACGACGTGCTTAATGCCGAAGGGACGACATCGCGATACGCGATCACGACAGCGTCGATTCCAGTGCATACAGGCTTTTCCGGAAGTCAAACCGGCATCGCCGACGACCAAGAAAATATTACGGTCGTTTCAAATCTGACCATGCCGGATGAAGGAGTCTACACATTCAGTTATGACCAGCCTCAACAGCTAACGGACACCGCATATATTCCAGGTTACGGCTTACTTCAAAACATTTCACACTCGTCTTCATCTCTTATCGGTTCGTTTCGGTACATTAATTTCATCGACGGCTTTGGCGTGGTTAATCGCTGGGAAACCGACGCCGAAACGGGGATCGTTTCATACACGACGACCTCGTGCCCCGGGGCATCGTGTGTGCAAACTGCGACCATCGACACGGGCAAAGGCAACCTGACATTTGATTTCACGTTAAACGGAGGAGCTTGGCTGAAAGACTATGCCGCATTCAGAAATGGCGCCAAAATTCTTTCAGGGATCAATAATTATGATTTCAGTCAAACATGTAGCACGTGCCAGGGATCGATCAATGTTCGGCTGCTCAACAGCAGGATCAATCGTGCGGGCCTCAACACGCAAACGGCTTATGGCTATGACAGTCCCTCTACCGCGAACGTGACATCAATTGAGGAGTGGAATTATTGGGCCGGAGATCAGAACACCGTAGCGCCACAGGTTCCTGATCGTAGAACGATCATTTCCTACAAAACAGATTCAACATTGACCAGCAAGAACATATTGAACCGGCCACAATCAATCATACTGCGGGTTGGCCTCATCGATCAGGTCAGTCAAACGAACTATGACTACGATGGAAATCCTTTAACCCCGATAAATCAATCCATTTTCAACCATACTGATAGTGCCGACGTGCACCGCGGGAATCTTACACATGTCGCCCGCTGGACAGGCGGAACCTCGTTTCTCGATACATTTCTCACGTACGACACCACGGGGCAAGTAGTGCAAATCAAAGATCCAGCCGGGAACCCGACAGGTCTTACGTACACGGATAACTTTTTTAATGACAACGGAACGAGTCAATTGCCCCCTGTGACGCCGTCGCAGGCGACGAACGCCTACCCTTCGATCGTCACCCTGCCCGGCATCGGGAATATTAACCTCGGATATTACTTTGGCACTGGTCAACAGGCCTTTGTGTCCGACCCCAATGGCCAGCGTACTTACCAACATTTCCAGGATCCATTCAACAGGATCACTCAGACCGTTTCACCGAAAGGCTGGACCGACGCGAACTATTCCTCGTTGTTCTCAGCTGATGTGTTCTCAGGCATTACGGACACTCAACCCTCTGTCACTTGCTCTGGTTGCGTGCACACACAAGTCTCATACAACGAGCTTGGGCTTCCGCTGCAGAGTACGTTGCTCAGTGATCCTGCAGGTCCGGTAACATCCGCCACATTCTATGATGTTATGGGCAACCCGACGAGCACTACAATTCCGGTCCGCGGCACTCAAGTTAGCTCCTCTACTCCACAAACCACATACAGCTATGACGTCCTGTATCGCTTGGCGAAGATCGTTCACCCTGACAAGAGCGCCGCCAATATTTATTACGGTGATGATCCTGGATTAGTGACTGCCGGCGGGACTTTAACGCAGTCGTGCCCGGCTGCTTCATATGGGCTTGGCTTCCCGATCCTTAGCGTGGATGAAGTAGGTCTGAAGCGGCAGGTGTGGAGCGACGCGTTTGGGAACGTAATCGAAGCGGATGAACCTGATGCAAACAACAATCTGACGGTCGCGACCTGCTACAAATACAACCTGGGTAATGAGCTTACAGATGTTGCTCAAGGCTTTCTAGCGCGCAGTTACAAGTACGATCCGCTGTGGCGCGTTACTCAGGTCACGACACCGGAAGCAGGAACAGAGACGTTCAGCTATCTGACCGATTCGGGAACACTGTGTAGTGGAGATCCCGGAGCAGTCTGCAAGAAGGTTGATGCCCGCGGGGTCATTACGCATTATCAATACGATGCTGCGGGCCGTCTGACCCAAAAAACATATTCTGATGCCACTCCCACTGCTGTATTTAAGTACGACGAATCATCGGCACTCGGCGGCCTTGCTCAGGTGACGAACACAATCGGCCGGATGTCGTCGATGTACACCCAAGATGCAACTGGCAAAATGCTCGCGGGAGAGGCGTTCAGCTACGACATCGCAGGAAACGTCATTGCTAATCCGCAATGCACTCCTCAGAATTGCGGCACTGGCCTCTTTCAGAACAATTACACGCCAGACCTATTGGGCAATATCATTTCCAGCAGCAACTCCTGGGGCAGAACCGTAAATGCCACTTACAACAACGCTGACCAATTAACATCCCTCGGCGTGACACCGGGCGATGCCTTGCATCCGAGCACGGTCTTCTCAAATGCAAAATACAATGAATTTGGTGCGGCTAAGCAACTGGTATTGGGCAATGGATTAAATGTCCTTCAAGACTTCTCCCGATCGCGCGGCTGGTTACAAACGATCCAGGTCGGCTCGCTGGGTCCGACTGGGTTACCAAGTGGAAATGCGCCACAGTCAGGAGAAACGACAATTGCTATTACGGGAGCGTTGCAACAGATGGCAAATGGCCCCAAGGGAGGGAGGGGGCTACTTACAATCTCCGGTACCGAAAGATCCATTGCTGGAAGCGGAAGCGCACAACCTGGTACCGCAACATTGACGATCACCGGGGCCGAACAGTCCACCGACGTCATAGCGGTCCCAGCAGTTACCTCGACTGGAAGCTTGGCCGTAACCGGCGCTATTCAAAGCAAGACCTCCATTGCCCAAAATGGGACAACAGCAAGTGGCACAGTGACCGTATCAGGTACTCAACACTCAGTGGTGGTTCAGCTCCAACCGGCTACGTCTGGAACTGACACGCTCACGATCAGCGGAACGTTGCAATCCAAACAGAAGCAGGAGCCCGGCACTGACGCTACTGGAAGCATCACGATTGGGGGCGCTTTGGCGAACACCCATGTGGGGGGAGCGCCCGCGAGACAGGCAACTGGATCAATAACGATCTCCGGGAACGAACAATCGGTAACATACCCCGGAGAGCGCTATTGTGCCGATTTTGCGGGCAATCCTCCCCGTTGCGTCGATTGGGAGTTTACGCCTTCCACTACCGTTAATGATTCGGGCAATATCACGGTATATGTCGACGGGCAGTCTTTCTCATATCCCTATGGTGCTGGTGATTCGATCACCACAATTGCCAACTCCATGGCAGCATCAATTCGCAACAATTCGGCATCGACCGATTACACGAGCATCGCTATCAATACGAGTGTTACTCCTCCTACGGCGACAATTTTCCTCGTCGCCCGTAGGGCAGGTGTAGTCGGCAACAACATAACATTGGGCACTGCCGCAACCACCTACGACACCAGAGATTTCACGTCGGCCTCATTCAATCCATCTGTCTCGGGCACCACCATGTCAGGTGGTGTCGATATTGATCCTGGTACTACAGTTTATGACGCTGGAACTGTCACCCTGTCGGTCGGAGGGGTTACGACAATCATCGACTACGGCCAATTTGTCGACCCAAGTGCATCTGAAATCGTTGCGGATCTGGTCAGCGGTATCAAGAGCCAGCTACCCACAACGAATCCACCATTCTCGATAGCGGTAACCAATTCAACAACCATAACCATCAGCTTCAATATTCCTGGCGTGCAATCAGCGACTGTGACCTCGAACACTACACAGACCAATTACTTTTCGAAGCCTTCCTTTGCCGCTTGCACAGTGACATCGAACCCTCAAAACTGCCCAATATCGTTGGGCGGGACAAATCCGTTTGTCGCGACCGTGTACGACTCAGGGACGTTCAACACCACGATTGGAGGACATACCACGCCATATCAATGGTCCGGTCCCGGGACCACAGCCGCGAGCATAACGCAAGGCGTGATTTCAGCCATCAATGGAGACACAGCCGCCTTAGTGAATGCGCAATTGCTCTCATCAACAAGCCTCAAATTCACCAGCAGGAGCACTGGCGCATCCACCAATTATCCGGCTCAGGCCACCGTGACATTTGACAGCACAGATTTCATCTCATCGTCCTTCACCGGCAGCCTCTTCACTGCTAGTCTCACAGGTGGGGCTGAAGCCGTAAACTCGACAGTTTACGATGCCGGCACAGCGACAATAACCATCAATGGCCATGCTGATTCGGCATCATGGAGTGGGCAAAATGCTACTGCAGTGAATTTGGCGGCCTCTTTAGTATCCGCCATAAATTCGGATGACTCTGCTCCGGTCACTGCTTCCGTCCCGTTGAATGACACAGCCATTACGTTGACCAGTAAACAGAGCGGAATTGCAACTAACTACGCATTTACCACCTCGACCACCTTCGATAGTTCCCATTTTTCGTCATCTGCTTTTGGAATAGCAAACTCGGGAACATTTTTGGTCGGCGGTATTGATCCGAGCACAGCGACAACTTACGATTCTGGCGTCGTTGAGGCCAACATTGGGACTTTCACCGCGAGCACCCTTTATGGTCCGCAAACAAGCAATACGGACTGGATCTTACAGCCAGTCAATGTTGGTGGTGATTTCTTGATCGGGACAATGAGCGGTTTTGCCGGTCCTCCCAGCGCTCCTGAACACGTTTTTGGTGTCAATAGTTTGGGTCATGTCCAGGAAGCATGGTCTGATGCTGCTGGAAACTGGCACACGGTTGATGTGACTGCCGCGTCAGGTGGCCCCGCATTCACTCACTTCGGCCTTTTGGTGTGGGCCTGGTCACAGCAGCTTACCTCGCTTGCGGGCGACTCGGCCACACCCGAACACGTCTTTGAGTCCGATGCTGCTAAACATATTCACGAACAATGGCTCGATTCCAGCGGATCCTGGCATGATCAGGACCTAATGGCGGCATCTGGTACAACGAGCACGGCTGGCGGATTTTTGAGCACGTATGCGCTTTGGGGATCGAATCGGCCCAAACACGTCTTCTATCTTGACGCAAACGGACATGTGCATGAACTTTGGTCTGCACCGGACGGTTCGTGGCAGCACCAGGACAACACCGCATCTACCGGTGCACCCGCTGCTGATAATCCATACTTGAGCGTGTTTGCGTGGCCAAGTTCTGCCAACCGCGGCCATGTGTTTTACATGAGCGTGGATAACCATATTCACGAACAATGGTCTGATATCAATGATGTGTGGCATGATCGCGACCTGGTCACGCTCAGTGGCGCTCCATCAGGCGAAATTACCCATAGTTTTCCCATCAGTAGTTGTCTTGATCAGGGACCCAACCCACAAGAGCATGTTTTTTATTTTGACTCGAACCAGGACCTGCAGCACATTTACATTGATTCCACTGGATGGCACCATGAGGATGTCTTCGCCCTAACCGGGGTGCCGCCTATACCAATCAATCAAACAAATATAGGGCCAGTGATTACTATGGTCGCAGTAGCAGGAATCGATTCACAGCACATTTTCTTCAACACTGACGGTGCAGATATTTATTCACATCACCTCTGGAAGGACAGTTCCGGCTGGCACCAGGATGCATCCTTCCAGACCCCGGTCCCGCATAACACAGTCCTGGTCGCTTACCCATCCGGCCCAGGCATATCAGCGTTTGCTCCTGGAGCGTGGCTGGCTTCGGGCAAGCAGAATCCTGTACTGATGGCGGCAGCGCTTGCAAACGACGCCAAAACTGGACTGAACGTAGTTGCCTCTCCTGTAAACGCAAATGCATCGGGCAGTAACATTGCACTGACTGCACGCGAAGCCGGATCTGGAACCAACTATGCGCTCGCGAGTACACCCACCTTCGATACGGCAAACTTTAACGTACCTTCGTTCAAAATCACACCCTCAGGAGCAACAATGTCGGGAGGGCAGGACGGCCTGTCTTCCCCAATGTTTGATAACGGTGCATTCGCGATCATGGTCAACAATCACGCCAATCAGGTTGACTGGGGAGAGGGTTCTACCCCGCAAACAATTGCCATGGACCTCGCAACTGAGATCAACAGCGACCCTGGGGCATTCGTAACCGCATCGGTAGCGGGCAATACGATCTCCCTACGCGCAAAGAGCGGTGGAGTCGCTACCAACTATTCCTGGTTCCCCGTTGTTATCAATGACATTCTTGATTTCCCGTTGCAGTCATTCGGGTTCCAGACCAGTGGAACCCAATTAACCGGCGGAACGGACACGGGCAGTACGTTCGACAAGGGGACCATTACAGTTACGGTTAATGGTCTTTCAAAAAGCGTTCTTTACGACAGCAACTCGAATTCAACGCAGTTGACTAATCAACTCACCGATAGCTTCAATAACGACCCAAATTCACCGGTTTGGGTGTGCTGCGGTGGATTGTTTGTTGCGAGAAAAGCAGGCACCGACACTGACTATCCAATTTCCGTGAGCTCTGTCACGAGCAGTTCGAGCTTTACAGGAACTTCTTTTCCTGCCAACGTTAACAACTTAGCTTCAACGACGCTCACAGGTGGAACCGACAGTGCAAGCAATTTTGTCGGCGAAATGGCGCCCTATGCGGATTCTGGCGTGGTGAGGTTAACCGCCGGTTCTGCGACTGTTTCTGCACCCTATGGCTCACCCAACGCTCCGCCATCGGATCCATCCAGCATCGCGAGTGCGCTCGCCACATTGGTCAATCAAAACTCCAGCGCGCCGGTATTGGCCAGTTCCTCGGGCGGAAACCTTTTTCTCGTTGCGAAAACCGGCGGCTCATCTGGGAATTACCCGGTCAGTATAAGCGCGACTCAGAGCGATCCAGTACGATTTCCTAATCCGTCTTTCACATTTGCCACAGCTGGCAGTGCTCTGTCCGGCGGCACCGATAAGCCCAATTCAACTGGTGCAAGCTCTTCCGTTGGCGCCATTGCTTTTACCGGTTCAACGTCACTTCATTGCCCCCTGGTGAATTCCCCTGCCTTCACACCTGTCTTCACCCTGAACGTGAATGGGTCAAGTAGTTACAACGCTTGTGGGGCTAATTCATCGGAGTTTATTGACTCGGAGAATATGGCGACGGCCCTGGCCCAAAGCATAAACTCCGATCCAAGCAGTCCTGTTACCGCGGGGGTTTTTGGAAGTACTGTCCTTCTGCAAAGTGTAGTAGCAGGCAGCAACACAAATTATTCGCTGGTTATTCCGGTAAATGCCCTGACGGGGATGTCCGTGACCACGACTGGACCCGCAATGGCTGGCGGTACCGATGGGACAGGAGCGACCTCCACTAGCCCGGTATATTCATTAACCTTGGGCAGCGATCCTTCGGGCACGGTCTTCCAGGCCAATGACACGGTAAATGGGAGCTGGACCTATTCTTATGACAATCTGAATCGGCTCGAAACAGCGGCTACTGCCAATAACACGTATACCTACGGTTACGACATTTACGGAAACCGTCTGTCCCAGACGCCTTCAAATGGCGGGAACCTGTCCTCGCTCAGTTATCTCAACAATCAGATCGTCGCCTCCGGGGTGCATTATGATCTCTCGGGCAACATGATTTCTGATGGTAATCACACTTACGCATACGACGCAGAAAACCGCCTCATTTCCGTCGATGGCGGCGCGACGGCAAGTTACATTTACGGCGCTGATGGCCTCCGAATAAGGACCAGTGTCGGTGCCACATTCTCCGATTACATTCACGACTTAGACGGAAACACTGTCGGCGTGGTCGGCGCTAATGGCTCGCTTATTCGCCAGGAGATTGGCGGCATTGCCACCTACGGCGATGTTGCTTATTTCCAGCACAGGGATTGGCTGGGTAATCTGCGCTCAGTTACAGACTACACAGGATCGGTGCGTCAAAGATGCACGAACCTGCCATTTGGGGATGGGCTCACCTGCACCACGGCTGACATTACGCCAACGCACTTTACGGGATACTCGCACGATGCCGAGTCAGGTCTCGATTTTGCGAACGCCCGCTACTTCACCGGCCAGTTCGGACAATTTACGAGTCCCGATCCGCTCGCCGGAGATCCAACCGATCCGCAGTCACTCAATAAGTATGCATATGTGCTCAATAATCCGATTTCGAGCATTGACCCGTCTGGAATGGACGATTGCCCCACAACGATCTGCTTGAACGGGCCCGGCCCTGGAGGTAATGGAAGCGGTGGAGGTGGAGTTGGCATATCAGGAGGTCCGTTCGGAGGTGGAGATGGAGGTGGCGGAGTTGGTGGTGGCGGCGGCCTTGGATTATGCGCCCTATTCGATTGCGGATTCGGAGGTGGTGGCTCGGGGCTTCCTGGACCGCCAACGAGCAATGAAATCGGATCCGAGGCGAGTTTTATGGGAGCGCCGTTCAGCGGAATAACTGCTTCCGGAGCCGCCGGAGGAATGGTTGGAGGCGGTGGAGGCGCATTGTGGGCTCTAAGATACCAGAGCTTAATTGCGCGGGATGGTGCAGTAAAGCTGGGCTATTTTACCAGCCAGATCAATCGCTTCGGCAACCCGACCTTCGTACGCACCTTTCATCTCTCGGGACCCGATAGACTGCCCAAGGGAACGCGATATTTTCATTTTAATGCCGATGCTGGCCCATTTGCAGGGCTGGGCCGAATGAATCCTCACCTTGAAATTCCGGAATGGGCATACAAACTAGGAAGAGAACCGGTATTTAGAGGGGTCGGCAAAGGACTGGTGGTAGCGGGCGTGGCAATGGATGCCATTAATATCGCAACCGCCGGTCGTTGCGGACGCGCGGGTGCAATTGGCGGTGCGGCGGGAGGGTGGGTGGGGGGCCTCGCAGTTGGAGCTGCTTTCGGGAGCGTTGTTCCTGGAATCGGAACCATCATCGGAGGAGCTGTAGGCGGCATTCTCGGCGGCATCGGAGGCGAATGGCTGGGGACCAAGTTCTTTCAGCCGGCTGGATGTCAATGAGACCTGATTAACGACTTATAGTAACCCCTACGTAATTGTGTGGACCACACAAGGAACTACGGTTGAGGAGGAAACTAGGAAAACGTAAGCAATGTTGCTTTCGGCAGACAAGGAGTAACTTCTAAATATGGTTGAGAACATCACGCTATCAATACTTCCAACCTTACTGACGCCGGATAAGAATGCAATCAAAGTTGTAATCAGAAACAATGCGCCTGCTGGAATCAATATTGTCGATGCGGGCTTTATCTTGACTATTGGAGCTGCTGGTCACTGTGACCGCCGGCATTTGCGGAAGAAATTCCTTGCAAAGGACGAAGAAACGGATGTGATGTTTCAACTGGGCCACGCGGCTGAAACACCCGTCCGCCTCGAATATCAAATAAGATTTCAAATCGAGAATGGTCCGTTGCGCGAAGATGAAGGCGAGTTTCGCTACAATCCCGATACTCGCACCTTCTCTTTAGTGACCGGTAACGGACCCATCCAGATCTGACATTGAGCTAAAAAGACGTTATGTCGAATGTCTTTTACTTTCGAGAGAAAGGGTCGCAATGCACTACGGCCAGAGTTTTTGTTCCCCAGACCTCACGAGCCGCACTGTGGACCAACTCATGAAGTCCGAACTGTATTGGTATTGGCAGAGCGTGCGAGAAGGGCCATCCCCTTCTAAAGAGTCGCCTGTGCCTGACCGTCGCGCGCTGACGTTACTTAATGCCGATACTGCTCTTCAGTTAGCAGATGAGGTCGAAGAGAGTTGCATTGGTCGGAAGCGATTGGCGATAGGCGATCTACATCCCACAAAAAGGATTAGCAGAAGAGCGATGCTCTTGTACGACATGAAATCACCTCTTTTGTGAAATAGGCTTGCGGCGGGGCCGGGCTGTTTTCTTTCGATCGGACATCTTCTTGTTGCCAGTCTTGAAATTGGGCGGCGTCTTGCCCTGACGCGCGAGTTCCTTGCGACGTTCCTCGGCAAGTATGAACACGTCATCCGGGTCGCGCATCGATTTCTCGAAGGCGTCCCTTACCTTGCCGAACCGGAACAGGTCCTCTGCCTCCTCGCCCTGGAGGATGTCGGTCACTTCCTCATTGATCTGCGCCTGGAGTTCCTGCGCGAACGACTGGTAGCGATCAACGTATTGTTTCGGCAGCGCCCCCGATTGCCCCAGCGCTCCGCACTGCTCCACGACGGCTGCGAAGGAGAGATTGAGACCATAGAGCGCGCGATAGGTGCTTAGTTTCCGATTGATGTCACGTTCAGCCAATAGTCACCTCTTCGCTGGAGCCCGCCCGAACAATGACGGGTGAAGTCTCGGGAGAATCGTCGCCGATGAGCAGGCAAAAACAGCCGAGCAGCAGGTCAACGAGGAACGATCGCAGTTTCATTTTCATGGCGATCCGCATGATCGCATAAGTTAGTGATAGTAATCAACTACTTAGCTATCGAATTCAAGTGCTTGGGGTTACGGATGTCTGCATGTTAGTTTCCTCATTTGATCACCGGCAGACAACTTCGGGCCGCACGTGTGCTGCTCGGATGGGAACAGGTGGAGCTGGCAAAGCGCGCCCGCGTCGCCATCGGCACCATCCGGCGCATGGAATCCTTTGCCGGGGAAATAGGCTCGCGCACCTCGACCCTTTCTCAAGTGCAGCAGGCACTTGAAAAGGCGGGGATTGAATTCCTGAACGATGAAAGTCCGGGGGTAAGGGTCAGGACGCGGAAGTGAGGCGATGGTCTCCTGCAGACCAAGCTTCTATGGCCATTCGCACAATTTGGCGTTGCTTGTCTCGGCAGGCCGTATCCATCTTCAACTGGAACCTGAAGGCTATCCTTGTCGATGTGCTAACCGCAGCGTACAACGCGCCTTTCACAGCCCACTGCCAGCTGCAATTGGCGACCGCAACGAGCATGCTTCCGCAGAAAGGACAGAACGAGTGACCAAGCCAAGCTTTGCCCCATCAGACTCAGAAAAGGAACAATCCGTTGAGCACATCTTTTACGAGTTGCAAATGCTGTTGGATTGCCGTGTTCTGTTTGAGAACGCAGCTGAGAGGTACCGGCAAGCCAGCACAGTTGAAGATCAGATGATATGGTCCGCAACACAGAATGCAATCCTCGAATCGTTCCTGCTGCACTTCCGCAACCTCAAGCAATTCATGGATAACCAAAAGTATGCCAAGGACTTGAAAGCGAGGGATTATTCGCCGGCGTGGTTGCCAGATCCGAGTCTGGCAGATGCGCTGGAGGATACGCGCGTCAATCGCAAGCTGGCACATTTGAGCTATGACAGAGTCGGTGGCGCCCGCGGCTGGAATCTCGAATCCATGGAGAAGCGAATCTGTTCCGCGTTCCAGAAGTTCCTAGGATCGGCTGAGGTCAGGTATTATCCACTCTTTGCTGGCTGTCGGACCAAGCTGGCCGCGTATGGGTATTGAGATAAACACGTGATATGCGCTCTTCCACACTTACCGATCTCGAGATGCCGATGAGAACGAATCCTTACGCCTAGCGCGCATATATATCCATTGTTTCTGCAACCAACTTCACAAATCGGTCCGGTTGGTCCCCTACAGTATTCCAGAAACTCCTAGTTTTGGAACACCAAATGGAACCCGACCCGGCTCATCAGAATCAGCTGCTTAGGGACCTCTCCTACTGCCAGGTTTTTGGAACAGCTTGCAATCATCCCGGGGAATAAAGTCAACCTGGCGGT
>Ga0134125_10005727_pt1 | contig 14090 bp, 11 predicted proteins | sample KB31751_FD_96464 | JGI IMG/M metagenome (GOLD analysis project Ga0134125, IMG submission 96464) | Terrestrial soil microbial communities with excess Nitrogen fertilizer from Kellogg Biological Station, Michigan, USA - KB3-175-1 | ecosystem: Environmental > Terrestrial > Soil > Unclassified ... | reverse complement strand
CGGAAATCAGCGCCCACGCGGTAACGCCACTTTGGGCTTCCGCCCAGTGGCCCGTTGATCGCGGCCACCGCAAGACGCTTGTCGGTATCAAAGCGGAACAGCGAAATAATATTCGTGCCGGAGCCGCGCACGTTGTAATACTCCGGCGTAATTTCTTCAAACAGCGCTCCGCTGAATATGCGGACCAGAGCCTGTAGTCTGCTGTTGCCAAATCCATTTAGTTCCTGCGAGCGAAAAATTGCGTCGAATTTTCCATCGGGCCGCGCCTCCAGATTCAGCTTATAAGTGGGAAAAATTTCAAGGCCTCGCAGTCGCACGTTACTGGCCAGCAGTTCATCCAGCGTTAATGTGCTGGCGGGCGCAAAAGCAAATGCATGGTCCAGCAGCGCCGGACGCACTTTCAACGCCGGCTCGCTTCGCACCTCAGCGATCTCCGGCCTCCCTACGCGGTTCCAGTACTTGAGCGCCGCTTCCAGATTACCTTCAAGGAAATAGACCGTGGCCAGAAATTCATTCGCGTATTCGTCTTTCGGATCAAGCCGTAGCGCTCGATGGAGATCATGCCTGGCCACTCCATATTTCTTCTGTTTAAATGCCACGCCTGCCAGCTCGATGGGAAAACGTTTATCGTTCGGAGTTAGCCGTTGCCCATGGGAGAGCACGCGGCCCGCTTCTTGCCAGCGCTCCAGATGCGCCAATGCGACACCATAGTAATAATCCAGATCGGCAGTGTTGCGAGATGTCTGCTGCAAGAGCTGCGCCAGATCGCTCCAGCGCTCCTGCTCAAAAAGTTGTTTGGCTGCGGGCGTGGGATCGGTCTGTGCTCGGCCATGCAAATAACAGAGCGCTGGTAGCAAGAGCACACAGGCGCGAAGGACTCTTCTGAAACTTATCACTTGGGCAGCGCCAGCAACGTCCAATATCCCACGGCGCTCCACTGTTTTTCAAAACTGGCGCGCTCCTGCTTCAGAAGCTTGCGCTGGGCGGCGTCATTCAAGTAAACCACGCCCTCCACCGGGTCAATCCCCACCACCACCACAAAGTGCAGCGAGCTTTCTAAGGACGAGGGCTTCAATGCGGCAATCAGCGGACGCCCTTTTTCCAGATGGTGCTTCAGGTCGTCCCACTTCCCGGTAAAAGCAAACGTCTGGAAGCCATTTTGCTGGAAATAGTGTTCCAGATCGGAGGCGCGAATGCCATGATCTTTGCGCGAGTAAAGAGCGCGTTGGATTTTCTCGGCGTCGGCGGCAGCTTCAACTTCTTTGGCTTGCTGCTTGCGCCAGTACTGCATCACCATGGCGATACTGGCTGCGCCGCATCCGTCTTTTTCCTGCTTGATAAAAGGAACGTCGAGCCAGACACCGGGAGTTGCGGCAAAAACAAAGCCGCAGAGACACAGGATACAAATGAGTCTCTGCGGCATATATCTTGCCATGGAATAGTTCTAGCGGACTGCCACAATGATCAGTATCAGCACCGCAACGCCGAGAATAATCAGGATCAAATCACGCTGGCTGAGATTACCGGCCGCAAAATCAGCCTGCGCTTTGTCCGCCCGCGCCGCCAGTTGGGCCAGTTCCCGATCATTAAGGGTTGAGACCGCGGTTTTTACCTGCTGCGGGTCCATCTTCGCCGATTTCAAGGCTTGTTCAGCTGTCGACGTTGACAACAGGCGTTGTATTGAATCGATGTTGTGCTGTCTTGCCTGCGACGCTGCCGTTGCCGCTTTTTGCAGGTCCGCGGGGCTGACCACGTGGCTTTGTGCAAGCGCCTCCGTGGGAACAATGAAGAGTGCAACCAGAACGGTGGCAATTGCCATCCGCAGGGATTGCCGCAAATTAAATTGCATAATTAATCTCCTCCACTAATGTTCCGGCCAGATAGAAAGTATACATGACCTTCTGCGAACACTTTTACCTGAGTACAAGTACTCTTGGTCTCGTCGCAGGATGCCGGGGAACAATACGCATGATGCCTGCGCAACCTCTCTATACCCGGTGAATGATCAAGTCATTAGCTTGGAACTGCAAAGCAAGGACGCAGTTGCCTGCTCCCTTGTGAATGCAAAAAAGATGGTTCCGGCAGCTCTCAGTTGGCGGAAGTCGTCTACGCAGGTTTTGTGTGGCTGGAAAACTGTTCCGGAGCAGAGAACGAGTGCAGAACGTGAAGAAATAATTTTCGAATATCTTCTGCGTTATAAGATGCCGAATAAGGAATACGTCCGGCGAGCATTCTATCGCGCAAGAGTCCTTCTAGCATTCCAATCAGCGCCGAGCGCATGCCTTCAATATTAAGATCAGAACGAAGCTGGCCAAGGTCGCGCATTTCTCTGAGCAATCTGTCCGCCGTGTTCACCAGGCCAAGAAAGCCCTTGGTCATCAAAACCATGTGGCCTTCTTTGCGGATTCTGCGGCCCTCAAGCAAAAACAACTGTTTGAGCTGTTCGTCTTCTTCCAGCTTGGAAAGAATCAGTCCGACCAGCGCCTGCAATTTTGAGCTAGGAGCGGGGATGTATTCGAGCGTACCGAAAGCCTGGGCGATGTGGTTCCAGCCCTCTTCAAAAATTGCTTCCAACAGTCCCTCTTTGCTGCCAAAGTGCTTGATCAGCTGGGATTCGCTGGTTTGCGCCATGCGTGCAATTGAAATTGTGCTGGTGTTTTCAAAACCGGACCCGGCAAACAGCGCTTTGGCGGCTTTCAATATGCGCTCGGCAGCGGGGCCTTTGGAACTCAATGGGTTAGGGAGGGTAGCCATTTGCTCTCCTCTGTGGTGAACCAGAGTCGCACAACCAAGTAGTACCACCACCGGACGGCCAATTCAAGACGGTGCCACGCTAAACAATTGATAACAATAACAAAATTTTGTGGCAACTCGCCCCAGGAATATTCCTTCCTAAGTTCAGCGGTAGTGCTACTACTGCCAATCGTTTTTTTTGGTTCGGCCAGCTCCAGAAAATTCACGCTTCAGGAGAAACCATGTCAACGCTTCCCTTCCCCTATGCACCCCTCCTCTCTCCCAAATCAAGTAATAAAGACAGATTGATGCTCAAGAAATTTTCAAATCGTTGGCTCGGTCTGCTTGCAATGGTTTTGGCGTTGAGCCTGGCTCAGGTGGCTTCCGCCCAGACCGCTAGTTCTATCAGCAGCACTTCAGGACCGGTCTCCTGGGACTTTGGTCCGGTTGTGGCTGGCACCGTTACCAATGTGGGCATTCAGGATACTTGTCCGCCTGGCCTGTGTGACAACCACGACCTGACGATTACGCTTCCCGCGCCCGCCGCAACTTTTTACCAGACCAACACGGTTCAAGTAACAATAAAGTACACATGGACCAGTACCGCGCCCAGCGATCTTGATGTCTTTGCCATTAGCCCAAACGCCGCGGACCACGGCCCTGGATCGCCTGACGTAACCAGCACTGGCCCTGGAGAAGAAGACCTTACGCTCACAGATCCAATCGATGGACTTTGGCACATTCGCTCTGTGGCATCTACGGTGCCGCTTCCTGTCTCTGCCCACGCTGTGGTCAGCATGACAGTTGCTCCCCGCCCGACCACCGCGCCGCCTCCGCCACCAGCTCCCGGTGCGCCCGCTTTCGTCAATTACGCTGCTCCGGATAATATTCCGCCATCTTTGGGCTCAACTGATGCAAGCCAGCATGCGGCCGGCGAACCTTCCATCGGCGTGGACTGGAATACCGACAAAGCTTTTATTGAAGCCGGAAATCACACCTTGCGCGTCACTTTTAACGATACTGCTACTCCCGCCACTAGCACCTGGGAAGACAAGCGCTCGCCTTTCGCGCGCGTCAGCCTTGATCCCATTCTCTTTACCGACGATGGCCGCATGGGCGGAACAAACCGTACATTCTCTTCGCAGCTCAATGGTGTAACCAGCGAACTTTCATTCACTGACGATGATGGCGATGACTGGCTACCCACACAAGGTTCCGGGCAGCCTGCCGGCGTCGATCACCAGACTGTTGGCGGAGGCCCATACGCTTCTCCCGCGCCTGCCGTGCACACGTATCCGCACGCAATTTATTACTGCTCGCAGGATATTGTTACGGCGTTCTGCTCGCGCAGCGATGATGGAGGCGTCACGTTTGGGCCGGGCGTTCCAATTTATACCTTCACCACCGTCAATGGAGTTGACAAGCCCGTAGCTCCCGGAACCTGCGGCGGCTTGCATGGACATGTCCGCGTTTCCCCCGATGGCACAGCTTACGTCCCCAATGAGAATTGCCAGGATGCAGCGGGCGCCAGCCGTCCCGGCGTTGCCGTCTCCACTGATAATGGTTTGACCTGGGTGGTGCGCACTGTGCCCGACGGCGCCAGCATCAGCCCTGGCAGCGATCCATCAGTCTCCGCGGGCAAGAACAACACGATTTATTTTGGCTACGTAAACTCTGATGGTCATGCCAAGATCGCCGTCTCGCATGATCGCGGGCAGCACTGGTCGAAATCCCAGGATGCTGGAACTCCCTTCGGCATTCAGAACGCTGAATTCGCTGAAGTAGTTGCCGGAGATGACAATCGCGCAGCCTTTGGGTTCCTTGGCACGCCGAGCTTGGGCGATACGCAATCCGGCGACTTTCTTGGCGTCTGGCATCTGTACGTCGCGTTCACATACAACGGCGGGATAACCTGGACCACCTCCGACGCTACGCCTTCAGACCCCGTGCAGCGCGGCTGCATCTGGAATGGCGGCGGCAGCAATCCATGCCGCAACCTGCTCGACTTTAACGACATAACCGTGGATAAATTCGGCCGCGTGCTCGTGGGCTATGCCGATGGCTGCACGGGTACCTGCGTCGCCGATAGCACACAAAATGCCACCACCGGCCCGGCCAGCGCGCAGGATGCACTGGCCACCATCGCCCGCCAGACTGGCGGTCTCGGGCTATTCTCCGCTTTCGATGGTACGCAGTTCGGTACTCGCAGCGGCGATAACGAAGGCGGCGGCAAGCTCTGTTTTGGAGATCCCGCAAGCGGCGTCCATGGCGGACCCGACTGCGACGACAACCGCAGACACTAAATTGCTGTAACTCCTGGCCCGCACGAAGGAATATTTTCGCGCGGGCTTCTTTTTGCCGCATTTAAAATTGCTGGCCTGGATATGCAATGAAAAATCTACTTCGACTATTGCTGTGCTTCCTGCTATTCGGCGCGATTTTTGCCGCGCAAGTAGCCGCTCACGATTCGGCGAAGCAAGCCAAGCCGGATTCCTGCGCGCTCCTCACCAGCGCCGACGTTCTTAGCGTGCAGGGCGACGCGGTGCAGGAAACCAAGCCCAGCACACAGCCTGCCGGCGGTTTACTCATGTCGCAGTGTCTCTTTCGCACCGCCTCTCCCAGCAAGTCGGTAAGTATTGCCATAGCTTCGGCGGGATCGGTTTCTCCACGCGCGTTCTGGCAGAAACAGTTCCACTCTGCCAAATCGGAATCTGAAGAAAGAGAAAATGAGAAGCCAGCGGCCAAAGGCAAAGCAGGCAAGAAAGAAGAGGATGAGTCGCGCCCGCGCAGTATAACCGGCATTGGGGAACAGGCATATTGGGTCGGTAGTCCCATGGTGGGCGCACTCTATGTCTTAAAAGGCAACACTTTTTTGCGCATCAGCGTGGGAGGTGTGCGTGAAGAATCCGCGCGCATTGAAAAATCCGTAGCATTGGCGCGTCTTGCCCTGAAGCGCCTGTAAAGCTGCAAGTCATTCCACTCGTGCGGACCATCGGTTGTGATCTCTACATTCATATTTGCGGCCAGCCGGTCGCCAGCCGACATTTTCTTTCAGAATCTTCTTTCCCAAGCCAGTGATATTCACTCCGTCCGTGCGCTCTCCGATTATCCTCTGTGGAAAATTAAATCTTTTAATTTAAGTCCAATGAAACCGTAATCTCGCCCTTTTAAAACCATGTCTAACGGATGAAGTTGCTCTGAAACGGATGATACATACGGAGCACTAAGCAGCAGAAGGTTTACAAATGGACTTTCGGGGGCGGGCAATTACATGCCGGCCGGGAAGGATTTCCGCCATATGGAACTCTGTTACATGGTAAGTATGAGCACGCTGCACGAGATTTTACAGTCGGAAGCAAAACCAAACACCGCCTATCGACTCCTGGCCAACGGAGACACCGTCACGGTAATCCACTACGGTCCGGAAGGCCTGATCAAACAATTCGCTTTTCCGATCATTTATCGCGTTGAAGACGTGCCTGAGGACGAAGGGACGCTCATGCTGATGGTTGCCACAGAACGCAGCCGTGAATGGCAGAGCTTCTGGGTGCCGTTGGAAACAAAATTATCGCACTGCTGCTCATTAAATACGGTTGCGTAAGGTGGGCATACGTTGGCGGAAGGGCTTGGTCGATCGGCGCAAAGCGGCCTTTGCTCCGACCCCCGGCAGTTCGGTGTTTCCTAAGGCCGAGCTTTCCTAAGCTCGTCTATCGGATAATCGTCCAGCGATCTTCAGGAGAGTAGCAGATAGGCTACTGCTTCGGCGCGTCCACCAAATAGGGCGCCAGTTCAGGATTGCCGATCACGATAGTTGCGCCCTGCACCTGGATGGGTTCTGCAGGCATCTTCACTTGCCCAACAGGCACTTTCATTCCTACAGGCAAATCCTTTACCGGAACCAGGGTAATGGTCAGCTCTCCTGCGGGCAGATCGCGCAGCAGAAAGTTTCCATTTTCATCGGTCTTGGCCAAGCCATGTCCTGCCGTGATCTGAACGCCGGCGATTGGGACCAGGTTGTAATCTCCGCCGGCAGAAGCGCCTGTGGCTCCCTGCGCCTGTCCGCGTCCTGTCTGGCTCACGCGACCACCGGCTTGGCCGCCGCGCTGGCTGCGCACCGATCCGGGGGGCATGCCGCCAATCTTCAACTTGCCTGAATCAACCGCCTGGGCTGCGGATTCCGCCAGGACTTTTACAAATACTCTGCCCGCAATCGAGCGCATGGCCCGCGCGGGGATATTTTCAACCACGGTCGAAACCGGCGTTACGTGCAGTGTAAAAGTATCTTCAGGCAGCGAATAATTCGCCGGCAGCGTGCTCGCATCCACGGTGATGCGGTAATCGCCGGGAGGCACGTCGTCAACTTCAAAATCCCCAGTGTCCTCCGCAACGATGTTGCGATGCGTCTTTCCATCATCCAGCATCAGGTGGACGCCGGACAGGCCTTTTGCGTCGACCGTACGTTTGCCATCAAGGTTCAAATCGTTGAACACGCTTCCGGTGACCCGGGCAAAGTCGACAATGCCGAAATTCACCATTCCGATTTTCTGCCGGATCAAATCAACAGACGCCTGATTCTTGGTGGTCATGCGCACAGGCTCGGAAAACTGCGTCAAAGACAGCGATACAGTATGCTCACCCTGGCTGACATCAGCAAACTTATACCGGCCCTGCTCGTCGGTTTCCGCAATCTCACCGTCATCCAGCCTTACGCGCAGGCCAACCAGCCCCTGCTCGCCAAAGTTAAACGTGCCGTTCACGTTGTTATCCCGGAAAACGCGTCCTGCAATGACTCTTCCGGCATGGCGCGTGGGAATCAGCGATCCGGGCATGGCGCTGAACCGCTTAGTAAAGCCAAAATACATGAGCGTAGTCCGCTGGACAGTATTGGCTGTATTGCCGAGCACCCATATATTGGTCAGGCCGGAGTTGAAATCCAGCGACGGTCGCACCTGATAGGCCAGCGAATATGCAACATAAGGGGTCCAGGAATCGGTCTTCCCGTTGGAAGCACGCGCAAAAGCAAAATTAGGATTGAGGTTGAGCTTTTTCCCCACACGCAGCTGCGCCGCTGCAGAGATTGAAGTATTGATCGGCACCTGCGCGTCCAGAAGCGCTTTGACCTCGGGCGGCACGTTATTCGATTGCACGAATGAAATCGGGTCCTGCAAGAACAACTGCTGCAATGCCGGAGACAGCAACTCCAACTCAGATCCCAGCTTCTTAACCAGCGACGGATTGCGGCGATCATCCTCAAAGCCCACCGTCATGCTGCCGCCTTTGATCAGAAAAGAGACTGAGTCGCGTAGGGTAAACTCATCTTCTGAGCTCAACTGCAACGGGTCCTGCACTGAGCCGGCGGTGAATTGGGCGGCATTGGAAATTCGCGGCGTCAGCTGATGGCGCCAGTTGGTATCGAAGCGGTTTCCGTTGCTGGACTGATTGGCAAAGCCACCATCATTATGGCTAAACGTATAATTGAAGCTGACATCGTCTTTCGGATTGATACGCCACGAGAATGTCGGAGAAAGATAATCCGAGCTGCCTGCGTGCAGGATGTTGCCGAAAGGCTGCGTGATGGTGTGCTGATAATAGACGGACTCTGTAAATCGATCGTTGGTGCTGACCGTGAGCCCCGCCTTGGCTGAAGTTGTTCCGGAAAAGAGTGACTGTACACGGTTCAACGGGAACAGCAGCGACGATGCCCCGCCCGCAGCAAAGAACGTAAATCGATGGCTGATGTAATCGACTTCACCGCGTCCCATTCCACCGTGCGTGCTTACGCCGCCCGTGGTCTGAAAATTCCACTTATCACTGGCTTGATAATTAAAGCCGCCGGTCTGCATCCAGTCATCCTGCCGGCCGCCGGTCGGGTTTATAAAATCGACCGGCGAATTGATGTAGCTGGTAGTGGCAAAAAGATTGAGCTTCTTCGTCTGCTTGCGCTGGAAAGAAAAGCCGCCAATATCACGGGTGGAACCTAGAGTAAGAAAATAAAACGGTATCGTGGAGCCGCCAAAGAACATGTATTGATTATCGCCGTGCCGAATGGTCACGCCCGCGCCGCGAAGTTCCACCGAATCGGAATACGTAAATGGACTTAAATGGCGCTCATACCCGTTATCCGTGAGGCTCACCAGATTGTCGAGCAGGCTCACGTCAATACCCGGACTGCGATACGCGATGCTTCCATGTCGTATGTTGAACGCATGGCCGCCCTGAATATCGTTGTCCTCAACCTGGGTTGAAACGGTTAGACGCCCCTCACTCCCGGCCAGCTGCGTCCAGTTGAAGTCGTTGACCACCGAGGTTGTCGTTTGTCCGCCCGCGTTGGCGATCTGCACTCCGGAGCCAAAGCTGCCCTGCGCCATCTCACCCTGGCGGCGAAGTTGAGCGGGTGAAATTGTAACCTGCGGACGTGGAACGACCCGCACACGGATACTGACCGGCTTGTCATGCAAATACCCGAGCAAAACGGTCTCGCCTCGCGCAAGGCCGAATATCTGAATGCCATCGCCAGTGTTTTCGACTCGAGCAATCTCCTGATCGAGAACAATGATATTAGTCAGCGCCGGAGTGGTGATGGTACGCGACCACTGCCAGTAAACCTCAACTAAGGAAGGCAAACCGTTTCCATCAATAGGTTGTGCAGCGGCAGCGGGAGTAAGCGCACATAACAGCAGACTGCTTAGTAAGACTGCGATCACCGTTATGTGCCGTTGTAACTTCAAAATGCTCTATACCCTTATTCGGTTACGCTGAATGCAATCTGCTGTGTCTCAATTCGGTCTTCGCCATACGCCACGGTCAGCACGGCAGTGTAATTCCCCGCCGGCAGCGTCCCTGCCCATTCCACGTGCATGGAATTTTTTTGTCCGGGAAGAAAGCGCTTTTCCTCGCTTTCAGCTTTTGCCGCCAGCTTGCGGCTGGAATCCAGCACGGCGACGCGCGCGGCGGGAAAAACATGCGTATTGCTGGCGTTTAAAAGGTCAAAATCAACGCTCAGCCCATGCGTAGCCGCCGGCGGAGTCACTTTTACATTGCTCAGCTCGATCTTGTATTCGTCCGTGCCTTCCGCGCGCAGCAACACCAGGCAGCCAATACGCATGCTGGTGAAAACTCCTTTGCCATCGTTCTTGGGAAACGAAAGCTGCGGCTTGGACTGCACGAACAACACCGCATAATAGCCGCCTTTTGCATCCGACGGAGGCGTGACAATGGCTTTCATCTTCTGCGTGCCGTGAGGACCAACTTCAAAGTGATCAGGCACAAACTGTATCCAGTTGGCAGCGGAGCGCGGCGACGTTCCGGGCGATGAAAAGACTTTCTCGTTCTTCTCGTCATACCAGAAATCCGTGATCTCAACGTGCATGTCAACGACCGTGTCACCGGAATTGACCGCGGAAAGATCAAACTGAAAAGGAACGCCGGGCTTGAATGTTTCCACTACCTGGGCCGGCGCCAATCCCAGCGACTGCGCGTGGGCATGCCCCGCCAGAGCAGCCAGGCAGACCAGTCCGCAAAGCAGACGGCACATCATTTCGCGGCTTCGATTCATCGTCATCATGCTTATGGCACCGTCATGGTAAAGGTCAGTGTGGCGGAATCGCTCCCTTGAAAAGCCGCTGCACCGTTCGTATTAGAAACAAATAAGCCCAAAAACCGCGTGATGGAGCTGCGATCGGGGGCGGCGGTGGTGATCTGCGTCGCTGTGCCGGCAGTCGTCCCAATATTGTTGTAGGGACCGGCGCTAGCAGCGGCATCTCGCAAAATCAGAACGGTGGGGTGTGCGAATGTTGTGCTGACGAAAGTCTTGATTGTCGCCGTAGTCGATCTGAAGGCGCTAAAGGCCGGCTGCAGGACATAGGGCGTGGAATAAACCACGCCGCCTGCGGCAGCGACGGTTGTCAATCCCGCGCCTGGGTTAAAACCAAGGCCATTGACAAATCCGAAGTTCATGGAAAAATCGGCTCCGGGGGTGATCGTCAACCCGCCGGTCGCGGATGCAAGAGTAAGCCGCACGGCGCTCTGGACAGTTTCTCCCACCGGCGTGTCCAGCCGAATTTCTGCTGTTGCGAAGTTCTTGTTATTGGTCGTGTCTGTTGCGGTCAAGGTGATGCGCGCCGTATCGACTCCTGTAAACGACGAAGCGCCGTTGTTGTCCGGTACAAAAATCGCCAGCCCCGCAGTTACAGTCTGATCGGTAATGCCCGGCGCTGCAACCACCGCGGTTGGGGCCGCGGCAAGCAGTGAAATGGCAGAAAAATTTCCCGACGCATTGCAGGTTGAACTGCTGGGACAACTCTCCAAGATGAGCGCGGCAGGATGCGTGAAATTCGAATTCACAAACGCGGTCACAGCGCCACGATGAGGATTCGGCAGTCCGGAAATAGTTATTTGATATTTAGTGAGGTAAAGCGTGCCGTTGCTCAGTGGAATAACAGTAACGCCAGTACCCGGCGTTCCTATGCCCAGCGCATTCATCGTGCCGAATTGGCCTGATAGTGTGCCGCCACCCCCGGCAGCAAAAGCGATGCCGCCAGGAGCCGCTGAGACGGTAAACGTGCCGTTCTGGGCCTCCGCCGGCTTGTTCAATGCAATTGCAGCAACAGCCAGAATAATGAGGAGCGCTGATAGCGGCCTTCTAATCGACGCACCACACACCTTCCCGCCGGACTTGACGACGGGGAGGTGTGTGCGTCGAAGGTCTTCATGCTCTCTAAATCTCATTGTCCCAAAGTGCAGACAGGGCAACTGCAGCAACTCGAAAGAAGCTTCGCAGACTACTGAACTGTCAGAGTAAAGGTAACCGTGGCTGATTTCGCGCCGGTCACGCCGGGGCCATTAGCTGGAGTTACTGCCACACCGATGAAGCGCGTCTGCGTTGAACCGCTGGCCGCATTGGTCACGATGGGGTCAGGCGTTGCCGTGCTCACGGCTGCAAAGTCGGTAACAGCGGCGGGAACGGTGCTGGAGTTCGCTGAATCACGCACGATGAAAATATTGTTTGGCGCGGCAAAATCGGTAGTCACCTGAGCTGTGATCGTGTTATTGGCAGTGGTCTGGCTGGTGAATACCGGATTCAGGTTGTAATCCGACCAGTAAATTGCGTTGGTGGTTCCCGGAGTTGTTGGGGCAAACTTGTTGCAGTTTCCGGCGTTGATGCCCAATGCGTCCACGGTGCCGAAGTTCATGGTGTAATCCGGCGTGCCGCCTGTCGGTGTAACGGCGCAATGCGTCACGGCTGCGGTGCCTGTGCTGAGCGTCAACTGAACGGCGCTTTGAATGGTGGCCGAAATCTGCAAAGTCGGCGATACCGCGTTGGTATTGGTCGCCGTTGTACCGGCGAATGCCGCTGTGGAGAGTGCCATCATTCCCAGCGTAAAGATCGTAAAATATTTCTTCATTTTTTAACTTCTCCTCGTGCTCGAATCGGGCAGGCAATCCAAATCAACAGACTTCAGCCCTGTGTACACCATTCTTAAGGGGTTCTAATTTTGTGACAACGGTACTTCAGTAATCCTTACAGTACTGTGCGTCGGTTCTGCGTACATTTTTTGAAGAATCTGGGCGCTGGGGGAATTGATTGTGATTTTACGTAGCGTGAAAGCCGCGACAACTGGGGATTTACCCTAGGTACCACGCTAGACATTGCCTTAAGGTGCGCCATTGACCGCCAAAATTCGCCGGTTCTACACGCCGGAATGGCGCGTAAACACCAGCATTTTCGTTTGCATCTAAGTACGCAGGCAGTCGAGATCAGCGGATCTGGAGGAGATTAATGATGAATAAAATTTTAGGGTGCGCCTTAGCCGGTGTGATGTGTTTTGGCGTGTTCGGAATCGGAGTGGCCCAGGAACCCAGCGCCAACCCGGGTGGCGTGCAAAGCGTGACCGGGTCGAAACGCCTGCAGGATAGAATCTCGCGTGAAGTTTTCCACGAACTGGTAACGCTGCCCCAGCTCACCATTTTTGACAATATTCAATACAAAGTAGACGGTAATAAAGTTACGTTGATGGGACAAGTGCGAGACGCCGTCCTGAAAGACTCGGCGGAAAGCGCCGTCAAGCACATTGAAGGCGTGGAAAGCGTGAATAATCAGATTGAAGTTTTGCCGCCTTCTCCAAACGATGATCGGATCCGCAGAGAAGTGGCACGATCGCTTTTTAATGATGAGCGGCTATTCCGTTATTCCATGGGATCGGTCCCGCCAATTCATATCATCGTGAAAGGCGGCCATGTCACCTTGGAAGGCATTGTGGATTCGCAAGCGGACAAGAACGAGGCCAATATTCGCGCAAACAGCGTTCCCGGGGTTTTCTCCGTTGATAATCGTCTCCAGGTGCAAAAGTCTTGATTTAGCGTTATTTGGAATGCAAATAAAAGGGAGGAAATTGTTCCTCCCTTTATTTGCGCGCGATTTTTCCGGCTGCTACGCAGGTTGCGCCCCGCCCATCGTCGGCGGCGCGGAGGTTGTTCGTATTATCAGAGCAATACGCTTTGCCGCGGCCTGCCACTGGTTCAGCAACAACGCGAAAGATCCTTGCCGGAGCACGCTCACATCCGGTGAGAGTAAATCTGTAGCCATTGTAAAGACCGCCGGCAAATTCGGCGTCCATGAATTTATACATTCCTTCTTCGTCGATTCCTTTGCCGATATCCACCAAATTGGAGAGATTGCATGTATAGCCGGTGCCAGGATGCATCTGGGCATACAAATTTTCCGCCATGCCGATCATACGCACTGCTCGCAAGGGATTCATTCTAGGGCGGTCGTCAATCACCACGGCGGAACTGGCAGATGTCTCTTCGCTTGTGCCAGCGAGGGCAGTAAGCGTGGGTCCCCACCAGGATTTTTCCAGAATCCGGGGATCGCCGACCGGCAGCGTTGCGGTCATCGTAACCGTGGACAAGCGCCAGACGCTGGCTTGACGCTTGAGTTTGACGAGAATCTTTAGCCCCACCGGGATCTCACGTTCCACGCCGTTGCGCACCAAATGCAGCGAGAGGCCCATGTTATCTTCTTCTCCATGTTGTTCATCGCTATCGATCTCGAATTCATAGCGCTCATGTTCGTCCGGATTGTTGAAAGCAAACAGGATGGGACCGATATCGAAGGACTGGAACTGATTGGCGTCAGAAGATTTCGCGCCCGTCAAGACTTCTAACGGGCTGGGGGCATTATCGGGCGAGCCCTTCATCAGATTCTGAAGCTTGCTCTGCATTTCCAGCGTCAAATGCTTTTTGAATGGCGCTTCGCCTCCGGAAAGCATTTCAATCAAGGCCTGGCGCGGCGACTGACCACGCAGCACGGGGCGTTGACCCGAAGCGATCCCCGCGAAAACAAAGACACAGCAGAT
>Ga0134125_10005726_pt1 | contig 14091 bp, 14 predicted proteins | sample KB31751_FD_96464 | JGI IMG/M metagenome (GOLD analysis project Ga0134125, IMG submission 96464) | Terrestrial soil microbial communities with excess Nitrogen fertilizer from Kellogg Biological Station, Michigan, USA - KB3-175-1 | ecosystem: Environmental > Terrestrial > Soil > Unclassified ... | reverse complement strand
CCCGCCGCCGCCCCAGCCCCCGCCGCGGTAGCCGCCACCGCCGCCCATATTCATGAAGATGAGCGGCCACCAGCAGCCGCTCATGCCCCCGCGCCCGCGCGTGCCGAGCGATCCCAGTATCCAGATGAGCAGAAAGAACCCGATCCAGATCAGGCCCCCGGCCCCGCCGCCGTTATCCTGGGCAGGCTCGCGGCGCGGCTGCGCCGGGAGTTGCGCCAACAGTCCGGAAGCCCCCGGCATCCGCGCCGCCAGGGTCCGCTCGATCTGGTCCAACATGCCGCTGAAGACCGCCCCGTAATCGGCGCGCCGCAGCTCCGGCACCAGCCCGCGCATCCAAGTGCCGGCGTCGGCATCGGTAATATAGGGCTCCAGCCCATAGCCGATCTGGGTGTAGTACTTGTGGTCCTGCACCGCCAGGAAAATCAGGATTCCGGTGTCCTTGTCCTGGTTGTTGGCCGCCTGTTTCCGCCCCACGCCCCAGTGCTGCGCCAAGGCCAGCGAATAATCGAAGACGTCCGTATTCCCCGTCGTCGGCAGCGTCACCATCGCCACCTGCACCCGAAGTTGTTGGTCGAGTTGGGCCGCCTGCCGCTCCAGCCCCGCCGCCTGATCGGCGGGCAGCACGTGGGCAAAGTCGTCCACGTAGCCGGTGGCCTTCAGGCTGGTGGGCGCCGGTACGCTCTGCCCGGCCAGCGGCACCTTGGATGGGCGCGGCTGCGCCGCGCGCCCCGCTTCTGCTCGCACCGGCTGCGGGACCCCGCCCCATGCCGGTGCTGCGCTCGCGGCGGCCACGATCACAATCATCAGGCGCAGCCACCGACGCAACCCAGGACGCGCCACCGGTTTTCGCATCATAGCCCTCGAAACACCCACTCCAACCCGGCCAGAATGACCACCCCGCAGAACACGGACAGCGCGGTGCGAATCCCCGGCTCGCGGTTCACCTCCGGTACCAGATCGGTGGTCGCCACATACAGCGTAACCCCGGCCGCCACCGGCAACGCCTGTGGCAGCCCCAGCGGAAACAGCAGCATCACCCCCACCCCGAGCAGCGACGCCGCCCCGATCGCCGCCGCCGAGAGCAACGCCGCCCGGTTGCCCCGCCCCGACGCCAGCATCACCGAAGCCATGGTGAAGCCCTCCGGGATCTTGTGCATAAAGACCGCAAGAAAAAGCACCCACCCCAGCCAACTCGATACCAGGAAGCCGCTGCCGATCGCTACCCCGTCAAAGAAGGTGTGGATACCCAGACCCGTCAGCACCGAAAAGGGCATATGCCGGTGCCGGAAGGCGGCCGTGTGCGTCTCCTCGCCGAAGTGAAAGTGGGCGACGAACGTGTGCTCCACCAAGTGCACTAAAAGATAGCCCCCCAGGACCAGGCCCGCGGCCTGGCTGGGGTTCAAGCGCCAGCTCTCCGGCACCATCTCCAGCAGCGCGGCGGCCAGCATGAACCCCGCCCCCACCCCCATGAAGTACCGCAGGTACCGCCGCTCCCAGTCGCGTCCGGTCAACACCAGGCCGCCAAAAACGTTGGCGAGCGCCGCCAGCGTCCCCAGCACCAGCGCCCAAACGTAGCGGGAAGGCATGCTTGCCTAGGGTAGCAGAGGCCTTCGGGGGCAACGGCTCGCATTCCGGCGCTCTCTAACCCAGGAGTCTACCTAGGACACCCCCATGAACCGAACCACCGAAAACCTGTTGACTTGGGCGCCGCTCGGCGCTGGCGTGGCCCTGATCCTGAGCAACCACCGGCACTGGGGCATGGCCGTCGCCGCCATTTCCCCGATCACCGTGGCTACCCAGCACCCGCGCGCCACCCGCAAAGCGCTGCGCGCCGTACCCAAAGGCTTGGCGAGCATGGGGAAACACACTGGCAAGGCGCTGGCCAAAGCCGGCCATGCCACCGCGCACAGCACCGCCCGCGGCGTGAGAGAGTGCGGCCGGAGCTTGCGCTGGATGGCGAGCTAAGTTAGCGGCGCCAGCCGGCTTGAAGTTCGCGCCGGTCGGGCGTGGGGATCGCCAGGCGCACGTGGAGGTAGGGCCGCGGCAGGTGCGCGGCGATCTTCTCCCCCCATTCGATGGCGATCAGCCGCGCCTCGGGCGCCGGCGGGGGCTGCCATAAATCCTCCAGCCCCAGTGTGTCCAGTTGCGCGCCGGTCTCGATGCGATACAGGTCCAGGTGGTAGAGCGAGCGCTCGCCGCGGTGGTACTCGTGGATCAGCGTGTAGGTGGGACTGGTGACCTGTTCCGGGTTGGCGACCCCCCAGCCCGCCGCCAAGCCCTTCATCAGCGTGGTCTTGCCCGCCCCGAGCGGACCCTCGAGTACGAGCACCGCAAACCGGGGCAGCTCGGCCGCCAGCCCGCGGCCCCAGGCCTCCAGCGCCGCGGCCGAGTCAAACTCCGGCATAGCCGCCGGCATTGGTGGCCTCGGCGCGCGCGGCGGGGACGCCGTTCCCGGCCGCCTTCCCGCCCACGCCGCGAAGCTCCGCCAGTACGCCCGGCAGTGACGCAATCACGTCGGAGGCGATGAGCGCGATCTCGCTCTGGCGGCGCGCCGCCGCATCCCCCGCCGCCCCATGCAAGTACACCGCCGCCGCCACCGCCGCCAGCCGCGGCGCCGTGGGAAACTGCGCCAGCCAACCGGCGATCATCCCCGTCAGCACGTCCCCGGTGCCCCCGGTGGCCATGCCCGGGTTGCCGGTCGGGTTGACAAACAGGTGGCTGTCAGGGTCGGCCACCAGGGTGCGGTAGCCCTTCAACACCACAATCGTCCCAGTCTCGCCCGCCAGCCGCTCGGCGTAGTACCGCCGCCGGCCTTGCACCGTGGCCGTGCTCACCCCGAACAGCCGCGCCATCTCACCCGGATGCGGCGTCAGCACGCCCCCGGCGCGGAAGCGCAGGTCGTCGCGCTTGCTCCCAAAGGCGTTCAACCCATCGGCGTCCAGCACGCACGGCACCCCCACCGCGCTCACCAGCAGCCGCACGAAATCGGCCACCTCGGGCGTGTTTCCGAGCCCCGGCCCCAGGCCGATCACCGTCGCCACCCGCAGCACGTTTTGGAAGACCTTGGGCTCGATTCCCGCCAGCGTCAGCGTGCCCGCTTTGGACTCCGGCATCGGCTCGGTCATCAGTTCGGGCGCGCCCGCCGCCACCAGCGGCAGGATGGAACGCGGCACCGCCGCCGTCACCAGCCCCGCGCCGCTGCGCAGCGCCGCCAGCGAGGCGAGCACCGCCGCCCCCGACTTGCCGAGCGAACCCGCGATCATCAGCACGTGGCCGTAATTGCCTTTGTGGCTGTCGGGCTTGCGCGGCGCCAGGAACGGCGCCAAATCCGCCGCCGTGCTCATCCGCGCGCCGCAGCCCGCCGCGTCGAGCAGCTCCTCCGGAATCCCGATGGGCTCGACCTCGAGCCGTCCCACCGCTCCCGCGTGGCGCGACAACATCAGCCCCAGCTTGGGCGCGGCGAAGGTCACGGTCTCCTGCGCCCGCAGCACCACCGCCTCTTCGCCCTCCGCCGGACCGCCGGCGTCCGAACCCAAACCGCTGGGCACGTCCACCGCCACGATCGGGCCTTTGTACAGGCGGTTCAAATCAAGCACCGCTTCGCGGACAAACCCCCGCAGCGGGCGCAACAGCCCCGTGCCAAACAACGCGTCCACCAGCAGGCTGCATCCCAGCACCGCCGAGCGCTGCCCGGCCCAGGCGTCTTCGTCGGCCACAAAAACCGGCGCCGCCGGCTGGCCGTCGCGCCAGGCGGCGAACGCCTCGGCCGCATCGCCTTGCAGCCGCTCCGGCGGCGCGAAGATCCAGACCGCGACGTCGGCTCCCTGCGCCCGCAGCAGCCGCGCCGCCACCAGGCCGTCGCCGCCATTGTTGCCGCCGCCGCACAGGATGCCCACCTTGCCGCGCAGCGCCACGCCAAAGTCGCGGTGCAGCGTGCGCACCACCGCGGCGGCGGCGTTGGCCATCAGGTCGCGTCCCGGAATGCCCCGCTCTTCCATGGCAATCCGGTCAATTTCGCGGGATTGGGCGGCAGAAAGTAAGTACATGGCGTGCTTCATCCACACTTGCCATCCGCCCGCCGCCGGCCAGCGCCGGACGCATACGGGTGGGGATGGTTTGCTTCTATTTGACCAGATTTTTCAGCAAAAACAGCAGGTTGGCCGGCCGTTCCGCCAGCCGCCGCATAAAATACGGGTACCATTCCGGACCAAACGGTATATAGACGCGCACCCGCCATCCCTCGTTGCGCAACCGCTCCTGCAAATCCCGCCGGATCCCGTACAGCATCTGAAATTCGAACTTGTCCGCGCCGATCCCCTTCGCCTGGGCGTGCTCGACCGTCGCCTGGATAATGCGCTCGTCATGGGTGGCGATGGCGTTGTAGACGCCGCTCTCCAACAGCCGCCGCATCAGGCGCACGTAGTTGGCGTCCACCTCCGCCTTGTCCTGGAACGCGATCGAGGCCGGCTCCCGGTAAGCCCCCTTCACCAGCCGCAGCCGGATACCCTTCGCCAGCAGCCGCTCCACGTCGGCCTCGGTGCGATGCAGATAGGCTTGCAGCACCGTACCCACGTTGGCCCCGGCGGCGAACAGCTCCTCCACCATCGCGACGGTGGTTTCGGTATAGTCCGAACCTTCCATGTCCACGCGGATGAAGGTGTTGTACTGCCCCGCCCGGGCGGTGATCCGCCGCAACTGGTCGCGCGCCAGATCGCGCCCCAGATCCAGCCCGAGCTGGGTCAGCTTGACCGAAAGAGTCGATTCCACCTGGTTGCGATGAATGGCATCGAGGATTGTGCAGGCTGTCGCGGTCGCCGCCTCGGCTTCGGAGCGGGTGAGGACGTTCTCGCCCAGCGGGTCGAGCGTGGCGGTCAGCCCCTGGTGATTGACCACCGCAACCGCGTCAATGGCGTCATCCAGGGTCAATCCCGCCACAAAACGGCGCGAAATGCGCTTGCCCACCGAGCTGTGCTCGGTGAACTGCCGCATCGATGGATTGCGCGAAAGTGCGAGAAGTGCGGTCCGCAACAGTTGTCCCTCCCAAGAGCCCCAACCATGGTACTAAAAGAGTGGCACTGGAAATCACGCGTGTTTACCCTGAGCGACATTCAACGACGGCACTTCTATGATGGTCTGGTCCATCTCGAACGCGACCTCGCCGCCATCGAGTCCATCCTGGCCGCGGCCGAGTCGCCCGGACTCTTTCCGCGCTACGCCAACGACCTCACCCCCGCGATGCGCACCCGCATCGAACAAGGGCTCGCGCATGCCCGCGCCGGCATCCGCGGCGCGCTCGCGGCCATCGGCCAACAGCCGGAAGCGCCCAGCCTGGGCGCCGCCGCCGCCATCCGCTCCCACCTCCGCCTGACCGAACTGGGCACGGAGGAGTTGGGCGCGCGCGGCCTGCGCGCTTATGGCGAGTTGCCCGGCCCGGAGGGCGAGCGGCTCGATCACCTCGCCGCCGAGCTGCGCGATCTCGTGGCCGCCATCCTGCCGCCCGCCGGCGATGCCGCCGCGGCACGGGTCGTGGACCGCGCCGCGCTCGCCGATGCCCTCGAGGCCGCCGCCGGCCGCGCCTGCGACACCATGGCCGAAGCTCTGGCCAACGCGCTGGAAGCCGGCCGCCCCAACGACGAGTTCCCGCTGATCGCCGGCGACGTGCTCGCCTCGGTCGCGCGCGAGGTCTGCCTCGAGCGCGGCCTCCAACCCCCGCTGCCGCCGATTGACATCGACCGCATCCGCTGGCGTCTCGACCGCCCCAAGCTGGCGCTCGGCCGCAACTACCGCGTGGCCACGTTCCGCAAACAGATCGAGCCCCTGCGCGCCGAGATCCGCGCCGCGCTCCGAACCTACGGATTGACGGGGTTCAGCTCCTACCGGACGAATTGATGAGGCGCGGCCCCCGGCGCGGCGGCGCCGCGCGCCCCGCTTATGCAATATCGCGCCGCGTAGTCAATTCTCTCCTGCTGGCTGGGATGGTTGAAGAACCACGCCACCACCCACTCCGGCGGATCCGGATAGATTAGATCGGTGTGCTCCTCGCGCTCGAAGCTGGCCACCGCCGCGCACGGCTGCCCGCTCAACCGCAGCCCATATACGTCGGCCTGGTGCTCCTCCCAGCGCGCAAACCCGTTGGTCAGCGGCGCCGCCAGATAAACCACCCCTAAAACCACCAGCAGCACCAGCGGCAGCGCCGACGCCGCGGCTATCGGTTCCCCGCGCGACCAGCGCGGCACCAGCGCCCCCGCCACCGCAAACACGCCCAACAGGAACAGCAGCGTGAACCCTACGCCCTTCCACAAGTGGTGCAGCACGTAATGCCCGATCTCGTGCCCCACCACGAACTCGATCTCCGCCCGCGGCTGCGCGGCCAGCAAGGTATCGTAGACCACGATGCGCTGGCTGCCCAGTATCCCAACCACATAGGCGTTGGTGTGGCCCGATTGCCGGCTCGCGTCCATCTCCTCGATGCTGGCGTGGGGAATGCCCGCCCGCGCCGCCAGCGCGCTCAGGTCGGCGCGCACCGCCGCATCGCGCACCGGCGTGAAGTGGTTGAACAGCGGCTCGATCAAGATGGGATCGATCGCCACCCCGAACACCACACCCGCCGCCACCACCACCCACAGTTTCACCCACCAGCGCGGCCCCCGCGGCCGCCGCAGCCATCCCCACGCCACCGCCACCACCAGCACCGCGGCCGCTACCGTCACCAGCACCGACACCGCCCACTGCCCCAGCCAGGCGCCCGCCGGCATGCGCTCGAAGCCAAACTCGCGTTCCCGCACGTACCCCAGGTAAATGGAAAACGGCAGCAATAACGCCTCAACCCCCGCAATCAGCGCCGCCGTCACCCCCGCCGTCACCACCCAGCGCCGCCGCCACCGCCGCGCCAGCGCGCCCTCCAGCCGCGCGGCGACGCCCGACCAGTACGCCAGAGCCAGCAGCGCCAGCGTCCCGACCTGGGCCAGCGTCCCCGCCAGCAAGTCGCCATAGAGATAGTTGCGGGCGCGGACGAGTTCGGCCGCGGTCAGGGGAGCAACGCCGGTAACCGGGAGCATCATCTGGATAAAGACTATGTCGTCGCTGCCCGACACGCCTCCCGGGTCTCCCGGTCGGGGTGCGGTTCCGGGGCCGGCCTTGGTGGCCGAGCAGCGCCAGCTTTTCCAGCGCGTGCTCCGCGCCCTCTCGCGCGGCGGCGTGAGCTTTGCCGTGGCTGGCGCCTTCGCCTTCCAACACTACACCGGGATCTGGCGATTCACCAAAGACCTCGATTTGTTTCTCCCCGCCGAAAAAATCGATGTCGCCCTCACCCTCTGCCGCACCGCCGGTCTGGTCACCGAGGTCACCGACCCGGTGTGGCTGGCCAAGGCCTGGGCCGGCGACTACTACGTGGACCTGATCAGCGGCATGTCCAACGGCATATTTTGGGTCACTCCCGAGTGGATCGATCGGGCACGCACGGGCGAGGTGCTGGGGTCGGCCCGCATCCGCCTGCTCGCCCCCGAAGAGATGATCCTCAGCAAGATCTTCGTCACCCGGCGCGAGCGCTTCGACGGCAGTGACATCTGCCACCTGATCTACCGCTGCGGCGCCACGCTCGATTGGGATCGTCTGCTCGCCAACGTGGGCGAGCACTGGGAGATGCTGCTCTGGCACCTGCAGCTCTACCGCTACATCTACCCCGCGGCCGCCGGCCGGGTACCCGCCGCGCTCTGGAGGGATCTCTGCCAGCGCCTCTCCCAACCCGCGCCGCCCCGCGCCGCCTTCCGCGGCAGCTTGATTGATCCGCTCATGTTCGCCCCCGACGTAACGCAATGGGGCCTCGAAAACCTCGAAGATCAATCCCGCCGCCTCCGCCTGCTGGAGCGGAGCAATTGACGGGCGCGGGCCCCATGCCGGGGCTGCGCCCGGGGAGGGCCGTACGCGCATAGCCGCGGTCGCTGACCTTCACTGCGGCGCGAACGATCGCGAGCGCATCCGCGAGCGCCTCAATACCCTGCCGCACGAGGCCGACCTGTTGCTGCTGGGCGGCGACCTCACCAACTACGGCCGCCCCGAGGAGATGGAAGTGCTCATCAGCCAACTCCTCCGCCTGCGCCTGCCCATCATCTCCGTGCTGGGCAACCACGACTACGAGTCCGGCCAGGTGCCCGAGCTGTTGCGCATGCTGCGCGAGGTCGGCATCAAGACTCTGGACGGCGAGCCCTACGAGCGCGACGGTGTCGGCTTCGCCGGCGTCAAAGGTTTCTGCGGCGGGTTTGGCCGGGGCGAGCTCACCGCCTTCGGCGAGCCCGAGATCAAGTCGTTTGTGCATAGTTCGATGGAGCAGAGCCTCGCGCTGGAGCGCTCGCTCGCGCAGTTGCGCCAGGAGCGGCGGGTGGTGCTCATGCACTATGCCCCCATCCCCGAAACCGCCGCCGGCGAGGCGCGCGAGATCTTCCCGTTTCTCGGCAGCTCGCGCCTCAGCGACGTGTGCGACCGCTTTGGCGCCACCGTCATCTTTCATGGGCACGCCCATCATGGCGCGCTCGAGGGCAAAACCCGCGGCGGCATCCCGGTCTACAACGTCGCTTTGCCGCTGCTCGAGGCGCAGCAGCCGCCCCGCTGCTTCCGCGTGGTGGAGGTGTGAAAGTCGTTATACTGAAGGGAATCAGGGTGGCATCGTATGTCGCGTAAATCCAATCTGGTCGTTCTCGCGTTCTCCCTGTTCTTGGCTGCCTCGTTGATGGCGGGCGTGGTCTGGCACCGCTCCGGACAGGACCAGGATGGCCCCAATAAGCAGATGGGCATCATGGTCGAGGTCTACGAGCACATCAACGACGACTACGTCACGACCCCCAACCTGGCCAAGGTCTCCGACGGCGGTTTGCACGGGCTGCTGGAGTCGCTCGATCCCGACTCCAGCTACCTCAACCCCACCGAGTACCAGGAATTTCTGGCGAATCAGAAGAACCCGCCCCGCGCCGGCATTGAAGCCATCCTCTCCAAGCGCGTCGGCTACGCCGACGTGGTCGATGTGCGCCAGGGCGGCGACGCCGAAAAGGCGGGCTTGGTGCGCGGCGACTTCGTCGAGGCCATCGGAGATGAGGGCACGCGCGACCTCTCGCTGGAGGAAATCAACCGCCGCCTCGACGGCGCGCCTGGAACCTCGGTCACGCTCAGCGTGGTGCACCTCCACCACTCCGATCCGGTCAAGATCGTGATCCCGCGCGTTGTTACCACCCCGGCCGCGCTCCAGACCTCGGTCAATAACGGGGTGGGCATCATCGCCGTACCCAACTTCGACGCCGGCCGTTCCGGCCAGATTGCCGCCGCGGTCAAGACCCTGCGCTCCCAGGGTGCGCACAAGTTCCTCCTCGACCTGCGCAACTGCGCCGGCGGCAGCTACGAAGAGGGCGCGCTGGCCGCCAACCTCTTTGTGAGCCAAGGGACCCTGACCTACATCGAAGGTCAGAAATACCCGCGGGTCACCACCTCCGCCGATGCCGCCAAGACCGTGGACGGCACCGATCCGCTCGAGGTGCTGGTCAACTTCGGCACCTCCGGACCCGCCGAGGTGGCCGCCGCCGCGCTGCAACAAAACGGCCGCGCCCAGGTCATCGGCGACCATAGCTTCGGCGAGGGCTCGCTGCAGAAGCTGCTGCCCGTGGGGGACGGCTCCGCCCTCTGGCTCACCGTGGCCCGCTACTACTCGCCCAAAGGCAAGCTCATCCAGGACGGCATCACCCCCGACGTCCAGCAGGTGCAGTTCGCCGGCGCCCTCCCCGACATGGACTACCCCGCCGAGGGCGCGGCCGCCAACCCCACCGATCTCCAAATGCAGAAGGCACTCTCGTTGTTCTCCGGCGCGGCGCCCGCGCACGCGGCGGGCAAGTCTTGAAGCTCGCCCTGATCCAGCTCAACCCCCGCCTGCTCCAGGTCCGGGCCAACCTCGACGCGGCCCTGCGCCAAATGCAGGACCTCGAGGCCGATCTTTACCTGCTGCCCGAGCTCTTCCCCTGCGGCTACACCTTTGCGGAGCCATCGGAAGTGGCGGGCATCGCCGAAGCTGCCGGCGCCGGCCCGACCTTTGACGCCATGGCCGGCTTCGCCCGCCAGCGCGGCGCTTCGGTGGTGTACGGGTTCGCCGAGGCCGCCGGCGGCCGCTTCTACAACTCCGCCAACGTGGTCGGGCCCGGGGGTTTGGTCGGTACCTATCGCAAGATCCATCTCTTTGGCCGCGAGAAGCTGTTCTTCGAGCCCGGCCGCGAGCGCGCCCCCGTATTCGATCTCCCCTGCGGCCAGATCGGCCTTATGGTCTGCTTCGATTGGTACTTTCCCGAGGTCGCGCGCTCGCTCGCCCTCGGCGGCGCCGAGATCCTGTTGCAGCCCGCCAACCTGGTGCTGCCCAACTGCCCCGACGCCATGGTCACGCGCTCGCTGGAGAACCGCATCTTCTCCGCCACCTGCGACCGCGTGGGTGCGGAAACCAATCAGGGCGTCACTCACACCTTTATCGGCTCCAGCCAGGTGGTGACCCCGCTCGGCAAAATTCTCACCCGCCTCTCGCGCGAAAACGAGGAGACCGCCGTGGTGGAGGTCGATCTCACCCTGGCCCGCTCCAAAAAAGTCGGCCAATATAACGACCTGTTCGGTGATCGCCAGCCCGCGCTCTACTCGGCTTGAGCATCCAACCCGCCTTGGAGGACACACCATGGCGGGAAGCCTGAAGAGCAACGTGCTGCTCGGCTTGGCCGGCGGCCTGGCGGCCACGGCGGCGATGAACGCGTACTGGATGGCGGTGGGCAAGCTCAAGCCCGACCTCGGCCCCAGCACTGACGAGGAGAACACCACCGAGCGCGTTGCCCGCCGCATCCTCAGACGCGTTGGGGTGAAGAGGCCCTCCAGCCGGACTCGCGCCGTAGGGGGCGAAATGGTCCACTGGTCCTACGGCGCCTCCTGGGGGCTGGCCGTGGGCCTCGCCCGCAGCGCCGGCGTGCGCCTGGACTGGGGCGGCGGGCAACTCCTCGGCGCGGGCATGTTCGCCCTCGGCGACGAGTGGATGACCTACCAACTCGGGCTCGCGAAACATCCTCGGGAAGTACCGCTCAAGTACCACGCCAGCGCGCTGGGCGCGCACCTGGTCTACGGCCTTGGAATGTGGGCTGCGGTCGAGAGCCTGGGCAAACTGCAACCGCCCAGGCGCCGGCGGCTCCGGCGAGCGGCGTGAAAGGCGCGGCTCACGCCGCCTCCTTCAGGCCGAACGCCCGGAGCGACTCCATCATGTCGTGGTCGAGGCGCAAGTTCAGATCGAACATCTCGCCCGGAAAGCGGCTCAGGTCGAGTTCCAGCAGCCCGCGCAGCACCGTGTCGAAAATGGCGCGCCGCAGATAACTGATCTCCAGCGAAATCCAGTACGGTTCGGGATAATGCCGCAGGCGCTGGCGGCCGTGCTGGCGCGCGTCGCTTCGCTCCTCGGAGGCGTCGGCACGCTCGAACAGTGCCGCCGCCATCAACGCCAGATGGTCCAAGCGCTGCGCCGTACTCAGCTTCACCGACCCCAACCGCGGGTCCCGCTCCACCAGATGCAGCCACTCGCCTACGATTCGGGTCCGCTCCCGCGTCAGCAGGTCCCAGAGCGACATCTTGGGCGCCTTGACCACGGGCAGGGCCGCCCCCGCACTGACCGGCCTGGAGACGAGATCCAGCAGCGCCCGCGGCGCGGCGGGCTTGAGCACGATCTCGTCGAAGGTCTCCTGCAGTGCGGCCAGCGCCCCAGTGAAGTCCGGATACCCCGTAATCAGGATGGTGCGCGCCCGCGGATGCAGCAGGCGCATGGCCGCCGCCAGCACCAACCCATCTCCGGGATGCCCCAGGTTCAAATCCGTAAGCAGCAGGTCGTACTCGTTGGCCGCGATTGCCCGCAGCGCCGCGTGGGGACTGCCGACCGCATCAATCGTCCCCTGACTGCTCAGCAGTTGCTCGGTCAGCTCCAGCAGGTTGGGATCGTTCTCCGCAAGCAGTATCCGCGCCATCCTGGTTTAGATGTCGGGCGCGCGCTAATTCACGTGGTCAAACTCGGGCATGGGCGCAAAGAGCTGGCCGTTTTTCCACTCCCCGGCTCCCGGCATGGTGTACACAATCTTGCCGCCGACGATGGTGTAGAGCACGCGCGTGCGCAGGATGTCTGTGGCGGGCAGCGTGAGCAAATTGCCCGAGATCACGTCGATATCCGCGCGCTTGCCCGGCGTCAGGGTCCCCAGGTCCTTGTCCTCGAACACCGCATAGGCGTTGTTCCTGGTGTAGGAGGCCAACTCCTCCATTCGCGTCTTCACCTGGGCCGGATAGAAGGTCTTGCCGTTACCTTCGTCGCGGGTTACCCCGCAGTAGAAGTTGGCGATGGGCTGGGTGTCCTCCACCGGCGTGTCGGTGCCATCGAGCACCATGGCGCCGCTGGCGATGAGCGAGTGCCACATGTAGGCGCCCTCGCGGGCGCGCTGCTCGCCCAGCCGCAGGATCGCGTAGGGCGCGTCCGAGCAGGCGTGGATGGACTGCATCGAAGCGATCACCCCCAACTGCGCGAAGCGGGGAATGTCGCCGGGAGCGAGGTGTTGGGCGTGCTCGATGCGCCACCGCAGCCCGCGCGCCGCCGGGTCGGCGGTGAAGATTTGCTGGAACAGGTCCAGGGTCTCGTGGTTGGCCCGGTCGCCGATGGCATGCACCGAGACCTGAAAGCCGTCGCGCGCGGCGATCTGCGCGTCCTGACGGATGGTATCCATCGCGACCACGTTCTTGCCGGTGATGTTGGCCGCATCGCTATAGGGCTGCAGGAACCAGGCGCTGTGCGTGCCCAGCGCCCCGTCGGAGGTGATCTCGCCCAACCCGCGCACCGTCATGTGGTCGTCGGCGTATCCCAGAATTTTGTACTCCGGCAGCTTGCTCTGCAGCGCCACTACCGATTCGCCGTTGATGTTGACGTAGAGGCGGAGCGGGAAGCTCGCCGCCTGTGGCTTGAGCCAGTCGATTTCAGCAAAGCTCTCCCCCATGTCTACGAAGCCGGTGATGCCCTTGCTGACCTCGTTTTGCATGGCGAGTTGGATCGCCCTGCGCCGCTGCGCCTCGCGCGCCGCCGCCGGCAGCGAGCTCTCGTAATGGGAGTAGGCGCGCCGCACCGGCCCCGAGGCGGTGTCGCGCAGCATCCCGATGGCGTTGCCTTGGGCGTCGCGGACGATGCTTCCGCCGGGCGGATCGAGCGTCGTGCGCGTGATCCCCGCGAGGCGCAGTGCCGCGGCGTTGACGTAGATGCCGTGCCCGCTGGCGTGTTCCAGCATCACCGGGTTGCGGGGCGAGACCGCGTCCAGGCTGGCCGGCAGCGGCAGGCCGTCCACGTTGGGCTGCGGCACATGCTTCCACTTGCTCTGCTGCCAGCCCGCGCCGATGATCCACTCCCCCGGCTTGGCCTTGGCCACCGCCGCCTTGACCATGGCCACGATGGCGTCCCAGTCGGGCGCGGGGCCGAGCTGGAGTTCCATCAGCGCTTGGCCGGTACCCAGCAGGTGGCCGTGGCCCTCGATGAACCCCGGCGTGACGAAGGCGCCGCGCAGGTCGAGCACCCGCGTGCTCTTGCCGATATAGGCGGCCATGGCGGTATCGCTCCCCACCGCCTCGATGCGCCCCTGGCGCACCGCCAGCGCCTGCGCCCGCGGCCGCCCCGGATCGAGCGTGGCGATCACGCCATGCTCCAGCACCATGTCCGCCGCCACCGGCTTCGACTGCGCCCCGAGCCCCACACCCAGCGCCATCACCACCGCGGAAACGAGAAGCGAAGAGGAAGAAAACGTTCGCATGCGGCTTCTACTCTACCGCCTGCCGCCCTGCAGGAGCAAACGATGGGGATCGTCCTGAAAACCGCGAATCTGTTCCGTTTTGGCGGCCAAGTCATTGATAATCCTCAAAATCGCGCGGAACACGCTTGATCCTGCCCCGAACGTTACACCAGCGGGGATGAAACCCTCCCATGCGCCGAGGCTCCTTGCATACCCGAGATCAGATGCGATGATCGGGCGAGCGCTCCGCGATATTTCTGCGACGGTTCAACCGCAGAACGGCATG
>Ga0134125_10005725_pt1 | contig 14091 bp, 6 predicted proteins | sample KB31751_FD_96464 | JGI IMG/M metagenome (GOLD analysis project Ga0134125, IMG submission 96464) | Terrestrial soil microbial communities with excess Nitrogen fertilizer from Kellogg Biological Station, Michigan, USA - KB3-175-1 | ecosystem: Environmental > Terrestrial > Soil > Unclassified ... | reverse complement strand
GCCCGGGTGGCCGGCGTGGCCGACGGCGAGGACGCCGTGGTCGACGAGGGCACCGGAGCCATCACCGCCACCCCGATCATCAGCTGGCTGCGCAGCCTGGAAAGGGCAGGCGGTCCGGTCGATCAGTTCAACCAGACGATGGTGCTGCAGGCGCCCGCCGGGGTCGCCGAGGCCGACGTGGTGACGGTGTTGCAGGCCGTGCTGGATCGGCACGCCATGCTGCGGCTGCGCGTGGACGACCAAGGCTTCCAGGAAGCCGGCGAGTGGTCGCTTCACGTGCCGGAGCCGGGATCGGTGGATGCGGCCCAGCGCGTGCTCTCGGTGGACGAGCTGTCCGACGCGGCGGTCATCGAGGCGCGGTCGCGGTTGAACCCGGCCGCCGGGGTGATGCTCAGCGCGCTGTGGGTGGCCCCCACCGGCCAGCTGATGCTGATCGTTCACCACCTGGCCGTCGACGGGGTGTCCTGGCGGGTCTTGCTGGAGGACCTGAACATCGCCTGGGGCCAGCACCAGCACGGTCACCCGGTGGCGCTGCCCGCGGGCGGGACGTCGTTCGCCCGGTGGGCCGCGCTGCTGGCCGAGCACGCGCATGCGCCGGCGGTGGTCGAGCAGGCCGAAACCTGGCGGCAGGTGGCGGCGACCCCTCCGGCGCTGCCGGCGGCGCGTCCCGAGCTGGACACCTACGAGACCGCAGAGAACCTGTCCGTGACGTTGAACGTGGAGACCACCCGCACGCTGCTCGGCGAGGCGCCGGCCGCATTCCACGCCGGGATCAACGACATCCTGCTGGTCGGCTTCGCCCTGGCGTGCGCCGAGTTCCTGGGCCCCAACGCTGTTGCCGGCGCGCCGATCGGCATCGACGTCGAGGGCCACGGCCGCCACGAGGACGTGGCCGCCGGGGTGGACCTGTCGCGCACCGTGGGCTGGTTCACCACCAAATACCCGGTGGCTTTGAAGGTCGCGGGGCACGGCGGCGGGCTGCCCTGGGCGGACGTCGTGGCCGGCGCGCCGGTCCTGGGCGCGCTGATCAAAGACGCCAAGGAGCAGCTGCGCGCCCTGCCGGACCCGCTGACCTACGGCCTGCTGCGCTACCTGAACGCCGAGGTCGACCTGGACGGCGCCGACCCGACGATCGGATTCAATTATCTCGGCCGGCTGGGCGGCTTGAAAGCCGGAGGAGCCGCCGAGCTTTCCGACGAACTGTGGCGGATCAGCAGGGACGGTTCGTCGGCCGCCGCCACCAGCACCGCGGTGCCCATGCCGCTGATGCACACCGTGGACCTCAACGCCGTCACCATGGACACCGAGGACGGCCCCCAGCTGCACGCCAACTGGACGTGGGCGCCCTCGGCGCTGGACCGCGAGCAGGTGACCCGGTTGAGCCGGCTGTGGTTCGAGGCCTTGGCCGGCATCTGCGCGCACGTGCGCGACGGTGGCGGCGGGTTGACCCCGTCGGACGTCGTCCCGGCCCGGTTGACCCAGCCGCAGATCGACCAGCTCGAGCGGCAGCACCGCACCGCTGACATCCTGCCGCTGACCCCGTTGCAGGAGGGGCTGCTCTTCCACGCCAACACCACCCGCGGTGACGACCACCTCTACGTGGTGCAGCTGGACCTCAGCTTGGCCGGTCCGATCGACCGGAACCGGCTGCGCGACGCGATGCACACGGTGGTCACCCGGCACCCGCACCTCGTCGCCCGGTTCTGCGCCCAGTTCGACGAAGCGGTGCAGATCATCCCGGCGGACCCGGCGATGGCCTGGCGGTACCTCGAGGTCGCCGCCAACGGATCCGAGCCCGACGAACAGATCCGGCAGCTGTGCGCGACAGAACGCACCGCCGTCTACGACCTGGCCGACCAGCCTCCCGTTCGGGCGGTGCTGATCCGCACGGCGAAAGACCGGCACCGGCTGGTGCTCACCATTCACCACATCGTGCTCGACGGCTGGTCGGTGCCGATCCTGCTGAACGAGACGTTTGCGTGCTACACCGGGCAGCGGCTGCCCGCGGCCGCGCCCTATCGCAGGTTCGTGACCTGGCTGGCCGAACGCGACCTCGACGCGGCCCGCGCGGCTTGGACTGAGGCGCTCGCCGGCTTCGATACCCCGACGCTGGTCGGGCCGCCACAACAGCTGGAACCGGGCGCCCGTGGCGTCGAATCGTTCGCGGTGTCCGCGGAGATCACGCGGGCGCTCGCCGAGGTGGCACGCTCCAGCCACACCACCGTCAGCACCGTGTTGCAGGCCGCGTGGGCGCAGCTGCTGGTCTGGCTGACCGGCCAGCACGACGTCGCATTCGGCACCACAGTCTCGGGCAGGCGGGCCGAGGTGCCCGGCGCCGACTCGATGGTGGGCCTGATGGTCAACACCGTTCCGGTGCGTGCGCGCATCACGTCGGCAACCACGACGGCCGACTTGCTTGGCCAGATGCAAAGCGCCCACACCGACACGCTCGATCACCAGCACCTGGCGCTTAACGAGATCCACCGGGTCGCCGGCCAGGACAAGCTTTTCGACACCCTGTTCGCCTACGAGAACTACCCGCTGGACACCTCCGCGATGTCCGTCGACCACGAGCTGGGCATCACCGACGTCAACATGTTCGAGCGCAACCACTACCCGTTGACGATGCAAGCCGCCCTGTCTGGCGAGGAACTCGGCCTCCGGGTGGAATACGACCGCTGCGTGTTCGACGCGCGGACCATCGGGGCGCTGAGCGAGCGGCTCGAGCGGGTGCTGATCGCGATGACCGCCGATCCGGGCCGGCCGCTCTCGTCGGTGGACCTGCTCGACGCGTCCGAGCACGCCCGCCTGGACGAGATCGGCAACCGGGCAGTGTTGGCCCAGCCGCCGGCCGCCTTGCCGTCGGTTCCCGCGATGTTCGACGCGCACGTGGCGGACCGGCCGGATGCGGTGGCGATCAGCTGGAACGGCACGTCGATGACGTACCGCGAACTCGACGAGGCCGCCAACCGGTTGGCACACCTGCTGGCCGGGCAGGGTGCGGGCCCGGGACAATCTGTGGCGCTGCTGTTTTCGCGGTCGACGCAGGCGATAGTGGCGATCTTGGCGGTGCTCAAGACCGGCGCGGCCTATCTGCCGATCGACCCGGCGGCACCGGGCGCCCGGATCAGGTTCATGCTCGAGGATTCCGCGCCGGTCGCCGCGGTCACCACCGGGGGACTGCGATCACGGCTGGACGGGTGCGACCTGACGATCATCGATATCGAGGACCCACAGATCCACACCCGCGCGGGCACGCCGTTGCCGGCACCCGCGGCCGACGGCGTCGCCTACATCATCTACACCTCGGGCACCACCGGTGTCCCCAAAGGTGTTGCGGTCACTCATCGCAACGTGACTCAGCTGCTGGAGTCGCTGGATGCGGGCCTGCCGCGCGTGGGGGTCTGGACGCAAAGCCACTCGTACGCCTTCGACGTCTCGGTGTGGGAGATCTTCGGCGCGCTGCTGCGCGGCGGGCGGCTGGTGGTCGTCCCCGAGTCGGTGGCGCGCTCCCCGGAAGACCTCCACGCCTTGCTGATTGCGGAGGAGGTCAGCGTGCTGACGCAGACCCCGTCGGCGGTGGCGATGCTCTCGCCGGAGGGGCTGGACTCGGTGTCGCTGGCGATGGTCGGTGAGGCCTGCCCGCCCGAGGTGGTGGACCGTTGGGCGCCCGGGCGGGTGATGGTCAATGCCTACGGCCCGACCGAAACGACGATGTGCGTGGCGATCAGCGCGCCCCTGACGGCGGGATCCGGGACGCCGCCGATCGGTTCGCCGGTGAAGGGCGCGGGCCTGTTCGTGCTCGACGCCTGGTTGCGTCCCGTGCCCGCGGGCGTCGTCGGCGAGCTGTATGTCGCCGGGTCCGGGGTGGCCGCGGGATACGTGGGCCGGTCCGGGCTGACCGCGTCGCGGTTCGTGGCGTGCCCGTTCGGGGCGCCCGGAGCGCGCATGTATCGCACCGGGGACCTGGTGTGCTGGCGCGCGGACGGGCAACTGGACTACCTGGGCCGCGCCGACGAGCAGGTCAAGGTCCGCGGCTACCGCATCGAACTCGGCGAAATCCAGACCGCGCTGGCCGCATTGGATGATGTCGACCAGGCGGTGGTGATCGCCCGCGAGGACCGCCCCGGTGACAAGCGGCTGGTGGGTTACATCACCGGAACCGCCGACCCGGCCGAGGCGCGCACCGCGCTGGCCGAGCGGCTACCGGGCTACATGGTGCCGGCGGTGGTCGGACTCGGCGCGCTTCCGCTCACACCCAACGGCAAACTCGACACCCGCGCCCTGCCCGCACCGGAGTACACCGGCGCCGGTTACCGGGCTCCGTCGAATGCCACCGAGGAGGCGTTGGCCGCCACGTTCGCCCATGTGCTCGGCGTGGAGCGGGTCGGGGTCGACGACTCTTTCTTCGATCTGGGTGGCGACAGCATTTCCGCGATGCGCCTGATCGCGGCGATCAACACCAGCCTGGGCGCCGACCTTGCGGTGCGTACGTTGTTCGACGCGCCCACGGTCGGGGGTCTGGGCCAGCGACTGCGCACCGATGCAACGGATGTCGAAGAGGTGGTTCCGGTGCAGACCCTCAAGCCGGGGGCCGACGGTGTTCCGCTGTTCTGCGTGCATCCCGCGGGCGGGGTGAGCTGGCCCTATCGGGTCCTCGGAAACCACCTGGACTGCCCGATCGTCGGAATTCAGCAAATCCCGCGCAACGGCGACGCCGGTCCTCGGTCAATCCGTGAAATGGCCGAAACCCATGCCGACCGGATCCAGGACGTCTATCCCGGCGGGCCCTACAACATCCTGGGCTGGTCGTTCGGTGGGGTCGTGGCCCACGAGATCGCCATCGAGCTCCAGCGGCGCGGATGCGTGATCGGGCGCCTGATCCTTCTCGATGCTCAACCCGGCATCGATGGCGGTATCGCCCTGCCCGAGCACGCCCTGGCTGAGCAGCAGGCGCTAGGAGATGTGTTGCGGGCCTACAACATTGGCCTCGACGAACAAGCCGACCAAGGCGGGCCTCGAAGCAAACCGCTCGTCGAGCTGCTGCTGGGGAACCTCAACGACAATATCGAGCTCTATCGCCTCCACGAGCCCGGGTATTTCGATGGTGACATCACCGTATTTTCCGCGGTGCGGGATCGCGGCGATCGCGGCGCGCAGCTGTGTCGATCCTGGAAGCCCTACGCGTCCGGCGACATTCGCGTGTACCCGATCGACTGCACGCATGACGAGATGCTGACCGCCGAATCGGTCGAGATGTATGCGGGACAACTCCGGCATCTCATCCGCGCGGCGATGCGATCCACTTCACACTCGGATCGATCACAGTGATCACCGCACCTTGATCGCGGGCGTTGGTGGGCCGTTGCAGCGCTTTTGGCGGGCGTCACGCGCGCTTCGAATCGGGCCCCGGTAGGGTCGAGGAGGTGTGCGGAGTCACCGGGGAGGTACGACTCGACGGGCGGGCGCCCGATGTAGCGGCGGTCTCAGCGATGGCCGCCGTGCTGACACCGAGGGGCCCGGACAGTGGTGGCGCCTGGTCGCAGGGACGGGTCGCCCTCGGTCATCGCCGCCTCAAAATCATCGATCTGACTGAAGCCGGCTCGCAGCCGATGATCGACTCCGAGCTGGGTCTTTCCCTCGCCTGGAACGGCTGCATCTACAACTACAAGGAACTGCGCAGCGAACTCAGCGGATACGGCTACCGCTTCTTCTCGCACAGCGACACCGAAGTTCTGATCAAGGCCTACCACCGGTGGGGCGACGACTTCGTCAGCCATCTGTTCGGCATGTTCGCCTTCGCCATCGTCGAACGTGACAGCGGGCGGGTACTGCTCGGGCGTGACCGGCTCGGCATCAAACCCCTGTACGTGACCGAGGACAGCCACCGCGTCCGGTTCGCGTCGACGCTGCCGGCCCTGCTGGCCGGCGGCGGCGTGGACACCCGGATCGACCCCGTCGCGCTGGACCACTACATGAGCTTCCACTCGGTGGTGCCCGCCCCGGCCACCATCCTGCGCGGGGTCCGCAAGGTGCCGCCGGCCTCGCTGGTCGCCATCGAGCCCGACGGCAAGCGCACCGTCACCACGTACTGGGCGCCCGATTTCACCCGGCACGCCGACCGCTCGGATTGGTCGGAGCGCGACTGGGAAGACGCCGTGCTGTCCACGCTGCGGTTGGCGGTCAAACGCCGCCTGGTCGCCGACGTCCCGGTCGGCTGTCTGCTGTCCGGCGGAGTCGACTCCAGCCTGATCGTGGGCCTGCTCGCCGAGGCCGGTCAGCACGGGCTGTCCACCTTCTCGATCGGCTTCGAGTCGGCCGGCGGTGTGAAGGGCGACGAGTTCCAGTACTCCGACATCGTCGCCGAGCGCTTCGACACCAACCACCACCAGATCCGCATCGAGACCGACCGGATGCTGCCCGCACTCGACGGGGCCATCGGTGCGATGAGTGAGCCGATGGTCAGCCACGACTGCGTCGCCTTCTACCTGCTCAGTCAGGAGGTGGCGCGCCACGTGAAGGTCGTGCAGTCCGGCCAGGGCGCCGACGAGGTGTTCGCCGGCTACCACTGGTACCCGCCCATGGGCTCACCGGCCGCCGCGTCGCTACAGGGTGCGGTCGCCGAGTACCGCGGCGCCTTCTTCGACCGTGACTCCGCTGAGCTGGCCGGCCTGCTGGGACCGGGCATCATGGCGCCGGGCGACCCCAGTGGCCGCTTCGTCACCGAGCACTTCGCGCAGGCCGGCGCCGCGACCGGCGTCGACCGCGCGTTGCGGCTCGACACGACGGTGATGCTGATCGACGACCCGGTGAAGCGGGTCGACAACATGACGATGGCGTGGGGGCTGGAGGGCCGGGTTCCCTTCCTCGACCACGAGTTGGTCGAGCTGGCGGCCACCTGCCCGCCGGAGTTGAAGATCGCGCACGAGGGCAAGGGCGTCCTCAAACAGGCTGCGCGGCGGGTGATTCCGTCGGAGGTCATCGACCGGCCGAAGGGCTATTTCCCGGTTCCGGCGCTGACCCATCTCGAGGGGCCCTACCTCGACATGGTGCGTGACGCCCTCTACGCGCCGGTCGCCAAGGAGCGCGGCCTGTTTCGTGCGGAAGCGGTCGAGACCCTGCTGGAGAATCCCAACGGCAAGCTGACCCCACTGCGCGGCAACGAGCTCTGGCAGATCGCCCTGCTCGAGCTCTGGTTGCAGCGTCACGGCGTCACGGGGCCGGTTGCATGACCGTGGTCGATCCGACCGGCGACCACACCGAGGCGATCACGCTCGGCCTGCACGACGCCTCGCCGCCGGAGTTGGTCGATGCGATGGCCAAGGATGTTGAGCTCGAATTGGGTTGGGGCCGACTCGTTTTCGGGCAGACCTTCGCCGACTCCCAGGAGCTGGTCGAGGCGCTGCGGCGCGAAGGGCCCGGGCGGCGCGACATCTGCATCTATGCCCGCGAATCCCACGTCGTGGTCGCCGAGGCGCCGACCGAACTTTTCATCGACCCGAGTCATACCTACCGCCTGCGCTTCACGGGCAAGAAGAAGAACGCGCCACCGCCGCCGCTGGGCGTGACGGTGCGCACGCTCAACGATCCGATCGATGCCGACGCGATGAACCGCGTGTATGTGCGCTGCGGGATGGTCCCGGCCGGGGTCGACGTGATCTGGAACAACCATCAGCATGTGCCGGCGGTGAAGTATCTGCTTGCGATACGTGACGAGGACGGCGCCGTGGTCGGCACCGTCACCGGCGTCGACCACGAGTTGCTGTTCAACGACCCGGAGGAGGGATCGAGCCTGTGGACCCTGGCCGTCGATCCGGCCGCCGGGCTCCCCGGGGTCGGCGCGGCCCTCACCCGGGCCCTGGCCGAGCATTTCCGCAGCGCGGGCCGCGCGTATATGGATCTGTCGGTGGCGCACGACAACGCCGCCGCCATCGGCCTTTACGAGAAGCTGGGGTTCCGCCGCGTCCCGGTACTGGCGATCAAGCGCAAGAACGCGATCAACGAGCCGTTGTTCAGTCCGCCGCCCGAGACGGTCGACGACCTCAATCCCTACGCTCGGATCATCGCCGACGAGGCGCTGCGCCGGGGGATTTGGGTCGAGGTGCTCGACGCCGAGACCGGCGAGATGCGGCTCACCCACGGCGGTCGCAGCGTCATCACCCGTGAATCGCTGTCCGAATACACCTCGGCGGTGGCCATGTGCCGCTGCGACGACAAGCGGTTGACCCGGCGCCTGGTCTCCGAGGCCGGCATCACCGTGCCGCGCGCCCGTCTGGCCACGTTCGACGAGGGCGACTTCGCCTTCCTCAACGAGGTCGGTGAGGTCGTCGTGAAGCCGACGCGTGGCGAGCAAGGCAGGGGCATCACGGTCGGGGTCGTCGCCGACAAGGGGCCCGACGATCTGTCCGCCGCGCTCGCGCGCGCCCGCAAGCAATACCCGGACGTGCTGATCGAGCAGCGGGTGGCCGGCGACGACCTTCGGCTCGTGGTGATCGACGGCCGGGTCGTCGCCGCCGCGCTGCGCATGCCTCCGGAGATCATCGGCACGGGGGAGCACAATGTGCGGGATTTGATCGCGGCCGAGAGCCGGCGGCGCTCCGCGGCCACGGGCGGCGAGTCCCGCATCCCCCTCGACGACCTCACGGAGTCGACCGTCGCCGAAGCCGGTTGGGAGCTGGAAGATGTGCTGCCCCAGGGCACTCGGCTACGGGTGCGTCGCACCGCCAACCTGCATCAGGGGGGCACCATCCACGATGTCACCGCACAGGTGAACACCGAACTCTGCCGGGTCGCGGTGACCGCGGCCGAGGCGATCGGCATCCCGGTGACCGGCATCGATCTGCTGGTGCCCGACGTCACGGGCGCCGACTACGCGTTCATCGAGGCCAACGAGCGGCCGGGGCTGGCCAACCACGAACCCCAGCCCACGGCCGCGGCGTTCATCGACTTCCTGTTTCCCGGCCACCCCGGCCAGCCACAGGCCTGGACGCCCGAGGAGTCCCGCTCCGATCGTGGCTGACGCCGGTCAAACCAGAACGGAGACCCCATGAGTGCGAGCGCGCACACCAAAACCGTCACCACGCAGGTCCCCGCCCGGTTGGACCGGATGCCGTGGTCACGGTTCCATTGGCGCGTCGTGGTCGGCCTGGGCGGCGTGTGGGTGCTCGATGGGCTCGAGGTCACCATGGTCGGCAACGTCTCGGCTCGGCTCATGGAGCACAACAGCGGCATCGCGCTGAACCCCGCGCAGATCGGTATGGCGGCGGCGATCTACATCGCCGGAGCGTGTTCAGGCGCGCTGTTCTTCGGTCATCTCACGGACCGGTTCGGACGGCGAAACCTGTTCATCCTCACCCTCGCAATCTATTTGGTCGCGACCGTGGCGACCGCGTTCGCGTTCGCCCCCTGGTATTTCTTCCTGACCCGCTTCTTCACCGGCTCCGGCATCGGGGGTGAATACGCCGCCATCAATTCGGCCATCGACGAGTTGATCCCGGCGCGGGTACGCGGCCGTGTCGACCTGGTGATCAACGGAACCTATTGGCTGGGTTCGGCCGCCGGCGCCGGCGGCGCGCTGATCCTGTTGGACACCTCGAACTTTCCGCCCGACATCGGATGGCGGCTCGCCTTCGGCCTGGGTGCCATCCTCGGTATTTTCGTCCTGCTCGTCCGGCGCAACGTCCCGGAAAGCCCACGGTGGCTGTTCATCCACGGCCGCGAGGACGAAGCGGAGCGCATCGTCGGCGAGATCGAAGAGGCGGTCGAGCGGGAGACGGGCGAACCGCTGCCCGAACCGCAGGGAAGGCCGCTGCGGATCCGTCAGCGCACCGCGATTTCGTTCCGGGAGATCGCCGCCGTGGCCTTCAAGCTCTACCCGCGGCGCGCCGTTCTCGGGCTGGCGCTGTTCATCGGGCAGGCGTTCCTCTACAACGGGGTCACGTTCAACCTCGGCACGCTGCTCAGCCAGTTCTACGCGGTGCCCTCCGGCACGGTGCCGGTGTTCTTCGTGCTGTGGGCCCTGAGCAATTTCACCGGCCCGCTGATACTCGGGCATCTGTTCGACACGGTCGGCCGCAAACCGATGATCACGCTGACCTATATCGGTTCCGGTGTCGCGGTGGTGGTGTTGGCGCTGGTGTTCGTGACCCAGGCCGGCGGTGTCTGGGCCTTCATCGGCGTGCTGATCGTGGCGTTCTTCCTGGCCTCGGCGGGCGCCAGCGCGGCGTACCTGACCGTCAGCGAGATCTTCCCGATGGAGACCAGGGCGCTGGCGATCGCGTTCTTCTACGCGATGGGGACGGCGATCGGCGGTATCACCGGCCCGTTGTTGTTCGGTCAGCTCATCAACTCGGGCCACCGCAACGAGGTCGTCTGGTCGTTTTTGATCGGAGCGGTCGTGATGGCGGCCGCCGGCCTGGTCGAACTGTGGCTCGGCATCGCCGCCGAGCGGCGCCCGCTGGAAGAGCTGGCGTTACCGCTGACCGCAGAAGACGCCGAAGACGCTGAGCACCAAGAGGATTCGGCGCCTGCACCGGACTGATGAGCCGTGGGTGCCCCCCGCGAAACCGCAGGAAAAGTACGCCGCCTATCCGGTGAGGCTGGTCAGCCAGGCGGGATCCTGATAGTTCACCGATATGGCGCCGTCCCACACGAACGGCGTGGAGTTGGCGTGGACGCCGGACAGCATCGAATAGCCGTTCGCGGCTTTCGTCTTGGCCGTGCCGATGTCGTCGCCGGACTTGATGCAGGTGGTGACGGCGGCGCCGGCGCCGGCCGTCTTGGCCAATTGCGCGAATTCACCGTCGGTGCGGTCTTCGGCGCCGCCCTCCTGAGGCTGAAAGTTGCTGGTGAACAAGCCCGAATAGAAGTCGCTGTAGAGCTTGGCGTCGTTCTGCGCGGCGACGCAGAAGGTGGCCGCCACCGCGCGAGTCGAATAGGTCTGGCTGTGTGACTTGTCATCGAGGAAGTTGAGCAGGTGATAGCGCACCGCGAGCTTCTTGTTGTTCACCGCCGTGTCGATGTCGGTCGCGTTCGATCGGATGAAGGTTCCGCAGGGCGGGCAGATGGGTTCGTTGAAGATGTCGATCGTCACCCGTGCGGCCGAACTACCCACGTACACACCGTCATCGAGAACCCGCAGCGCGACGGCGTCCGGTGGCGGTGCCGGCGGGGAGCCCGACTGCCAGGGGCGGACGACGGCGAGCATCACCCCGACGAGGACCACCGCGACGGCGGCGGCGACGGCGACCCACAGCCAGGGTTTACGGCCGGCGCGTGGCGGTGCGCCCCAGCGCGGCGCGCTGCCGGCGTTGTTCCAGACCGGAGCGCCGCCCCACCCCGTCGGTTGGGGCACCGGCGCGCCGGGGGCAAACGGTTGCCCGGTGCCCGACGGGGTGGGCCAGGACGCCACCGGGGATGGCGGCGGTGCCGGCGGTCCCGGGGCGAACCCGGCGGCGGGCCGGCCGGCGAATGCCGCAGGCGGCGTTGCCATCTGGGTGCGCGCCAGAATGTCGGTGGCCCGATCCCGGTCCGGGGCGGCCAGCGCGGCGTAGGCGGCCGACGACAGGTCGCCACAGGTGAGGTAGCGGTCGTCCGGATCCTTGGCCATGCCGCGGGCGATCACGCCGTCGAAGGCGGCCGGGATGCTGGGGCGCGCCGCGCTCGGTCGCGGGATCGGCTGGTGCACGTGGGCGCCCATCACGCTGAGCTGGTCGCCCGTGTAGGGCGCGGAGCCGGTCAAGCACTCGTAGAGCACGCAGGCCAGGGCGTAGATATCGGCGCGATGCGTCACCTGGGCGTCGCCGAACCGTTCCGGCGCCATGTACTTGGCGGTGCCCACGGTGGTGCCGAATTGCGTCAGCTTTTCGTCGGAAGTGGCGCTGGCGATGCCGAAATCAACAAGGTAGGCGAAGTCATCCGCGCTCACCAGGATGTTCTCCGGCTTGACGTCTCGGTGCAGGATCCCGGCCGCGTGGGCGGCGTCGAGCGCCGCGCCGATCTGGCGGACAATCGCCACCGCCCGCGGCGGGGACAGCGGCCCGTACCGATTCAGGATGCCGGCCAGATCTTTGCCGTCGATCAGGCGCATGTCCACGTAGAGCTGGCCGTCGATCTCGCCGAAGTCGTGGATCGGCACGACGTGGGGTTCGTGCAGCCGCCCGGCGGTGCGCGCCTCTCGCTGCATCCGGGAGCGGAAGACCGGATCGTTGGACAGCGTCTGCGACATCAGTTTGAGGGCCACGATGCGCTCGCGGACGGTGTCCTCGGCCTCATAGACGTCGCCCATGCCGCCGCGACCGACCAGCCGCCGCAGCCGATACGGCCCGAACTGCGAACCCTCCCGCGAATCCGCGGTCGTGTCTTCCATCGGCGACTCCTCACCGCCAGCCGTGTACCGCAAACCGATTACCGGCGCCCACGCGCGCCCGGCCGATCGTTGCGCCGGATCCGCGTATGCGCTGGCATGCAGGCATAAGGCCAAGGTTTCAGCGACCGCGGGGCACGCCGAATAGCGAAAGCCAGCTAATTCGATGGTGCGCGATCACCGGGTGTCGTCGTCACCGGCGGCACGTTCGGTGAGCCCTTCGCGGGACAGCGCCCGGACGAATCCGTAGGCCTGCATCCCGGCCGGGCCGGGATTGTCGAAAATCCATTCGTTGATCTTTTCCAGCGCCTTGGCCAGGTCGTCGCGCCTGACCCGGACCAGGTACGTCCTGCGGTCGTCGTTCGGGTCCTCGACGGACCCGGCGACCGCGACGGGATTCCTGAACGCATACGCGATCCCGTGCACGGCATCGTGGTTCAGCGCCCACCGAATTTCGCTGGGGCGCAGTCGGTTCACCGCCAGGTTTCGATAGTCGTGGTCGTCGTCTGAACTGCTCACCCGGCCGGTGATCCTTTTCTGTGTGCATCGAGAAAGTCGACAGCGATCAGCTGAAGGTGATGTCGCGGGAGCCGACAAAAACGGGCAATTTCATCATAGGAAGCGAAGCCGTTGGCCGCATGTCGAGCGCTTGGGCGCGACCCCGTCCGGGCGCGGTGTCAGCGGCGATACTTCAAAAACAGATAGTCGTCGCAGACCAACGCGTGCGCCAGACGCATGGTGACCGGGGCGGGCAGCCGCGCCGGGTGTACCCGATAGCCCACCGGCTGGCTCGCGGCGAGTCTGGGGGCAAGTGTGACGCAGAGTTCGGTCACGGCGTCGGCTTCCACCAGCTCGTCGAGCAGTGTCGGGCCGCCCTCGCACAGGATGCGGTGCATGCCGCGCTCACGCAGCATCGCGACGGCGCGGGCCACGTCGACCGTGTCCTCACCGGCGACCATGATCTGTTGCCGGTCGTCGTTGCCGCGATCGAGGCGCGCCGCGGTGTGCGCGCAGGTCACCAGGACCGGTGGCTGTTCGGGATTGCTGAACAGCCGCGCGGGCAGTTCACCGCTGCGGCTGACGACAGCGACGGGCGGGGGCGCGAATCGCCCCTCGTGCTGTCGTCGGGCGCGCGCCGCGTCGGAGAGCTTGACCGGGCCATAGTTTTCGGCACGGGCGGTGCCTGCTCCGACCAGGACGACGTCGGCGAGGCCACGCAGGATTTTCAGAAGCCGTTGATCGGTGGGACATGACAGGGGGCCGGCGCGGCCGCCGAACGCGGCGGCGCCGTCGGCGCTGAAGATCATGTTGGCGCGCAGGCCATCCGGGGGTTCGGCGTAGAAGGACGCGAGCTCGACGATGCTGGGGACGGCGCTGACCCGGGGAGCCTGGTTCATCCTCACGCCTCGTGGCCGGGTTCCATTTGGCGCACGTCGCCGAAGGACACCCAGCTTTCCAGCTCGCGCGGCGGGCTGCCGCCAACCGGTGCCAGCAGGTGGCCGACGTGGTCGCCCAGCGAGAAACGTTCCAGGATCTCGCCGACGAACCATGCGGCGGCGCCGTCGAGGATGGGCACCTGGTGGGGGCCGGAATGCCAGGAACAGCGGCCGAACTTGTTGATCTCGTCGCTGGTCTGGCTGCCGAAGAGTTCCACGATGTCAAGGTGATCGTGGTCGAACACGTGCACCGCCAGGTGGGTGGCGGCGCGTGCCGTGCGGAATGTGTGG
>Ga0134125_10005724_pt1 | contig 14092 bp, 10 predicted proteins | sample KB31751_FD_96464 | JGI IMG/M metagenome (GOLD analysis project Ga0134125, IMG submission 96464) | Terrestrial soil microbial communities with excess Nitrogen fertilizer from Kellogg Biological Station, Michigan, USA - KB3-175-1 | ecosystem: Environmental > Terrestrial > Soil > Unclassified ... | reverse complement strand
GCGGTAAAGGTTTGTTACACTAAGACCGGTATCTGATAGTATATGGAAATCAAGTTTAAGATCCTCTGCCATTTTTTTATTTACCCCTGTGGGGTCTGGGCCAATAACCAAAAGAAATACATTCTTCGCTTTGAACTGTGCACTTTCCTTCATGTAAGTACGCAACATTATATGACACATAGGGCACCATTCGCCACGCACAAATATTAAAAGCACATGGTGCTTACCTTTAAAATCGGTAAGGCACACCTGCTCATTCTTTTCATTCTGCAGGCAGAACAAGGGAGCAACTTCGCCGGCTGCCAGGCCCGCCCCTTTCCTTACCCTGCTTCGTATCTTCATTCCATCGTAAAACACATCGACAATCATAAAGCCATTGGCCAGGAAAAACACCACGGGGAATATTTTAGCGGCTATATCCATTTCCACATTCTTCCGGAACTCCAGTCCAAAAAGAGTAAGAGCAATAAGAAGCATTAGGGGTTCTATCCACAGCTTTAGGGTATGGGCCACTTTATCCATAAACAGGTTGCGCACCATTAGTGCAAGGAATGGAATAATGATGTATGGAATGGACAACCACATGGTGCTGCCCGAACGGTAAAGTGCAAAAATACCAGCCACATGGCAAAGGGCAGCTACAAGTACCGATATGCCTGACTGGGTGTAAATGAGGAAGATATAGGCCGACAATACCGCTATAGAACAAAAGGCATAGGCCCCGAAAAGCTTGTCTTTCGATATATATAGTCCGGCTAGTATAAGCGCAAGTCCCGCTAATCCGCCAAATACATTTGCAATCGATTTCTTATTCACAGGCAGGGATTTCAGCAAAATTAAAAATTTAACTCTCTTATTCGCTAAAAGATTTGGTCTCATGTGGTTATATACGGGAAAATACTGGGGTTGGATTGAATAGGGCCTTTTAATAACTTTTAACTTATCAGGTTATGAAAAGGGGGCGTTTCTCACTATATTTGGAATATTATTATGGGCGACTCCTATCAAATATTGCTCACCAAGCTCGATGAGTTTATACGCAAGTATTATAAAAACCTGCTTATTAGGGGTTTGTTATATGCGCTTACGTTGGGCTTATCATTTTACCTAACCCTTGTAATAGCGGCCTATTACGGCAATTTCAGCATACCGCTACGCACGGTATTGTTCTTTACATTTTTGGGTGGCAACATCTTTATTTTGGGCCGTTATATTGCATATCCCCTGCTAAAGCTCTACCGCATTGGCCCTGTGTTAAGCTACGAAGATGCCGCTGTAATCATCGGCAAGCACTTTGGTAATGTGCAAGATAAGTTGTTGAATATTTTGCAACTCAAAAACCAATCTGATTCAGTTTCTGTAGCCCTGCTCGAGGCCAGCATTGAACAAAAAATAAAAGACATAAAGCCTGTGCCGTTCAACATTGCCATTAACCTGGGCGAAAACAAAAGATACCTGCGTTACCTTGTTATTCCTTTGCTGGTAATTATACTTATATCCTGGAAGAGGCCATCGATACTGGGCGAGGGCACCAAGCAAATAATTCATTACAGCACGCACTTTGCCAAGCAGGCTCCATTTCAGTTTGTTATTGTAAATAACAACCTGAACGCGGTTGAGCAGAAAGATTTTACGTTGCAACTGAAACTTACCGGCAATGAAATGCCCGAAGATGTATACATTGAATACGAAGGCAGCCGTTTTAAAATGGATAAGCAGAGCAATGTGTCGTTCCAATATACTTTCCGCAATGTGCAGCGCGATATTAACTTCGCTTTCAATGCTGCCGATTTTGAATCGGATGAATACAAACTGAAAGTATTTCCCAACCCTGTGCTGGTGAACTTTGATGTAAAGCTCCACTACCCTGCCTACACAGGCAAAAAAGACGAAACACTGCACAATACAGGCGATATGGCTATTCCTCAAGGCACAGTGGTTAGCTGGCAGTTCAATACCCGCAATACCGATAATTTGCGCCTGCGCTTTAACGATTCGGCTAAAACATTAACGCCCAGCGGCGTAGATATGTATACTACCAGCCGCAGGTTTATGCAAAGCGGCAATTACTCAATTGCCACAGTAAACAAATACCTTACCAACCAGGATTCGGTGAAATATGCCGTGCAGGTTATACCCGATCTTTTCCCCTCTATTGATGTGGAACAAAAACAGGATTCGCTTTCTGCCAGGCACTTCTACTTCAATGGTATGATTAAAGACGATTACGGTTTTACCAAACTAACTTTCCACTATAAGTTGTATGACGGACAAGACACAACCTCTATAAGAAAAGCAACCGGCCATGTTGCCGATGTTGGCATTGCTACCAATGTTACCCAGCAAGCATTCTATTTCTATTGGGATATGGATACCCTGAACATGGCGCCCGGCACACAAATAGAATATTACTTTGAAGTGTATGATAACGATGGCGTGAATGGTGCAAAGTCGACGAAGAGCAATGTTATGTATTACAAGGCCCCTACCCTTGAACAGATTGCAAAGAATACCGACCTGAATAATTCGCAGACCAAGAACGAATTGGATAAAACCATACAAAAGGCATTCTCGCTCGAGAACCAGATGGAGCAGATGCGTGCCGACCTTTACAACAAGGAAGACATGAACTGGGCCGACAAAAAGAAAGTGAAAGATATGCTGCAACAGCAAATGGAGCTTGAAAAACAGGTGCAGCAAATGGCACAGCAGAACAAACAAAACAGCCAGAAGCAATGGGAGTTCCAACCCAAAGATTCTGACCTGATGCAGAAGCAGGAAGAAATTCAAAAGCTGTTCGACCAGCTGGCAAACGACAGTATTAAAAAGAAAATTGCCGAACTGCAAAAGCTCATGGATAATATGAACAAAGACCAGGTGCAGCAGCAAATGCAGCAGATGTCGATGGATAATAAAGATCTGAAAAAAGAACTTGAACGTACCCTCGACCTCTTTAAGCAAATGGAGTTCCAGCAGCAGCTTACACAAAATATTCAACACCTCGACTCGCTTGCCAAGAAGCAGGACCAGCTTGCTGAAGACACCAAGAACAAAAAGATGTCAAATGAGGATTTGCAGAAAAAGCAAGATGCGCTGAACAAAGAATTTGAAGATGTGAAGAACAGCATGCAGGACCTGCAAAAGAAAAACGAGCAGCTTCAGGATCCTACAGGCTTTAAGAACCCTGAACAACAGGAGCAGAATACGCAGCAGCAAATGCAGAACAGCAGCCAGCAGTTGGCGCAAGGCAAGAACAGCAAGGCATCGCAATCGCAAAAGAGCGCTGCGCAACAGATGTCGCAAATGTCCAGCAACATGAAACAGTTCCAGTCGAGCGAACAACAGCAGGAACAGGAAGCTGACATAAACAGCCTACGCAATATTTTGAATAACCTTGTTACTCTTTCTTTCTCGCAGGAAGACCTGATGGCAAAACTGAAATCGAGTGGTACAAATACCTTGCAATATTCTGATGTTGCTAAAACACAAAAGCAATTGCAGGACAACGCCAACAGCATTGCCGACAGTCTTTATAAGCTTAGCCGTAAATCGCCCCAGGTATCACGCATGGTGAACCAGGAAATGGAAAAGATAAATTACAATATGAAGGGCGCTGTCGATCAGCTTGAGAATCGCAGGGCATTTGAAGCAACCAGCAATCAGCAATATGCTATGACATCGGTAAATAACCTTGCCCTTATGCTTAACGGCACCATGCAGGCAATGAAAGCAGCTGCTAAAAGCGGATCGCCTGGCAGTGGCAGTTGCAATAAACCGGGCGGTGGTGGCAGCAAACCATCAATGGCGCAAATACGTGGCATGCAGCAACAACTTTCGCAACAGCTCGACCAGATGAAGAAAGCGTTGGCACAGGGTAACAAGCCTGGTCAGAAACCAGGCCAGAAACCAGGCCAAATGGGCAACCAAGGCCAGCAAATGAGCGAACAACTGGCTAAAATGGCTGCCCAGCAGGAATATTTACGCCAAATGATGCAGGAGACTGAGGACCAAAGCAGCCAGAATAAAGGCGCAGGCGAACTTGGCAACATGGCCGATGAGATGAATAAGATAGAAGAAGACATTGTAAACAAGCAGATTACCGAAGCAACCATGCAACGACAGGAAGGGCTTTTAAAGCACCTTTTGGAATATGAGAAGGCTGAAAAAACAAAGGGACAACAGCCTGATTTTGAGTCACATGTGGCGAAGAAGCAATTTTTTGGTAACCCAAACCCGTTTTTTCAGTATAATAGTCAAAAAAAGCAGCAAGAGGAACTGCTTAAAACAGTATCGCCCGACTTTAACACTTTTTACAAAGAGAAAGTAACAGATTATTTCAACTCGTTCCAGTAGATGAAGAAAGACTCTAAGAAAAAAGCGGTAAAGAAGGTAGCGAAAAAGGCGGTAAAGAAAGTGGCAAAGAAAAACCCCAATAGCAAACCCAAAAAGGCCAATATGTCGAAACAACAATTGGAATTACAATCTGCATCTGACAGCATTCACGTAGTTGAAAAGCTGATAGATACCATTTGCAGCAACTACAAGGTAAACGAAGACCATTATGGTAACATATTGGTGGCTGTTACCGAAGCGGTTAACAACGCTATTTACCACGGCAATAAATCGAACCCTACCAAAAAAATATATGTAACTTTTTCTTCTTCACCCAAGGCCATCTCATTCACTGTGCGCGACCAGGGCGAAGGCTTTGACTATAAACATCTTCCCGACCCTACCGATCCGGTAAATCTTGAAAAGCCCAATGGCCGCGGTGTGTTCCTTATGCAGCACCTTGCCGACGACGTAAAGTTCAGCGAAAAAGGACGTTGCGTTTCCCTCAGCTTTGCTATTGTAGCCAACTAACCTCTTTTTGTGCCTGCCTCTATACTATTCCAAAGCGAAGAAGAACTCGATTTCTCGGTTGGCGGGGAAAACAAAATAAAAGACTGGATAAAAAAAGTGGTTCGCGCTGAAGGCAAAACCTGCGGACAGCTTTACTATTTCTTCTGTACCGACGACCACCTGCTCAACATCAACAAGGAGTTCCTTAACCACAATACCTATACCGATATTGTCACATTCGATTATTCGGAGAAGAAAGCTGTCTCAGGTGAAATATTCATCAGCATTGAACGTGTGCATGAGAACGCTAAAAAGTTCAAACAGCCTTTTGAACGTGAACTGCTTCGCACTGTAATTCATGGTGTACTACACCTTTGCGGCTATGGCGATAAAAAACCGGCCGACAAGAAAAAGATGCGTGCCAAAGAAGATGAGGCACTTAGCCAGTTTATAGACTGGAAGAAGATAGCATTGAACCAATAAGACCACTAACATTCCCTGTTAATAAATTCCATCGTCTCACCTTTATAATGCAACATGCTGCGCTAACTTTGCACTTTATTCTTATAGTTTATCATGAAGAATGTTTTGGTACTGGCGCTTATTGCAGGGCTTGCATTAACAGCCTGCAAACATGGGCTAACTGATGAGCAGGAGAAAAGAATATCTGATTCACTTGCCGCACGTAGCCGCGATTCAGATATGAACGTAATAAACAAAATGCTCAAAAAGAACCGCGACTCAGCCGCAAAAGCTGATTCGGCAAAGAAATAATAATTTAAAATCACCTTAATGAAAAAGAACATCGGTGTAATCGCAATTTTAGGTAGTGTTTTGTACCTCTCTTCATGTGTGCCGCAAAACAAACTGACAGAAGAACAGAACAAGAGAAAAGACGCTGAAGCTGCCGCCGCCGCGGCAAAAGCCGCCGACCAGGATTGCGAAACAAAGAAAACCGAACTCCAATCAAAGGTAGATGTGATGTCAAAAAGCATTGCCGGGCTTGTGCAGGATACCGGCATCAGGGGTGTCAGCTATCGCGACCTTACTACTAAGTATGATAAACTGAACCAGGTAAACAACGATTTGCTCGACAAGTATAACCAGATGCTGCAGAACAGCCAGAATGATGCAAAGAATCTGTCGGGGCAGTTACAGCTTACCGAAACGCAACTGCTGCAAAAGCAGGACATGTTAAATCAAACTCAGGCACAGCTCGATAAAGAAAAGATGCATCTCGATTCACTGAATGCTCAGTTAAAGCAGCGTGAAGCGCGAGTAAATGAATTGGAAAACCTGTTGAAGCAAAAAGATGCAGCAGCCGATTCGCTGAAAAAGAAAATTACCGACGCCTTGCAAGGCTTTGCCAACAATGGTATTTCGGTTTATACTAAGAACGGAAAGGTATATGTATCAATGGAAGAAAAACTGCTGTTCCCCAGTGGTAGTACTCAGGTGCAACCTGAAGGTATAACCGCATTGCAGAAACTGGCGCAGGCACTCGAGGCTAACCCTGATATAAACATTATGGTTGAAGGCCATACCGACGATGTGCCTATGCATGGCAATGGCGATATTAAAGATAACTGGGACCTTAGTGTTATGCGTGCAACATCAATTACCAAAATATTATTGCAGGATACTAAGTTAGATCCAAAGCGTATTTCTGCCTCAGGTGTTAGCCAATATGATCCGGTTGATCCTGCAACAACCGCCGAGGCCCGTAAAAAGAACCGCAGAACCGACATAATACTTACACCTAAGCTGAACGAGCTGCTTAAGATATTGAATAACCAGTAAAAGGGAAAGGTTCTAGAAATTATCCTTGACTATATTGTAGTTCCTGTACTCAAGGATATAGATGGCTTTGTTGTCGTAGCCACTCTTATCATCCAGCTTGTGGAAATCGAAAGAAGTGTGAGCACCTTTATACTTCACATCGCCTAAGTGATCTTGCATGGCTGTACCATATTTCTGTAACAGGCCAATGTAATAGAATGCGATATCAAACCCCTGGCAGGCATAGTAACTCGGCTCGGTATAATATCGTGCACGGAATTTCCTGATAAATCCTTTTGTGCATGAATCGCTATAATTAATGTACTCATTTGATGGGTAATGGAAATTCAGTGTATCCAGGTTTGCCATATCAAGCGCATCAATGTTAAGCCAGTTGTGCATACCAAAAAGCACTATTGAATCATTATCAAAATACTTTGAGTTTGCCAGCTTGTTCACAAACTTTGCGACAAACGAAGCACCCTGATAAGGAGCAACAATAACGTTATTCTTATTGTCTTTCAGTTTGCCGCCCAATATTTCAAGGTTATCAGAATAATCGGCTGAGATAACCGAATCGGTTTCTGATGACACCGACACATCTGCTTTAAATCGCTTCTGAAAATCTTCGTAATAAGCTTCATCAACCACATCGCGATGGTGCAGCAGAACAATATTGCTCTTCATATAATGGGCCGTAATATAATCAGCCATCTCCTCTACTTCTGTCAATGTAGAAGGTGTTGGCTTGCTAGTGAAAGGGTTATTGCGTATAACCGCATTATCATTCACTATAGGAGTAACAATAGCAATGTTGTGTGCAGCAGCATAGCGCGCCACTTGTTTAAAATGGGCCGATGAAGGAGGGCCTATAATAAGATTAGACATAGCAAAGGTTGGCGACTTTAGAATAGAATCGAGCCTGTAAATAGATGTATCGGAACTGGAGGTGATATTATATAGATGCAGGTCAACCCTTATGCCTTGTTTTTTGAGCGAATCTAGCGCTATCATAACTCCCTGGTAAAGGTCCGACGATATCTGTGTTAATAATGGCAATTGTTCGCTTCCGTCAAGCAACCGTGTCATCTTCATAGTATCAGCATTCTCCGATGCAAAGGGCATAATAAGCGCAACATTATACCTGCTCAGCATTTTTCCATTTTGTACAACAGGTGTAAATGTTTGGTTGGGCTGCATAGGCTGAGTTACGGTTGGTTGAACAGGCTGGGTAACAACAGGCGGGTTAGCTTTTTTTACTGAATCAATATGTTGTTGCTTTACTAAATCCTGGAAAGCTTTTTTCTGTTGGGTTGTATCTTTTTGAGTTACAACTGGAGGAGTTTCTTTCGTAATGATATGCTCACCGACAGTAGGTTGCGTTTGTACAGGAGGCTGAGATTTGGCTTGGGGTTGACCTGTAGGTATTCTGATAGTATGCCCTGCAACCAAGCCTTTAGTCGTTAATTCAGGGTTCAGGCTATCGAGTGTAGATATACTTACATTATACTGCTTCGCCAATGAATACAATGTCTCTTTAGCAACAACCTTATGATAGATATACGGGCCTTTAACGGTAGTGTCTTGCACCGCTGTGGTTGCTGCGCCGCCTGTAGGTATTCTCAAGGTATCGCCGGCAGAAATACCACTCATGGCCTTAGGGTTCTCATTTACAATATCATGTGCAGCAATACTGTAATCTTTCGAAAGGCCGTAAACCGTTTCACCTTTTTTAACCACATGCAGGTAATACTTTTTGCCATTGCGGGTAACCGTTTTATCATCGGAGTTCTGCGCAAAGGCAGTCCCCCAAAGCAATACAAAAACAAGGACTATGAATCTATGCAGGTGTTTCACTATTCCCACTCAATGGTTGCAGGCGGCTTAGAGCTTATATCATATACCACCCTATTAATACCTTTTACTTTATTAATTATATCGCTTGATATTTTGCCAAGAACCTCATAAGGTAAATGGCACCAGTCGGCAGTCATCCCATCGGTTGAAGAAACAGCACGTAGCGCCACAACTTTTTCATACGTACGTTCATCGCCCATTACACCCACCGAATGAACCGGCAGCAATATTGCGCCTGCCTGCCAAACCTTATCGTACAGGCCATGTGTTTTAAGTGCATTTATAAAAATAGCATCCGCCTCCTGCAACAGCTTCACTTTATCGGCTGTAATATCGCCCAATATGCGAATGGCTAAACCCGGCCCCGGGAATGGATGGCGGCCTAAGAGGCTATCATCGAGCCCTAATGCTTTACCCACCTTGCGCACTTCATCTTTAAACAAAGAGCGTAACGGTTCAACTATTTTCAGTTTCATGCGCTCAGGCAGGCCCCCCACATTGTGGTGCGACTTGATTGTCATTGAAGGTCCTTTAACACTTACCGATTCAATAACATCGGGATATATAGTTCCCTGAGCTAGCCATTTTACATCTTGTACCAAGTGCGCCTCGCGATCGAACACTTCAATAAAAACACGGCCAATGGTTTTACGTTTCTTCTCAGGGTCTTCAATGCCTGCAAGTTCTTTATAGAAATCTTGTTTGGCATCAACACCTTTTACATTCAGGCCAAGGTGTTTGTATGAATCCAGCACATTTTCAAATTCGTTCTTGCGCAACAACCCATTATCTACAAAAATGCAATAAAGGTTTTTGCCTATGGCCTTGTTCAGTAATACTGCCGCCACCGACGAATCCACTCCGCCCGAAAGGCCCAGTACCACCTTATCGTTTCCTATCTTATTCTTTAATTCTTTAACGGTATCTTCAATAAACGATACAGGTGTCCAGTCTTGCTTGCAACCACAAATACCCACTACAAAGTTCTTCAGCAACTTGCTGCCTTCAGTAGTATGATATACTTCTGGGTGAAACTGTATACCGTAAACTTTTTCACCATTGAACGAGAAAGCCGCTGCCTCAACATCTTCTGTGCTGGCCATAAGTTTAGCCTCTTTCGGTAATTCGAGTATGGTATCGGCATGCGACATCCAAACCTGGGTTTTTGCACTGAGGCCCGTAACCAATTCGTTTTGCCCCGTAATCATATTCAAATGCGCCCTACCATATTCACGGCTGCTGCTTTTACCTACTTTGCCGCCCCATTGGAATGCCATAAGCTGTGCGCCATAGCATACGCCCAATAAAGGCAGTTTACCACGTATATCGTTGAGTTTCAATGTGGGCGCATCTTTATCATGCACTGAAAAAGGGCTGCCTGAAAGTATTACGCCTTTTACGTTGGGCATAGCTTTCATGGCTTGTTCAAAATGGTTAAAGGGGTGTATTTCACAGTATACATTCAGTTCCCTTACTCTGCGGGCTATTAACTGGGTGTACTGTGAGCCAAAATCTAATATTAAAATACTTTCTTGCATTTGTCGCGTTTTGGCATACAAAGATGCAATAAAATCGGGTATCCGCTAAATGAATTTCGCTTGTCTATAAAACAAAAAGCCCCTGATTTCTCAAGGGCTATATAAATATTAAATATCGTCCCTATGATTTGCTGGCGGCACCCGTATTGCCAAAGCGGAAACTTAAGCCTGCTTCAACAAGATATGGGGTACCTATGCCTAGTTCAAGGTGTGCACCTACAACGGGTGAAAAATAGCCTTTAAGGCCGACAAACGTTTGGAAGCTGGGAACAGCGCCACTAAATACTCCCTGAAACCCAAAATTGGGATCAGTAGTTGTTACACCAAAACTCCAAATTGATACGCCTACCCTCATACCGAAGTAAAAATCAATATTGGGGTTATTACCAAAGTGCCATACAGGGCGAAAACCAATATTAAGCCTGCTGATTCTAACCGTAGCGTTTTGACCTGTTGCGCCTGTAGACGAATCAGTAAAATTATCATCGGTAATTGAACACGATTGGTAACCAATTCCTACACCAAGGCTAAAATGGTCTGACATCCCGTAATCCCCGGTGGTATTAATTTCAGGTATTGTAGAGATTGAAAGCACACCGCCCGAAGCGGCATTACTTACGGAACCTAGCGAACTGATTACACCAAATAATACACTATATCCTGCACCGGCACTGGCTACAAATTCGCCTTTCTGGTTTTGAGCCTTTGCCTGTTGCCCGGTTGAACAGATAAGGCCTGCTATAAGTATAGCAAGTAATGATAGTTTCTTCATGGAGTTTTTGTTTTTAAGGTTTATGAATGCAATACTAAAGTACGCGCATGAAGAAAAAATGAATAAATCAGAAATGACTTATTCTACTCTTAATTACGAATGCAAGAATTATTCTTCTTTCAACACCGCCATAGTGAAATTAAGCGGGTTCAGGTTGTTTAGCAGCATTTCCATAAAAGTGCTGCCATATTGAAGATAAAACGGAATAAAATTCTCGTGCCGTTCCTGCAATGAACCTTCCGGGAAAAGTTTCTCTTTAATCTTTTTTATCTGGTTTACCGATGTTTCGTCTTTTTGCTTTTGTGCGCGAACAAGTTTCGTTTCCAAAACCTTAAGCGCATTGTATTGCTTTTGCAATTCAGCCTCTACCGATGACGTAAGTGTTGAATCAATACCCTTCACCTTTTCGCCAAGCTCATCATATACTTTCTTCAGCTTGTTCTTTTCTTCTTCAAAATTTATTGCTCCATCATTTGCTGCCACATAATTTCTTATCAGTTCATCGGCTTCATTGAAAATATTCTTTTCGCTAATCCTGAATTTATCGAGTTTGCTTGCTGTTGGTTTATCAATAACCATAGCAAAGTTGCGCGGCATTAATATGGGAAAAACTGCTTTATGATATTCGAATGTGGTTTTCAGTTGCAGCCAGTAAACGATCTCGGCCGGGCCACCTATATATGCTATATTGGGTAATATAGTTTGCTGGTAAACCGGCCGCAGCAATACATTCGGACTGAAGCGCTCAGTATGGTTCTTTGTTTCACTAATGACCTGTTCAGCGGTAAACGTAAGTACCGTGTTTACCACAACATAATTATCGCCTTGCTTTTCTATGCGGTTACGTCCCTGGTCATTTATATAGAAAAGATTTATTTCGCGGGCATGCACCTGCGGCTCTACCCCCGCTGCGATAAGTTTAGCATTGGTATCGCTTACCAGGCGAAAAGAACTTTGCTTGGTAAGTTCATCGGTAATAACAGGCAGAAACTGTTTTTTCAGTTCAGCATTATCAGCATCAAGTATCACCAGGCCATATTTGCCAAATAATGCATTTACAAAAGCAAATGTCGCTTCAGCCAATGTTTTATTTCCCGAATATGATTCAGTAATTATTTTTTTCAGTTCAATTGCATTGGCGCTATCGCCCATTATAGCATAAAGGCCATCTAAAACAGGAGCAAGGGTATGAACCGGTATTCTCCCTACAGGACCACCTGAAATGCTATCGCCGCTCCATTCTATTTTTTTGCCAAATAAATATGCATGGTTTATTTCCGCGAAATCGTGATCTTCACTTGCCATCCAGTAAACAGGCACAAAATTATGTTGCGGAAATTCTTTCTTAAGCTGTTGCGCAAGATTAATAGCTGTAACTATTTTATAAATAAAATATAAGGGCCCGGTGAAAAGACACAATTGGTGGCCTGTGGTAACAGTATATGTGTTTTTCTCTTTTAGCAGCTCAATATTTTTATGCGTAGCTTCTGACGCAGAAGTACCGTGGCTTTTTGCCAGAACATTAACCAGCAATTCACGATTAATATTATTACCCGCTTGTGCTTCTATTGCTTTTCTAAAGCCCTCTATATTAGGCCGATGCTCGTAAAAAGGAAGTAACGATAAAGTACCATTTACGTAGTCAGTAAATGCTTTTGAAAATTGTCCTGTTTCTTCGAAAGATATATCGGTCTTCTTGAAATTCATAAATTTACTTGGCAGGTATACCAATCAAATCGTAATCTTCAGCCGAAGTTATTTTAATATTGGCAAAATCTCCTATACGTAGGTACATATCATTCTCGGCTTTGATATGCACCTCGTTATCTACCTCAGGCGAATCGTGTTCGGTGCGGCCAATAAAGTAACCACCTTCTTTACGGTCAATCAGCACTTTTAATGTTTTGCCTATTTTCTTTTTATTGAGCTCGCGCGAAACTTCCCGTTGCGCTTCCATCAAAATTGAAGCACGTTCTTTCTTCACTTCATCAGGTACATTATCTTCAGCTTTATAGGCATGCGTATTTTCTTCATGTGAATAGGTGAATACCCCAAGCCTGTCGAACCTCATTTCTTCTACCCAATTCACCAGTTGTTTAAAATCGTCTTCGGTTTCACCGGGGTAACCAACTAAGAAAGTTGTACGCATTGAAATACCAGGAACTTTTTCGCGTATAGTTTCAACCAGCTTAGTCGATTTCTCTTTTGTAATTCCCCTACGCATTAACTTAAGTACATTATCTGATACATGCTGCAAGGGCATATCAAGGTACCTACAAACTTTATCACAGTCTTTAATTGCATCAATAATATCTGTTGGGAAGCCGCTTGGGAAGACATAGTGCAACCTTATCCACTCCAGTCCTTCCACCTCATTAAGTTTGCGAATAAGCTCCGCTACATTTCGCTTGCCGTACAGGTCGAGACCATAATAGGTAAGGTCTTGTGCAATCAGCATTATCTCTTTCACGCCCTGCTTTACCAATCCTTTAGCCTGTGTTACAAGTGCATCCATTGGTACCGAAACGTGATTGCCACGCATAAGAGGGATAGCACAGAAAGAACATTTACGGTCGCACCCTTCCGATATTTTCATGTAGGCATAGTGGTTAGGTGTGGTTAATAGCCTTTCACCTACCAGTTCATGCTTATAATCGGCTTTGAGTGTCTTGAGTAATCGAGGCAAATCCTGTGTGCCAAAATAGCCATCTACTAGTGGTATTTCTTTCTCTAATTCAGGCCTGTAACGCTGGCTAAGGCAACCTGTTACATACACCTTTTCCACCTTGCCTGCCTGTTTGGCATCAACATATTGCAATATGGTATCTATGCTTTCTTGTTTGGCATTATCAATAAATCCGCAGGTGTTAATTACCACCACAGGGGCATCGCCGGTCTCATGTTTTACCTCGTAATTATTGGCCTTTAATTGGGCCATAAGCACCTCAGAGTCAACCAGGTTCTTAGAACAACCCAGTGTTACCACTTTTACCCTATTCTTTTTAAGCGTCTTGGTCTTCACAATTCCCTTTAAAGTAGCGCAAAGCTACGTTAAAATATTGTGCGAACTCAGTCGTCTTAATAAGGGCAGAATAAATTTGTTTTGCAGCCATAGTTTCATACATTTGCCTAAATCAAATCTTAGTTATGAAGAAGTTTTACCTATCCCTCCTGGCTTTCACTTTCACACTTTCCTATAACGTTTTTGCCCAGCAAAGCTGGCACGAAATGATGCAGGACCACAGTGCTAATGTAAAAGATGTGCAAGACGCTTTTTACAAATGGTATGCTACCCACCAGCCCG